>Ga0209099_1001025_pt1 | contig 30438 bp, 17 predicted proteins | sample AD_JPNHW2_MetaG_FD_184430 | JGI IMG/M metagenome (GOLD analysis project Ga0209099, IMG submission 184430) | Active sludge microbial communities of municipal wastewater-treating anaerobic digesters from Japan - AD_JPNHW2_MetaG (SPAdes) (version 2) | ecosystem: Engineered > Bioreactor > Anaerobic... | reverse complement strand
AATTTGCGCCCGAGGGGACCTTATCCAAAAGTTCATTTAACCACTTGTTTACCGTACGTTCATTTATTATTTGCCCGGTGCTGGCGCAGGAAGGAAACCAGGGTTTTATTTTTGTCGGCACGCAAAACACTGAAGCTTCAATTACCAAAGGGGATCAGGAATTTATCAGCATTCTGGCTAATCAGATCGGCCAGACTCTGGATAACGCCCGTTTATTTGAAAAAACCTGGCGCTCACAGCAGGAATTGGAAATAAAAGTTGAAGAAAGAACTCACCAGCTCACGCAGGCTCTGCAGGAAGTAAAAAAAATAAGTAAACGAAAAAGCGATTTTATCTCCAGCGTATCGCATGAAATACGGACGCCATTAACCTCCATCAAAGGATACGCGGCTATTCTTTTAGCCGGTAAATTAGGGGAGCTGCCGGAGGAGATCCGCAGCCGGCTGGAAAAGATCAACCGGCATAGTGACGAACTGGTCCACATGGTCAATGATTTACTGGATATTTCACGCATTGAAAGCGGCAAAGTGGAGATTAAGAAAGAGGCTTTAAGCTTAAGGGCGATCAGCGATAAAATCGCCGACCTGTTTTCGGAGCAATTAAAAACTAAAAACATCAGCTTTAACGCTGATCTGCCTGAAGATTGCCAGGAGATATCAGCAGACCGCAGCCAGATCGAAAGAGTCTTTATTAATTTGGTGGGGAATGCCTTGAAGTTTACGCCGCAAAATGGTAAAATTGAAATCCACGCCAAAAGGATAAATCAAAACATCCAAATCGATGTCAAAGATTCGGGATTTGGCATTCCTGAAGACGCGCAGGAAAGCATTTTTGAAGAATTTTTCCGCGTAGACAATACGATCAATCAGGGGGTAAAAGGCACCGGGCTGGGCTTGAGTTTAGTTAAACAAATTATTCAGGCGCACCAGGGGAAAATCTGGGTAAAGAGCAAATTGGGCGAAGGCTCAACCTTTAGCTTTACTCTTAACGCTGCTTAAATAAAATTATGGGCATAAAAATACTTATCGCAGACGATGATCCGGATATCCGGGATATTCTTAAACTTACTCTTCAAGAAGAAAATTACGAAATTATTGAGGCCGGTGACGGAGAAGAAGCTTTAAAAATAGTCCGTTCCAAACCGTTAGATTTAGCGCTCTTGGATTATAAAATGCCTAAAATGGACGGCCGTCAAGTGTGTAATTTAATTAAAAAAGACCTGTTATTGCAGCATTTGCCGATCATCATGGTCACCGGGAAAGGTGAAACCAGCGATAAGATCGACGGAATTAACGCCGGGGCGGATGATTATGTAGTTAAACCTTTTGAGCCTAAAGAACTTTTAGCCAGGATCCACATGGTCTTAAGGCGTACCCAAAGAGATCTGGAAGCCAATCCTCTCACTCGCCTTCCGGGAAATGTAGCAATTCTAAATGAGCTTTCCAACTGCATTGATAAAAAGGCGCCTTTTGCGGTTTGCTATGTCGATCTGGATAAATTCAAGGCTTACAATGATAAATACGGGTTTGAACACGGAGATGATGTGATCCGCGAGACCGCCCGGATATTGTTAAACGCGGCTAAAGAATACGGCAATACTGATGATTTTGTCGGCCATATCGGAGGAGATGACTTTGTCGTAATCACTACTCCGGATTTATCGGATAAAATTTGTGAAAAGATAATCCATGATTTCGATAACATTTCTCCCTCATTCTACAATCAAGAAGACCGGGAAAATGGTTTTATTATCGGTTATGACCGGCAAAGCCAAATCCATAAAATCGCGCTGCTTTCGGTTTCCATCGGGGTAGTGACTAACGAATTGCGCGATATTACGCACGTGGCTCAAGTCGGGGAAATCGGAGCGGAATTAAAAAAACTGGCCAAAAGCATGGAGAAAAGTAACTACGTTAAAGATAAGCGGGAGAAAAAAGCCTAAAATATTTAATGCGCGAGGGGGGAGTTGAACCCCCAAGCCTTTCGGCACAAGCCCCTCATGCTTGCGTGTCTGCCATTCCACCACCCGCGCCTAAATTGCACTTGTTATTCTAGAGCATAACTTTAAATTGTCAAAATCTTTTCTTAAAACAATCAGTTGCAGCGCTATTTAATGCAAATACCCCAAGCTCTTTAGTCTTTCTTTGGTCTTTTCATCAAGAGATTTTGTCGCAGGATTTATCTGCGGTTTTTTGCGCTGTGACCAAATTTTTAATTTTGATTTTAAAGAATCAAATTTTTCTTTCTCGGCATCCGGCAACCTGTTATGTTTAATCAAATTATCCAGTTCACCCGGATCATTCTCCAGGTTATAAAATTCATGCTCTATACTATTAGGGTAAGCGGTATAAACAAACTTCCGCTGATTGAACCTGACAGAAAATTTGGTATAAATCCAGACTCCATCCTTAATATCTCCCTGCTTCTCCTGATGTTCGCTGAATGCCGCCGCTAAAGTCTTTTTTCCCTTACTAAACATTGGCAATAAACTTTGTCCTTCAAAAGAAGCCGGAGGTTTAATTTTAAGGATTTTACATACCGTCGGAGCGATATCAATATGCTGCACCTGGCCAGACCGGATATCTTTAACAGAAGGATTATCCCAGGTAAAAATTAGCGGCACCCGGATCAAAGAATCCCATAAAAATCCCCCGTGGTTGAAACAGAGGCCGTGTTCGCACATTTCTTCTCCGTGATCGGCGGTAATAATAATCAAAGTATTCTTATTAATATTCAGCCTTTTTAATTCTTCAATAATCTCACCGACCTGCTCATCCACCTGGGTTATCGCAGCGTCATATTTAACGATATCTGCGGCCTTAAAAGATGGTTGCGATAGTTTATCATTCTCAGTAACCCCGATAAAATGATCGTGGGTATCCATATAATGGACCCAAAGAAAAAATTTGTTTTTATAATTATGGTTAATGAATTTTAGCGCGGCTTGATTAACTTTACCGGCGGAAACCGGAACTTCATTATTCGTCCATTCTTCAAAACCTCCCTGCGCTCCCAAAATCGCAGATAATGTTTTATTATGCCCGCTGCAGAAAAATGAACGGTAACCGGAGCGTTTCAATAAACGGGCTAAAGTTAAAAGTTCCGGAGCAAGATCTGTATCCCAGGTATAAACTTTATGGGTTGACGGATAAGTCGAAGTCGCAATACTAACCATTGCTGGCACAGTCCAGGAGGCTTGCGCGATCGCCTGAGTAAAGATAACTCCTTCCTTAGCTAATTTATCAATATTCGGAGAAATATTTTTTGGATACCCGTAACAACCTAAATGATCCGGCCGCAAAGAATCAACCGTAATTAATAATACATTGACCGGCTCCTCATGTTGAGCTTGTAACGGCGCAACTAAACCGCCTAAGGACAAAAAGCATCCGGCCGCCGCGATCACCCAAAATTTATTCTTCATAAAAATATTGCTCCCCAATCTAAGAATAAAGTAAAACACTTGCAAGATCCGCCATTGTCCTTCTAAACCAAGTGCCACTTTTAAGCAGCTTATTTTTTAGTTGAAACTTTACGGAAAACTTCACCGGCATTATGCGTATCTTCTTGCCTAAAAATTCGGACTTTGCTATAATTACCTGTAAAAATCAAAACCCATCGCAAATTACTCTTGATTTTCCGAAACTAATTTTCGGTAATCAAACCGCCAAGCCGGGTAAATAGTTTAAACACCGCGCGAGTATTATTAAATGCGCATTTATCAAGAGACAAGTTTAGCATAAAATACCTTATTGTGCTTTATTTTTTATGTTATACTAAAAAATCGTTATCTCTACCCAAATGAGTATGAGCAAAAATAATAGCGCTGAATATTTAAAAACCCTGGAAACAAAAAGTATTTATATTATCCGGGAAGCCTACCATAAATACCGTGATCAATTAGCTCTATTATGGAGCATGGGTAAAGATTCAACCGCCCTCCTGCATTTAACCCAAAAAGCTTTTTTCGGCAAAATTCCTTTCCCGGTGATACATATTGATACTACTTACAAATTTAAGGAAATCTATGAATTTAGAGACCGGCTGGTAAAAAAATACAAGCTACCTTTGCTGATTGCCAAAAATACACGGGCTTTGAATAAAAAAATGTCCCCGGAAAAAGGCCGCTACGAATGCTGCCAAGCTTTAAAAACTGAAGCGCTGAAATCAGCAACTAAACATCACCATTTAAAAGCATTTCTGGTGGCTATTCGCCGGGATGAACATTTGATCAGAGCTAAAGAACGCATTTTCTCTGTGCGGGATAAAAACTTTAAATGGGATTGGCGAAATCCATCTTTAGAGATGTGGGCAGAATATTCTGATGCCAACACGGATAATTCCAGTCACTTAAGAGTCCATCCCCTGCTGGGCTGGCGGGAAATTGACGTCTGGCTCTATACCAAGCAAGAAAAACTTCCGGTTGTAAATTTGTATTTCGCAAAAAAAGGAAAACGTTACCGCAGCATTGGATGCCAATGCTGCTGCCAAGCAGTTCCTTCTTCAGCTACCGATATTAATAAAATTATCGCCGAACTGGCTACCACAAAAATTGCCGAGCGGAGCGGCCGCTGCCAGGACAAAGAAAAAACCTATATGATGCAAAAACTGCGCTCTTTAGGTTATATGTAAATATGCCTAACCTTATTAAGATAGTTGTAGCTGGGGATGTCGATTCCGGGAAATCCACCCTGATCGGCAGGTATCTTTATGAAAGCGGCTCGCTTAATCAAGGAGCCGTTGAAGATGTTAAACAGGTCTGTAAAAATTTAGAACGCAATTTCGAATTCGCTTATTTATTAGACAGCTTTGAAGAAGAGCGGGAAAAAGAATTAACCATTGATACCACCCAATGCTTTTGTAAAACCGATAACCATAACAGTATGGTTTTTATCGATGTCCCCGGCCATCAGGAACTGTTAAAAAATATGCTTTCCGGGGCCTCTTATGCCGATATCGCTATCTTAACGATCGATATAAATAAATCGGTTAAAGACCAGACTAAACGGCATACCTTTCTTCTAAAATTTCTTGGTATCACCCAGATTATAACCGTAATCAATAAAATGGATCTGCGTGATTTTAGCGAAGCTGACTTTTTAGAAACCAAAAAACAAGTAGCCCAAGTTTTTAAAAAGTTGCATCTGGAATTTAACGCCTGCCTGCCTGTCTCGGCAGGTCTGGGCGATAATTTATTTAAGCCATCGGAAAAAATGCCTTGGTACCGGGGCAAGTCTTTAAGAGCAACACTAAACGGCATTAAAATTAAAAAAAATTCAGGCGACTTCCGTTTCTTAATTCAGGATAGCTATAAAAATAACGGCAAAAGCATCGCTGCCGGAATTGTAACTTCAGGCAGCATAAAAATAAACCAAAAGGTTTTTATCCTGCCTGAACAAAAAACAGACCAGGTAAAAACAATAAAATATTCCGATAAAAATATCCGTTCAGCGTCCGGGCCCCTGGCGATCGGAATAATCCTAAAAAAAACCAATTACCTAAAACGGGGACAAATTTTATGCAGCAATCAATTGCCTCAAATCACCAAAACTATTCGCGGTAAAATTATCTGCACGCGCCCGATAAATTTAAACACCCCTTTGAATTTCCATTGCGCAGTACAAAAAACAAAGGTCACCATTGACCGAATTGATCAAATTTGGGATACGGTAAATCTTCTGCCCAAATCCGGCCCGCTGAAAGAGAATGATTTAGCCCAGGTAGTCTTAAAAACTGCCGGCAAAGTAGCAATTGAAAGCTATGACCACCTTAACAGTTTAGGTAAATTTGTCCTAGTTGACAACTGCCAACGTATCGCGGCGATAGGAACTGTTCTATAAATTTATGTTATTAAAATACGTGGATTTAAACCAGGGCTTTATCTTTGCACAAAATACTTCCTATCTTTGGGCTTTTTTAGCATTTATCTTAGGGGGTATTCTGCTCTTCTTTAAGAATTTTTTTAATTTTTTTAGGCGCGTTTTCTGGATCGCGGTGACCATACTTTTAGCAGCAGCAATTATCGGGGGAATTATTATGCACGGAAAAATAAATAAAACTAAGGTCGTTGTGCTTGGCATTGATGCGTTGGATTATACTATTGCCCGAGATTTAATGGATAAGGGGCTGCTGCCTAATCTGGCTCAATTAGCGAAAAACGGCAGTTTCTCGCCTCTAGCCACCACTAATCCCTCGGAATCCGTTGTGGCTTGGTCTAGTTTTGCCACCGGACTTAACCCGGCTAACCACGGCATATACGATTTTGTCATGCGCCGGAAACAGGATTACTCACTTTATTTGTCCCTTGATGAAATAGTCAGTACCGGTAAAAACCCCACCACTCGTTTATACCGCAAAGGTAAAACCCTTTGGAGCATTCTGTCTAAAAATAATATTCAAAATTCTTTCTACTTTTGCCCGAATACCTTCCCGGCGGATAAGCTTAAAGGGAACATGCTTTCCGGTATGGGCACCCCTGATATTTTAGGCAACATGGGCAGTTTTACTTTTTACACTACGAAACCTTTATCCAGCGATGATGCAAATAGCCGGGGAAAAATTATTCCGGTCGAAAATAACCAAAATATAATTAACACTGCTCTTTTCGGACCGAAACTTGCAAAAAATAATTCTACTGCGCCGATCAAAATCCCGTTAAAAATTGCTCTCTTTGCAAATAATAAAGAAATACAGTTAACCTTCCAGGGACAAACGATTACTTTAAAAACCGGGCAATGGAGCAATTGGAACCGAATCTCCTTTGACATCGGGCCGCTTAAAAAATTACATGGCATTGTTAAATTTTACCTTAAATCTGTTTCGCCGGATTTTGAACTATACGCCAGCCCGATAAACTTTGACCCGCTTGAGCCGCCATTTGCGATTGCTTACCCCAAGAATTACTCAAAAAAAATAGCCTCAAAAACCGGGCTCTATTATACTCAAGGCATGCCGCATGACACTTGGGCGCTTTCCGAAAGCAGGATTGATGAAAAAACTTTCCTGAAGCATGCCGATACAATTTTCAACGAGCGGGAAAGAATTTTGGAAGAAGAATTAGGAAATTTTAAGGGCGGCTTATTCTTTTTCTATTTTGATACATTGGACGCGATCCAGCATATGTTCCGGCGTTACAATGACCCGCGACATCCCCTCTATGAAAAAAACAATCCCTACAATAATGTAGTTACCGATTACTACATAAAGATCGATACGCTAATCGGAAAAATTTTAAAACAAATTGATACGCAGACTTTATTCTTAGTAATGTCTGACCACGGATTCAGCGATTTCAGGGAATCAATCCACCTTAATTACTGGCTCCTGGAAAACGGATATCTGTCTTTGAAGGAGACCGATTCCGGGACAAATGATTTCCTCGAAGGGATCGATTGGTCGAAAACCAAAGCTTATGCTATCGGATTTGGAGGCATTTATTTGAATAAAAAAGGCCGCGAGGCGGAAGGAATCGTCACTGAACCGGAAGCTCAAAACCTGAAATTAAAAATCAAGGAAGGATTGTTAAAAATAAAAAATTCTCAAGGCCAGGCGGCAGTTAATAATGTTTATCTGCAAGAGGAAACATTTAAGGGCAGTTGCAGCGATGATGCTCCTGATTTATTTGTCGGCTTTGCCCGCGGTTTCCGGGCATCTTGGCAGACCGCGATCGGAGGAGTTCCTGATAATTTAATGGAAGATAATAACAGAAAATGGAGCGGCGACCATTTAATCGATCCGATTCTAGTGCCGGGGGTGATTTTTATTAACAAAAAAATAAAGTTACACAACCCTGCTATCGTAGATATTGCTCCTACCCTCTTACATATATTTAATCTGGACAAAGCAGAAAAAACCGATGGCCACTCTTTAATCTAGGAGTTAATCATGAATATTTTAGTCGGGGCATTGGCATTTATAAGCGAGTACCTTGATTCGGGGCTGGGCATGGGCTACGGAACAGCATTAACCCCGATCCTCATCATTGTGGGTTTTGAACCGCTCCAGGTAATTCCGGCAGTCCTTATCTCTCAGCTCTTCACCGATATTGCCGCTTGCATATCGCATCATAAATTAAAAAATGTTGATTTGAAAATCGGCTCGGCAGATTTTAAAGCCGCTGCTCTCCTGGGGGCGCTGGGGGCAGCCGGAGTAACGGGCGCAGTCATTATCGCCATCAAAATTCCCAAACATATTTTAACAATTTATATCGGTTCGCTGGTATTGGTTATGGGAATTTTGGTTATTTATACGATTAAAAAACCTATGCATTTCTCCTGGCGCAGATTAATGGGGATAGGCCTTTTGGCTTCCTTTAATAAAGGTATTTCCGGAGGAGGGTACGGCCCGCTGGTTATGGGGGGGCAGTTGATCTCCGGATTAAATGTCAAAAATGCGGTAGGGATAACTGCCTTTGCTGAAGCGACCACCTGCCTGGTTGGCTTTATTATTTATCTGATTACCGGCAAACCCATAGACTGGAGATTGGTTGGGCTGCTCACCGCTTGCGCGATAACCGCTGTCCCGGTAGCTGCTTTTACGGTGAAAAAATCACCCTCTAATTCCCTTAAGCGTTATGTCGGTTTACTGATGATCGTCCTGGGCTTGTTTACTATCCTGAAAATTGCTTCCGGCAGCTAAAGACGACTGCTTAAACAGAATTTTTATCACTTTAGGATGAAAAAACAAAATATAGCTCCAGACGCATAGATCGTATATCATAATTGGGATAAGATGCAAAAATAGGCTTAAAAATTTTTCGTTTTTTAAAATTGTAAAATAGCGGTTTTTAATTAAATCGCTTTGCAACTGGTCATTAAGATATCGGCGCGCCAGCGGCTTATCGATACCGGAATCCGGGCGGAAAGATCCTCCGCGCACATGGTAAATTATAGCCCGGGGGACATAATATCCCCGCCAACCGGCGCGATTGGCCCGCCAGCAAAGATCTAGATCCTCATAAAACATTCTAAACCGGGAATCGAAATATCCCCCGCGGCTTTTTATTTTTTCCAACATTTCTCTTCGATAAAAAGCAGCCGCGCCGCTTACGCCGAAAATAAAACCACTTTTTTCAAATTGGCCAGAATCCAGCCGGCCATAACCCCTTTCTTTGGCGGTGCGCCATAAACTTAAAACGAGACCTGTGCTATCTAAGGTTTTTTTATCCCCCCGCAAAAATTTACCGCTAACCATACCAATATCTCCGGCGGCCGTAAAACCTTTTAAGGCTTCGAAAATAAAATTTTTGTCTAATACCGTATCATCATTAAGGCACAAAACGAATTTGCCGCGGCTAAGCAAAATTCCCTGATTCATCCCTCCGGCATAAAATAAATTTTTATCCGCCGAGAAAACATGGACTGGCGGATACAGCCTCTCGATTTCTTGCCGTAACCCGGTTTTTAGAGAATTATCGACCACAATAATTTCAGCGGGTAGATAACTCTGGGCAAAAAGAGAATTCAGGCAGGCTTTGAGATAATCTTTAGCTCCAATAGTGACAATAATTACGCTAACCTTCATTTTTTTATCCGATTTTAGGAAATTTACCTTTAAACTTAACAGCCAGGATCAAAAACCTGAGTAAATCATAAATTAAGAATAGCGGCGACTTTAAAAACGTAATTAACCGGTTCTGATTCTTGAGGATCATCCGCTGCCTGTTAATGAAACTTAGATATTGTCTGGTCTTGCTATCGGTGGACGAACTATTTCCATGGTGGGAACATTTCAACTCCGGAGTATACAAACAAAACCATCCTTTTTTCTGTCCTCTCCAGGCCAAATCCGCATCTTCAAAAAGAAAGAAAAACCTTTCATCGAAATAACCATAGCTATCCTTTATCTGGTCAAGCATTTTCCTCCGGTATAAAGCCGCCGCGCAACAGGCTCCGAAGATATAACCGGAAACATCAAATTGCCCTCGATCAAATTTTCCCCGGCCGATGTCATGGAACCTTTCCAAAAAAGACATCCGGATACCGGCAGAATAAATCCTGCCTGATCGTATATCCAATATCTTAGGCTGGATCAGGCCAACCTTGGCTGAAAGTGTTTTGATTATTTCCAGAGCGGCTTTAAGGAAATCATCTCCTAGAACAACATCACAATCTAAAGTCAAGATCCACTCTCCGCCGGCAACTGCCAGGCCTTGGTTACGCGCCTTACTGGCTCCGTAATTAAATTTGTTTTCCAGGATGGTAACTTCCGGATACTTTTCTTTGACTAAAGTTACCGTGTTATCCCTTGAGGCATTATCCACCAGGATAAGTTCGGTATCCGCCGCTTTTTGTTTAAAGATAGCTGCCAGGCAGGGTAAGATAAAATTAGCGCCATTATAGGTAATTATAACTATCGAAATTTTAGCCACTAAAATCCCCTTAGCATGGCAAAAAGTTCTTGCCCCAAAATATCAAGTGAATACTTATTTCTAATTTGCCGGCCGGCGTTTTGCCCGGCAGCTTTTCTTAATTGCGCATCCAGGATTAAACGCTTCATTTTTAAAATAAATTCACCGCGGTCGGCAGCCAGAAATCCGGTTTCCCCGTCAATAATAATATTTTTAGCTTCTCCGATACGGCTGGCAATTACGGGCTTTTCCATCGCCATATACTCAAACATTTTAGTCGGGCTTTTAGCCTGATTAAAAAAACTGTCCTGAACTAAAGGCAAAAGCCCAATATCAGTATTACTTAGAAATTGCGGCATATCCTGCGGCTCCACCCAAGGTAAAACTTTAATTCTCTGCGAAAATCTGGAACGGGCGGCTGACCTTCTGAATTCATCGTAATACTTCCCCTGCCCGGCAAAATGCATGAAGATATTTTCAAATTCTCCAGCCAACTCCGCAAAACAGGATAAAATAAAATTCAGATTATCTAACATGGGTTGATGATAAACCGTACCCGTCCAGGAGAAAACTATCCCGGATAAATCCGGCTTGGGGCGGGGATAAAATAAATTCGTGTCTACCCCGGTAGGCAGATAATAAGTTTTTTTGCTAAAAGGCTCTAAATAATCTTTCAGGAAGCCGCTGGCGGCAATACAAAATTCAGCCCGTTTGGCTAATTTGCGATGCGCATACTCCATTTTTGAAGACGGGAAAAATCCTAAATAATATTTTGGGTTTTCCCGGATGTTCCAATCATCACAGTCGAAAATTAATTTGTTTTTTTGCAATAAATGTACAATTAAGGGGGCTAGAACATGGTAATTCAATCTTTGTAAAAAAAATATGCTGTTTTTATCTTCATTGATCAAGCAACGGGCGGCAGAAAAATTAAGCTTAAGCTTCTTAGCCAAGCTCATCTCTGACTCCGCCTCAGCATAGCTGGCGCCTAAATCATCCGCGAAAGAAAGAACCTTGGTCTGAACATCATATTTATTTAATTGCTGCGCAAAACCATGACAGCGAACTCTTGCCCCAGATAATTGATAGCCTTCGCGGGTTATAAAAATTACTTTCATTATTGGTTAATTATCGTATTATATGCCCGGAGTAAATTTTCGGCGGTATAAGACCAATTATACTTATTTTCTGCTCTCCTGCGGGCAGCCAGGCCTAAATCTTTGCGTAGCTGGCTGTCTTCTAACAAGACAAAAATACCTCTTGCCAGATCATGGTGATCTCCCGGGATTGTCAACACGCCCACTCCCCCTAACATTTTAGTTACTTCCCCGACATTGCTGGCTACGATTGCTTTACTCGAAGCCATATATTCAACAATTTTCAGCGGACTTTTACAGCGGGTTACCTCTGTGTTTTTAAAAGGAGCGGTACAAACACTGGCTAAAGAAATATAGGCGGGGATCTCGTCATGACTGACTGCTCCGGTAAAGATAATTTTTTCTTCTAACCCCAGGTCAGCTACCGATTGGCGTAACTGCTTTTCTAAAAAACCTTCACCTACGATCATAAACTTAACATCCGGACGCTTTAATAATACAATATTAGCGGCTTTGATCAGCAGATCAACATATTGAGCGCCGTGGAGTTGACCGATATACAAAACAACTTGTTCATTATGTGTTAACTGGTATTTCTCCCTTAACTTATTTACGTTTAGATCTGAATTAAATTGATTTAGATCCGCGCCCACCGGTGCATCAAAAATAAATTCTTCCTTGACTTTGAATTTCATAGCCAATTCTTTTAAACAATTACTGGCACAAGATACCGAATCAGATAATACCGGCAGCAGACGTTCCAGCAATTTGAAGGAAAACCCGACGATTCTTGAAGAAAAACTTTTCCCGCAAGATTCATACCAAATCTTTTCTTCCCAATCATCCCAATCATAATGCAAAGGTTTCTTATCTAGATAGGCGGCGATAACCGCTGGAAGCGCGGCGTAATAATGGCATTTTTGGAAGTGAATGATATCAGCCCATTTCCCCAAAGCAACTATGAAACGGGTATTCTTTATAAAAGCCGGAATTGTAGGAGCTCTGTCCAGCGGAATACAATCTACTCGGTTTATAGAGAGCTGCTGATGTTTATGATTCAATAGGACCGGAAAATAGCAAATTTTTACGCAATGGCCTTGCTTGGCAAATTCCTTGGCCAAGCTGAGAACTCTGATTGTCCAGGGTTCGGACTTATCAAACAGATCATGCGGGTGAACCAGTAAAATATTCATAGGTTAGATTTCAGAAACATATTTTAAAAAAGGTTATTTCTTCCTGCCGCCTAAAAGCATCCGGTTGCTCAAGAGCATAGAGCACCAGAAATAGATTATGTAAAAAAATATCACGCTTGCACTAAAAATCAGCAGAAACCATTTGCCCAGTTTTCTTTTTTTCCTAGCCAGGCTGCGCCGGGCGGGAAGCTCTTGCAAAGAAATTAAAGACTTCTTAAGGAAAGCGGTCTTCTCTTCTTCGCTGGAATCCTCAAATACCGATAAAGATATTTCCTTACCTTCTTTTATATTGGTCTCCTGTACTTTAATTCCCAATGACGAGGCTGCTCCTAATAACTCTTCCGCCCGTTTTTTTCTAACGGCATAGGTATTGCCGTCCCCGGTTTCCCACAAATAATGCCAGTTATCTCTAGGTAAAGAAGCCAAATTAAAACTTGCGGGATTTTCATATATTTCGGTTCCGGCGATAAGGTGGAGGGTATTGATCGATTTGATCGTGTCAATATAACGGGAGTTTTGTTTAACAAAGTCTACCGTCCGGTGAAATTCTTTTTCAGTCTCACCGGGAAAACCAACCAAAATAAAAATTTCTGTTTCCATTCCCGCCTTTTTGGCGGCTTTGATATTTTCTGCGGCCAACTCAGGCGAATATGGTTTTTTCATCAACCGCAGCATCCTGGCTGAACCACTCTCTACGCCAATTTGGATTTTAAAACAACCTGCCTGGCGCATACTTTTGAATAGTTCCCCATGCATCTGGCTACGCGGGGCGATTTGCCCGGTCCAACGCATTTGTAAATTATGCTTAATCATACCTTCACAAATGCTGCTTAACTGCTGAAGATCGCCATTCATCAAGTTATCACAAACCGTAAAATTATTTATTCCGTAGCTATTTCTTAGAAAAATCAATTCTTCCAAAACATGCTCGGGGCTATGCCGGCGATACCCCTGGACCAAACGATAGTTTTTACAAAAACTGCAGCGCCCCAAGCATCCCCGGCTCCATTCAACCAGCGTTGTATTTTTAGCAACATATTGGCTTAGATCAAAACTACGGTAATCCGGAAAAGGAACCGCGTCTAACGGAACAATCGGTTTGCGGTCAATACACTGCCAAAGACCATTTGCTTTATAAGCTACTCCCGGCAAATCTTTATGCGCGCCGGGTGAGTTTGTCTGGACGATCTCATAAAGAGTCTCCTCCCCTTCACCGACAACAAAATAATCAATACCTCCGGGAATATTCTCAACAAAAAAATCCCTTTGTTCCTGTGTCGAACATGCCGGCCCGCCTAAAATAATTTTTTTCCTAGGGTCGGCGTTTTTAACTCTCTTGATCACCTCAATTGTGATACGTTCTTTGGGGTCAACTACGGAAAAACCAACCCAGCTAGCCGAAGAAGACAATATTTTATCCACAGCATAATCCACCTGCTTTATAAACAACTTATAAATAAAAGGGAAGGTTTTTTCGTTACTCCAATAATTTTTGTTTTCCACGTGCCAAAGCAGCTTAAAACTATTATCAGCACAATTATGAAAATAGATATTAAAATCGTATACCTGTGTTTTGAGACCTTTACTTCTTAAGTAAGAATCCAGGTACCCTAACCCGATTGACGGGCTCTCCACCCCCCAAGGGGGCAAAGTGACTAAAAGTATATCTGTTTTCATTCTTTGGCCAGTGTTATTTTAAAAGAATTGTTTAGCGTGGCTCCCTTTTTAAAAATACGCCACTTCTTTTCGTTTTCCGCGTTAACAACCGGGTCAATTAAACAAAAGTTAACCATTCTGGAGAAAAAGGCAAAAGGTAAATTTTGCAGCTGGACAAAAGGAATTTTTTCCCTAAAACCTTCCTGCCGGAAATTTATCTTCGGCAAATCCCCTGCAGTTATGAGATTTATCTGATTTTTCCTAAAGAAATTTACCTCCCTCCACTGGTCATCAACCGGAGGAAACTCAGCAGATAATTCGCCAGCCGAATATTTATTATATTGGTCCGTGAATACCATCCCGAATTTTTGCTGGTCAACCCTAAGCTTCTCGCCAAAAAGTGTTTTTATCTCCCAAACTAAAGAATCTTTATTAAGTTTAATCGTCCAGTCCTGAACAATCGGAAAATCTCTAAAAGTTATTTTTGTAAACAACCGGTCAGCTTCTGAGTTAACCTGCCAAATGCCCGTAGAAGAATCAAACCACTTACCCTGAATATTAAAAGATGTATTTAAGCCTACGTCGGCGGTTAGAGATTGGTTGTTGTAAAAAATGTATGCCCGTTTTTTGGCCGGGTCAAATTTAACTCTCAATAAACCGGCAGATACGGTAGCCAGGAGGCATGCTTTTTTAGCCGGGAAAACTTTTTCAAAACCCGGATCATCTTCTTTAAGCCGGTTGACAATAACATAAGGTATGTTCAATTTGGTAATCAAAAGCAGCATTTCTCTTAACCGTTTACCACGCATCCGCGGAGAGTTATCGGGTAAAGCATAAAATTTCCTATAATTGCACTGCACGGGGGCATGTTTAAAAAAGGTCCGGAGGCGGTCTCTAAAAGATTGTTTAAAATATATTCCGAATTTATCCGGATGCTTGATCAAATCGGTTTCGGGCATTAAAACACAGGTAGAAACATTGGTAATCTCATTGATAGACTCTTTATTTCTTTTTATAAATTCACATGTCTTTTTAAACTCTTGCGCGGTTTCGCCGGGATAACCAACAATAATATTTATGGAGGTGGCGATGCCGGCTTTACAGCTATCCCGGATGACCTGTTCGGCGATGGCGGAATTAAAAGATTTATTCATTTTTTTCAAAACGACATCCGAAGCTGATTCCATGCCGAAACATAAGCTTGAGCATCCGGCACTGCGCATTTTTTTAAAAAGTTCTTCGGTCATTCCCATTCTAATCGCGGCATAAGAGTGCCACCGGACGCCTAGTCTCTCTTTAATAATGAGATCGCAGATACTTTCCAGCTGCCTCAAATTGCCATTGCATAACAGATCGTTAAACTCAAAGTTACGCACGCCGAATTTTTGGTTATAATATTTTAATTCATCGAACACCTTTTGCGGATCCCTGAATCTAAATGGCGCGTTCATTTTGTGATCGATACAAAAACTGCAGTGATTAACGCAGCCCCGGCTGATCAGGATAGGCAGGGGACGATAACCGTCGATAATATCATATTCATCCAGATCAAAACCTAGAAAATCAACCAAGGGAACCTCATCAATATTCCTTAAAGGATCCGGCGTAGAACAATCGTGATACTTACCGTTCAATTGCACGATTGTCCCGGGGATACCCGCTAAGTTTCCGATGTTGGGTTCTTTTTGAAAACGCTTAATGATCTCCAACATCGGCAGCTCACCTTCACCGATAACGAATACATCTATTTTTCTATTGGGATCTAGAATTTTCGTATTCCAGAAAACCCCCGGCCCGCCTAAAACGACAACTTTGGAAGGCGTTTTTTGTTTAATTTTATGAGCGATTGAGATGGCCACATTTAGGCTGGCGATAGTAGTGGACAATCCGATGATGGGAGCTTCCGATTCGGCAGCCTGAGCGATAAAATCCTCAATCTGATCATTGAAGGCGGCACAAAAATCCCGCCCGATTTGTTCAGGCGTAAAATTATTTAAAGTGGCAATTTCCCAAAAATGTCTTTTTTCTTGCGTGGAATTATTAAATAATTTTACATTTAGATCAATAATTTTGGTTTTGATCCCATGAGAGCGTAAAAAGCTGCTCAAATATGCCAAACCTAAAGGAGGCATTTTGGTTTGCCAGGGAGGAACCATCCCCAATATTACGTTTACCGGGCCGGTCTTATCCGGCGGAATTTCTTCAGTCTTGCCGATCGATAGATCGGAATTTGGTTTAGCCATAAAATCCTCCTGGGGGACAATAGACTCTTCGCATCTTTTACAAATAAAGTTACTTTCCGCTTCCCGGCGGCCATCCCGTTGGTCTCTGACTTGAGCATAATAAGATGAATTCCAGATCTCAGAAATACTTTGCTTTCTTAAATTCCCTAAAATTTCCTCTCTTTTCCAATCCATGCAGCAAATAACCACGTCTCCATTTTCTACAATATGGATCATTTCATTAGCCCAAATACTCCGGCAGCCGGATATTTTAGGATGATACACCTGCGGCATCGACCTAACATTCCCGGCCCGGCTGATCGGCCCATCGAAAAAACTAATCCGGCTGATTCCCTGTTCTTTCCAGAAATTGATTGCTTCTTCTTTTTCTCCAGCAGTTAAATATTTATGATTTAGAAAAGTTACCATCAGGAAATCTTTGATATCTCTTTTACTTTTGGCTTTTTGGATAAACCTTAAAATACGCGGAAAAACAGTATCATAATCTAACCCCATCGCCCCTTCCACGCTCTGTTTCTTGATTCCGTGGATGCTGATGCCAATCCAATCCAGCTTAGAATTGATCAAAGCCTCCTGAATTTTATCATCCAGCAGTGAACCGTTGGTCAGAATATGCACACTCGCCCAGGGGACGGTTTCTTTGGCATAATTTATCCGCTCAATAATATGAGCGTCCGTTAACGGTTCGTTATTTAAGTATAGAATTATCCGTTCAATACCTGGCTGAGCTTTACACTCATCAATGATTTTTTTAAATAATTCATCCTCCATTACCTTGGGAGGAAATAGGCGCTTGACTTCATGGTTGGGGCAAAAAATACAATTGGCATTGCAAAATGAAGTTGTTTGAATAGAAAGATACTTGGGGAATATTAGATTATTTTTCATTTAATCTCCGATGCACTTCTTCGTTGTGCATTAGATTATCACACATCTTAAGACAGCCGATTTCCATAAAATAAGGATCGGTTTTAGATAAATATTTGGCTTTGCTCCTGAATTCAGTATATTGGGGGCTGCGCCAAATGTTTTTAAAATCCGTTTGATTCAGGTTGCCCATATTCTTGTTAACTGCGCGGCAACAAGGAGCAATGCTGCCATCGGCTAAAACCCTGGTAAAGATCCAGCCGGCATAACAGGGGATTTTATCTACCCGCTGGCAATCATAATTTCCACCGGCAGAGCGGTCTTCTTTTAGGCGTGAAATAAAACCGTCAAAATAATCAAGTTTAATCTTGTTTTCTGGCGGCAAGGCCTTCCAAAGCTTTTCAATTTGCTCAGCCTGTTGCAAAACGCTCTGTTTCTGCTCTGGATTTAAAAGCAGACCTTGAGTCCCTTCTAATGTATCCAGCAAAGTAAAATATACCCCGTCCACCTTCATCTGGATGGCAAATTTAAACATCGCTTCAACTTCTTGATAGTTTAAATTACAGATAACATTGCATAAAGTAGTTTTAGGTTTATGCTTTTTTTCTTGAGCCAGAAAAATAAGATTTTCTTTGATCTCTTCAAAAAGCCCGGCAGGGCTGCCGGGGTGAGTTTTTTGGTAAGTACTGGGATTGGAAGCCCAAAGGCTGATCGCTAATTCATCAACTCCCAAACGTATTAATTCCTTAATTTTATTTTTGTTTAATAATGTAAAGTTGGTTGTAATGCAACATATCAAACCTTGGGATTTGGCGTATTCGATTAATTTCATAATCTCCGGGTGCATAAATGGTTCCCCGCCGCCGGTGAAACGGATCCTCTTAGTCCCCAGCTCCGTTAAGCTCAAGATCAGCTGTTTAGCCCCGTCAAAACTTAACTGCTGCTTAAGGATCTTCTGATCCGGCTTTTCTTTAAGTAACGGTGAATATAGCCAGCAGCCGATACATTTTTGATTACAGAAATTGGTCAAGTCAATTACTGCCTGCTCAGGACCGGTATAAGCCTTTCTCCCGTTTTGGATTCCCGCCAAAGCCAGATCGCCTTTTGGTTGATCCAATTGCTGTTTACAATAAGGCAGACACTTAAACTTTGCTATAAATTTTAATATCAATTTTTCGATTGAAGTTAAAGATTTGATCCGGGCATGCATATAGGTGTTGCGGCCGATATCATCACAACTCTTATAGCAACCTGCTTCCTTAATCCCCGGGTCATTGCCTATGGACCTGAAGAAAACATCGCTTTTCTTATAAGCTAAAGCTTTGCTACGGAAGAAAATCTGCTTATCGTTGTTCCAAATTTGCACAAAATTATCGGAGTAAAGGTTGCCCACGGGGATCCTGTGAGATTTTAAACAAGAATTAATATCGCCGTTTGGCATAATCCGGGCAAAACACCAGCCAATATAACAAGGCATTTTATCAATTATGTTGCGGTCGTAGGTGGCTTGGGTTAAATCCGCCCCGGAAGAAGCCCGGCGTTTAAAAGTATCAAAACGGAATAAAGTAATATTTCCGATTCTACCGTTTCGGTCAACCATGGATGATAATTTTTCTATATCCTGCAGGAGCTCTTTGATTTGGCTTGAGTTTAAAAGCAGTTTCTCGGTTTTCCCGGGGATAGTGTCAACTAAAGTATACTCCAGCGACTCACACTTCGTTCGACTGGCGAAATCGACCATTTTGATCAATTCCCGGTAATTTTCATTAAAAATAACATTGTATAATTTTATATAAGGTTTATTTATTTTAATGGCGTTAAGATAGCGCAAATTCTCGCTTATCTCTAGAAAAGTTTCCTGGTTTTTGTTGGGATGGGTTCTGGCATAAACTTCAGGCGTAGCTGCCCAGGTACTTACTGTTAAGTGGTCCACTCCTATCTCAACCAGTTTATTTATTTTTTCTTTATCCAGCAGCGTAAAATTAGTATTTACATAACAAACCAGGTTTTTTTTCTTGGCATAAGCTAAGATATCCATGATCCGGGGATGGCAGAACGGCTCACCGCCGCCGGAAAAATATATTTCCCGAGTGCCCATCTGGGAAAGGTTATCAATCAGCTCTTTGGCCAGCTCAAAGGGAAGCGTGCATTTTTGCGCTTCGGCATGTTTTTTTTCTTCCAATAAAGGAGAATTACACCAGCAGGCTAAACAATTATTATTGCACTGGTCGGTCAAATCAATTTGCACATGGAAAGGGCCTTTAAATGCTTTTTTCCCGTCAAAAATTCCCAGGATATCCAAGTAGTCGCTTAACGGTTTCTGCAAATATAAATGCTCAAAGGCTCTTACCGAAGCCTCTTTTAATCCTAAAGTTTGAACTTTTTTTAAGAAATTATCCCACAACATTAATTTATCAACCTTCCTTAAGCAATGAATTGATCGTCGCCGCAAAATCAATCATTTTTAATAAATGTAAAAGTATGAATGTGCGGTATCAGGTTTTTTGCGTAAACTTTAAAAATATGTTTTCCCTGCGGTATTTTTACAGTTAATAAATACATCCAATTTAAAAATCTACTGTCCCAGCCGTTGGAAGAACGAAAGATAAAGTCCTGGGTCAGCAAAGACCCGTCTAAATATAAATCAACCGGACGGTCTTCGCATCCGGCATAATAAACCCAAATTTCATAATTACCCGGCTCCGGGATCAAAAGGTGGTATTCGGCAAAACCAAACCCTTTGCCGCCGTCAATAACTATACCTTTGCCAAAACTATGATTGGAAATATTCAGGTTGCCGCGGAAAAATGAATTCGCCGGCACCTTAATAATATTTTTTAACTTTAAAGAGCTATTTACCGGAGAGGGCGGAATGCCTTCAATTCCGGAATTTTTATCTTTCAAAATTGCATCCAGCGCAACATTGATGCTAAAATGATCACACGATTTAAAACAATTTATTTCTTTAAAATAATCTTGATCTTTGGAAACTGTTTTGGCTTTAAACCTGAAATCCCGGTATAAAGATGCATCCCAAATCGAGGAAAATTTGTTTTTTGAAAAAATTTTATGACCGTTGAGATTACCTAAAACTTTATTGACCCCCTTACAACAGGGAATTATCTCGCCCGTAGAAAGCACGCGGGAATACAGCCAGCCAATATAACAGGGACATTTATTGATTGTGCCTTTTTCATAATTCTGCTCATCAATTCCCGGAGAAATGAGTTTGCGCATAAATGAACCGTAACCGACAATTTTAAGATATTTAAACAGTATGTTTTGTTGCTTGTCTACCGGGCAAACTGAACCAAAAAATTTACAACTCTGACAGTTCTCCTGGCCAAATTTAAAAATCATAGTATTTTTAGATTCGTCAATCTCAGGATTTTTATCGCTGCCGGAAGTTATCTGATTATTTTTACAGGACAAAGTACGTAAAATATGCCTTTGTCCATCCTCTCCTATTTTTATGGATTCCTTGAGCAGAAACCCGGGCGGGACCCTGCAGAACCTCCCCGGAAATTCAATTAATTCTTTTTCTTTTTCACCGCGGTTATATATATCCAGGTCTTTAAAAAACACATCTGGCCTTTTCTGCAAAGCTAGCAACTGATCCTTCACATTTTCGATCTGGACACTGGATAAAGCTAAAAACGAAGTTTGCCCCTCTACGGTATCGATAAGTTGAAATTCAATATCCTGGGCACCCACATCTAAAGAAAAATCAACCATCCCGGCAATATTTTCATAATTTAAATTACAGATCACATTGTAGGTTTTTACTTTCGGCAAAAAACTCTTGTTTTCCGATTTCAGTCTATCTAAACAACGCAAGTTATCTCTAATCGTATAAAAATCGCCGCTGGCTTTGCCGGGATGTGTCTTAATATACGATTGGTCATCACCTGCCCAAATACTGGCGGTAACCATTTCAACCTGAGCATCTACCAAAAGCCGGGAGACTTCTTCGGTCAATAAAAGGGTGTTGGTGATAATATTCAGTTTAAGTCCGCTGTGCTTAATTAAGGAAATGATCTGCATAATCTGCGGATGCAAAAGCGGTTCTCCGCTTCCGGCAAGAAATACTTCCTGTGTACCCATCTGAATTAATTCATTGATCAATTCCGAGATAACTTTAAAAGAAAGTTCTTGATTTGCGTCACGCGGCCGGTCTTTGATAAACGGCGAATGAACCCAGCAACCTATACAATTATTATTACACCTTCCCGTAATATCGATTTGCATGACGGGCGGTCCCATAAAAGTAGCCCGGCCGTCTTGAATACCCTTCAAAAGAAGCGGATTAATATTTGCCATAAACAATTTTTTTTCTTTTAAATAACAAAAACCAAAGATAACTTAATGTTTTTTTAATCGTAAAACCTACGCCGTTGGATTTAAGTAATTTTACAAATTTTTTCAGATCCCCCGCAAAACCCCTTCTCTTTCTTTGGTAGTCTCCCCAGATAAGATAGGCTTCTTTTTGAGCCGCTAATAATTCTTCCGGTTTAATACCCGTACTTTTAAAAACGCACTGAGAGTTGCCGTCATAACGGGCCCAATCATAGGTAAGGATCTTCCCGCAGCTGGCAAGTTGTTCAAATAACCTGGTTCCGGGAAAAGGAGTAAGGACAGAGAACTGGACAGAGTCCGGATCCAGCTTAAGCCCGCGTTCAATGGTTTTTTTAATAGTTTTTTTTGATTCACCGTCGAAGCCAAAGGTAAAAGTAAGGTGTACTTTTATCCCCAGGCTTTTGGTAAACCTAATCATTTTTTCGGCCTGGGAAAGGTCTAAGCCCTTCTGACAACTGGAAATAAATTCCGGGTTAAAAGTTTCGACTCCATATTTTACTGCCGCCAGGCCGGCCTTCTTCATCGCCAGAAGAATTTGTTCATCCATCATATCCGCGCGGGCCATGATCGCCCAAGGTATGTTATTTAAACCTCTGGCTTGGATTTTACTGCACAATTCAAGCATACGCCCTTTCCCGATATTAAAAGTATCATCATCAAAATAAACGGATTTAAAACCCATCTTCTTAATCAGATACTCCATCTCATTGATAACATCTTCCGTATTTCTGGCCCGGTATGAATTTCCTTTATACATCACTTGAGGCCATAAGCAAAAACTGCAATTAAAAGGACAGCCTCTTGAGGCAAGCATCTGCGCCGAAGGGCTAGGAATGTCTCCCGGCAAGTCCCAATACCGGTCCATCGGCAACCTGTCCCTGCTGGGCCAGGGTAAAGCATCAATATTACAAAGCTCTCTATCCGCCGTGCTTAAAAAACTTCCTTGTTTTTGATAAAGTATGCCGGCGACCTTTGAAAGATCCGAATTATTTTCTAATGCCTGGATTAAATCCAGCAGCGTAAATTCATATTCTCCCTTCAAAACGAAATCTATAAACGGGTACTTAAGCATAAAATCCGGTTCATAAATCAAGCTGTTGGGACCGCATAAAATAATCCCGATATTATGTTTTGAAATTTTATTTAAAATCTCCATATCCTGGAAAAAAGAAGGGATGGAAGTCTCTGCTACCAAATAGTCGATTTTCTCTACCAGAATCCGGTCGATAAAATCTTCTTCCGTAAGTTGTTCGGCGATGGCATCAATAATTTCGGAGTGCACCGAATTTTGCTGCAGTAAAGAAGCCGCCTGGGCAAGGAAAAACGGGAACGGCAAATATTTACCTTCAGCAGGATCTTTAATATGCGGCCACCGGGAACCTGCCCGCACTCCCCACACCCCATGCTTATGCCAAGGCAAATTAGCCAATAAAACTCGAAGATGCTTATTGGCGTAGGGTAATTTTTTTTCTTTAAAGACATCCTTGACTGCTCCCCGGCGCAAAACTTCAATTTTAGAATCTAGATCCGCTTCATGCTCAAATATTTGGATATTGATTTTGAAGGACTGCGTAAAACCCGGGAGTAAATTCCGCTCACCCTCCGCATTGATAAACTTAAACCCGATCACTCTTAAATTTTCATGATCGGAACTATTCTGAATTAAAACCTTAGCTTTATTATTATCTGTTTCAAATGAAAGTGCCGGTAGCTGCGCATCCTCTTTAGAAAAACGCACCCCCGCTAATAAAGAATACGGTTGATAAATCTTAAAATCAACCCAGTCTTTCTGAAAACGGCAAAAGGGACCCTGTTCATAACCACAGAACCAATAAGTATAGGTTGAATTCAACAGGTGCACGATCCTTATTTCATCAACATGAAGCCATTCGGTATTCTGCGATTCAACCTCCCAAACAAAATGGCCATGTTCATCAATGCTTATTTTCCACACCTGAACCAGCGGAATATCTTTAAAACTGACACGCACCTTAAAAGAATCCGCATTCTTTTGCAATAACTGCCAATTAGCTTTTGATGAATCTGTCCAAAGCCCCAAAGTATTCACCCCGAGATTTAATCCGCTGCCCAGAGTTAATTGTTTATTCGCCCAGAATATCTGTACCCCGGAATCAGATAAGCACAGGCGTAAAGAACCGGATTCAATAAAACAATCCTGTTGGAGAGCATCTTTGCGCCTTGAAATAAATATTAGGTATTTGATTGCCCGCCCAAAAGCATAGAATAAACCTCCGGAAACCCAATACTGTTTAAATTTTTTACTCCAGTTATTTATCACCAATTTTTATTACCCCCGAAAAATACAGGTGCTGCCCTAAGCTTAACAATTTACTGTTATTATCCTGATACTGCAGCAAGCGGCCGCAATACATATAATCACTGTTCTCAATTAAAGCCCTGGATGTCTTATTCGGTTCAGCATTAGAAAAACTAACTGTGGGCAGTTGCGCTCCGCTAGCAGTTAAACCCTCCTTACCGACTTTTCCATACCAACACCGAAAGGGGAGAATATCGTAGCTTCGAGTAAAATCGTCCATAAATTTACCGCAGGCGGTATTTTTAACCGACCATTTCTTATATTTATCCAAAAGCATAATATTGGCCTGCACAATTTCAATATTTACATCTTGATAAACCTCCAGATCTATTGCCCAACGCATAACATTATTTGAAATAAGCTCTATCTTCCAAAGCTGCGAAATAGGAATATAGGCCCACTGCCCCAAAATAACCGCGCTCCGCTTATCCTGTTCAATTAAGCTCCACATCGCCTGCCGGGAATCATACCAAATATTTTTTGAACGCACGGTGGAATAAACACCCAGTCCGCAAGTTAATTCTTTATCTTTCCAAAACATGCTGCCCTTGCCATTATTAAATTCAAATTTAAAATCTTCGCTGGCGACAATGGCACTAGCCGCGGGAGAATGTCCTTTATTTATTTTACTTTGACAATTCAGCAAGATCTTGCCTTCAAATAGATCATAACTTCCGGGCTTAATTATCGCTTCCGCCCATGGGGAAATTAATTGGAAATTTAAACTAATAATTTCTTTATCTCTTTCTTTGCGTTTAAATAAGCCGGTAACGCAATTATCTTTAGGGCTGATCTCAAAAAGCATTCTCGGCCAGTCAGTTTGGTCAGAACTCAAAGCAATACTACAAACCCTGCTGTTTTTAAAGCGTACCGGGGCAATTTCATTCATGTACTGTTCGTTTAACAGGTTCCCCTCTTCCTCAAGAGTTTGCCAATTCTGATACACAGAGTTAAATTCGAATAACAAATTCCGGCGCTCCAGAAAAATCTCATTTTTAGTTTCCAGTTTTATTTTCAAATTTAAAACATCTTTGTCTTGAAATGCGATGTCCCAAATTTGAACAAAATTACTAAAATGTAAACTTAACATTAAATGGCTTTTTGAAATCTTTTTGATTTCAAAATCTTGATCATTAAGACTGGCTAAAATTAAAAGACAGTGCAACCCGGCGGCGGCAGTGATCTCTTTATCTTTAAAATAAATCCGTATTCGCCGGCAGGCCTGATCAATGAACAAAAGCCAATCGCCACCGGTAATTGTACATTCTTCTTGCTTGCGCCGGGCTTCTTCCTGGGCTAGTTTTTCTGCCGCCAGCCTTTTGGCTTCTTCCTCTTTTTGCCTGCGCTGAGCTTCTTCCTGGGCTAGTTTTTCTGCCGCCAGCCTTTTGGCTTCTTCCTCTTTTTGCCTGCGCTGAGCTTCTTCTCTGGTTAATCTTTCCTCGGCCAGCCTTTTGGCTTCTTCCTCTTTTTGCCTGCGCCAAGCTTCTTCCTGGGCTAGTTTTTCTGCCGCCAGCCTTTTGGCTTCTTCCTCTTTTTGCCTGCGCTGAGCTTCTTCCTGGGCTAGTTTTTCTGCCGCCAGCCTTTTGGCTTCTTCCTCTTGATGTTTTTTAAACACTATTTGACGCTCATGTTCTAAACAAGCATCAAAATCATCCTTTCCCGGAAAGATTTTTAAACTTAAAGCGATATTCTGGCTTTTCACGGAATAAAGATTAATGATCCGGGACTCCTGTTCATACCCGGAATTAAAAATTTTCATAATATTACAATCAGACTTACTTTCAAAAATCAAATTTGGCAAGAGGCTAAAGCTGCCTGAAGATATCCCCAGTTTCTGCCCGGGCAAAACATCCAGGTTTAAATCAAACCAATTAACCCTGTGGACAAATGTCGAAAAATCCCCCGCGCCATCAGCAAGAAACCATTTATTATAAGATGAGACTAAAAACAGATTGAAGTTGTATTGATTATCCGGATTACCGTAATTAAGTATCTCCAAATCTAAAACACTTTCTCCTAGTTTCATTCTAAACTGCTGCAAATAACGCTCATCCTCCCCGTTTTTTCCTTCAGCGATAAGTTCAGATGCAGAATTAGATATAATCTTCCAGGACAAATTAGTTGAAGGAAAATACGATTTAAGTGAAGCATCAAAAAAAGAGCTGTATCCTCCGACAGAGCCGCTAAGATGATTGCCCTCATAAGCTAAGCCAATATGACCGTTATTAAAAACCACGCGTAAACCGTCTTTCTCCAATATTCCTATTCCGGATTTTTCGCCGGCAGTATCTAAATAATGAGCAATTACCGCTTGCGGAGATCCTTGATTTACGATTTTACCTTTATCAAAAAGAATAACTCTATCGCAAAGCCGGTTAATAATATTCATATCGTGACTGACTAAAATAATTGTTTTTCCGGAATCTTTGAGTTCCAACACTTTCTTACGGCATTTCTGCTGCGCCTCTTCATCCCCCACGGCTAGAATATCGTCAATTAAAAGAATATCCGGTTCGGCAAATATCGCCAGGGCAAAAGCCAGACGCATATACATGCCTTGAGAATAACAATTAATCGGAGCGTCGATAAATTTGCCTAAATTGGAAAATTCGATAATTTCGTTGATTTTTTGTTTTAATATTTCATCGCCGATCCCATATGACCTGGCGTTAAGAATAATATTCTCCCTCCCGGTAAATTCCGGGTTAAATCCTGCTCCCAACTCCATGATCGCGCTGACCTTCCCCTCAACCTCCAACTCCCCGCGGTCAGGAACCAGCATCCCGGCCAACAGTCTTAAAAAAGTAGTTTTTCCCGCCCCGTTCTGTCCGATAATACCGACAACTTCACTTTTATTTATATCCAGGCTGATATCTTCCAGGGCCCAAACTTCCTCCCATTTGACTTTGCCTTCAATAATAAACTTAATCCGGTATTTTTCCCAAAGCTTGCTTACTTTAATTACGCTCATATTTTTTTCAGAATTTCCGGTTCATTCTTTAAATAAAAAAAGTATCCTGAGACCAGGGTTATAAATGAAATCGCACACAAAACAGCCAAATCTTTAATCGTTAACCACTCGGAAAAATAAAGTATTTTACGATACGCAGAAATATAGTAGGTGGCCGGATTAATTAAACAAACCCAGCGATAAACTTGGCTAAACATTCTTTCTGAATAGAAAACCGGGGTAATCCAAAACCAAAACATTAACCCTACCGGCAAAAAATAGGCCACATCGCGGAAAAAAGTATTCAAAACTGCAAAAATAAAACTTAAGCCTAAAACAAAAATTAAATTCAACAAAATTAAAACCACCAGAAAAGGAAACAAATAAACCAGGGATTTATTGATTAAGAAAAAAAAGGGAATAATTATTAAAAACCCGAAAATAAAATTTATAAAATTCGAAATCACCGAAGAAATGAGTACCAACTCTTGGGGGAAAACCCCCTGCCTTAAAATACCTTTATTGGCAATAAAGATATTGGCTGCTTCACTAATCCCTTGGCTGATAAAAAACCAGGGGAAAATTGCGCAGAGTATAAAAAAAGCATAGTGCGGAATTTCCACTTTGAATGCGGAAACAAAAACAAAATTAATACACAGCGCCATCATTAAGGGTATAATAATTACCCAACCCAGCCCTAATTTTAATCCGGCATATTTTGATTTTAGCTGTAAAATCGACATATCCCCAAGCATACGCCGATGCTTAAAAATATTATGGATTCTTTGTCCTAAAATATAGAAACCCACTAAAATCCCCTCCTCTTTTCACGCACCCGGGTTATATTTTGGTAAAAAAAATACCCAAAAGGTAAACTCGCTTGAATCTATAGCTTTTTCTTATTCTGGCATTCAATCCTAATTCTCTGACTAGCCGAATAAATACTCTTGAGAAATTGATTATTTTATTACAAAAGCGTAAATTATTATATATAAACGGGTTACGTAAAATTTTAGTTCTCGTTAAGAGCACTTTTTATTATTCTATAGAGTATTTATTATAGGCCTGCCATTCTTTTTATCAAGCGGTTTTTTATAATAACCTTAGCCTGCATTCAAAATAAACAACGACCACCCGGCTACCCGTTTATCATCAGGATCTGTGAATACTTGCTTAAAACAAAGCATAAATAAACGGCGCCACGGTTGATGATTGAGTAAAAAAGACCAGCATTCCTAATAATAAAAACATAATAATAATCGGCGCTAACCACCATTTCTTTCTGGTGCTAAGAAAATACCAGATCTCTTTAAAAATAGCCAGCCTAAACATCCGCCACCTTCTTATTAAGATTGCCTGCGGTAATCCGCTGGCAACGGCCTATTTGTTATTTTGGGCTTCCAATACGAGTTGCGGGTTTTTTTAAATTTTCTTGCTAAAAAATCGACTCTGACTAAGCGCATAAATAAGCCCGCCGGAGTAAAAATACAATAAAAAATGAGATTTAGCAAAATACAGGTATTCACCCAGCTCAAGATGCCGGCTAATCTCATCCAAAAGAGATAGAAATATTTTAATAAAACCGGCCTGAAAATTGCCAACAACACAAAAAATAACGCGCAGGCAATCGTCCAAGTTAAAAAATAATTATTTTTGATAAAATTAATCAAACCCGCTAAAATAAAACCGCTGGCAGTCAGTAAACCGAATTTTTTTAGAATAACATTATCTGTTTTTATGCCGGCCATCACAATTTATCGGGCGGCGGGGGTTAATTACCAAGTCAATTTTTACCCCCGTTTGACCCTATGAGTTGCTTATCCAAAAGGTAATTACCCATTACCAAATAATCCATTTGCGTACGCATAAAACAATTCCAGGCATCCTGAGGCGTACAGACCAAAGGTTCTCCTCGCACATTAAATGAAGTATTAATGATCACCGGACAGCCTGTTTTCTTAAAAAATTCATTAACCAGATCATAATATAAAGGGTTGTCTTCTTTTTTGATCGTTTGTACCCTGGCGGAATTGTCAACATGAGTAACCGCCGGAATTATTGAACGGGGTAGTTTTAATTTATCGAAACCGTAAATTTGACCGGAGGCGGGCTTATTTTCAATTCTTTTTTCTGCTTTTACTTGAGCCACTAAATTCATAAACGGGCTTTCCCGGTCTAGATCAAACCAATTCGACGCTTCTTCTGCAAGCACCGTAGGCGCAAAAGGACGGAATGATTCGCGAAATTTAATTTTTAGATTTAATCTGGTTTGCATTTGCGGGTTTCTGGCATCTGCGATAATGCTCCGAGAACCCAAGGCGCGTGGGCCAAACTCCATTCTACCCTGAAACCATCCAATAACCTTGCCTTGTTCAATCAGACCAGAAACAGTTTCCGGCAGGTGAAGTTTATCAAGTTTACGAAAAGGAATATTCTGTTCCTTTAAAAAGTTTTCAATCTGATCATTTTTATATTCCGGGCCTAAAAGAGCCCCCTGCATGGAATCTTTAATCCCGTCGACAAAACGCTCATGCTTAAGATATTTATGCCACACTAACAACGCTGCACCCAGAGCGGCTCCGGCATCCCCGCTTGCCGGCTGAACCCAAATTTCTTTAAAAGGACTTTGGCGTAATATTTTTCCGACCGCCACACAATTTAAAGCGACTCCCCCGGCAAGACAAAGTTTATCCCGGCCGGTTATTGTATGCACATGTCTGCACATGCGCAGCATAATTTCTTCAGTAACTGCCTGGATGGAAGCAGCCACATCCATATAATGTTGGCTAATTTGTGTTTCCGGCTTTCTGGGAGGCGCGCCGAGCAGGCGATAAAAACAGTTATTAGTCATTTCAAGGGTGTGACAATAACCAAAATACCTCATATTCATCCTAAAAGAACCATCTGCTTTTAAATCCACCAGTTCTTTTAAAATCAAATCTTTATATTTTGGTTCTCCATAAGGAGCCAAACCCATTGATTTATATTCTCCGGAGTTTACTTCAAAACCTGCATAATAAGTAAAAGCTGAATAAAGTAACCCTAAAGAATGCGGAAAGTTTAAAGAATACTGGATCTCAAGATGATTATCCTGGCCTACCCCAAAGCTGGCAGTTTCCCATTCACCGACTCCGTCTAGAGTAAGAAAGGCTGCGGTTTTAAACGCGGAGGGGTAAAAAGCACTGGCGGCGTGTGATTCATGATGCCCGCAAAAAAGGATCTCCCCCTGATAGTTAAGCTCCTTCCGGATAATTTCAGGAATCCACAGTTTCTGATTAAGCCATAAAGGCATCGCCTGGAGAAACTGTTTTATCCCCGCCGGAGCATAACTTAAATAAGTTTCAAGAAGACGTTCGAATTTAATCAGGGGTTTATCATAAAAAACCACAT
>Ga0209099_1001021_pt1 | contig 30492 bp, 18 predicted proteins | sample AD_JPNHW2_MetaG_FD_184430 | JGI IMG/M metagenome (GOLD analysis project Ga0209099, IMG submission 184430) | Active sludge microbial communities of municipal wastewater-treating anaerobic digesters from Japan - AD_JPNHW2_MetaG (SPAdes) (version 2) | ecosystem: Engineered > Bioreactor > Anaerobic... | reverse complement strand
TGGTGCAATGCAAATCCTGATGGCCCTTCGAAAGGTGATCCGTCATAGAGAATATACCTTGACATACAAACCGAATCAATTACGGTGAGTCCGCCCGATTCCAGCTCTACATAAGCATTCGCCTTGTCGGGATCATAAGGACAGCAACGTTCAAAAATCTTAAAATCATTCTCCATAAACCGGTAAATCAGAATTCCCCTGTATCCGCCGTTGTAAGACACTGTGCCGCCAACCGGGATATAATCTAGCGTGTTAGGATAAAGATAATAGTCAACATACACATACGGTATTTGGGGCGCATCATCTTTTCCACATGCCATCGGCAATAAGGAGATGATGAGAATTGCGCTTAAATATTTCAGGCCTTGATACAATGTATGCCGGTTTTGTTACGTTGTAAAATTAGCAAAAACATCGACTGCTTAAAAACGAACAACTATCTGCAATATTTCATGAGGTCATACAAGAATAAGAGTCTGGGCGGTTCATTTTGGCCGGTATGTTTTTTATCACTTTCATTGCTGATTGTTACCAGTTCCTGTGGAATTTTAAGGCCCAGTAAACAGTCTCAGGTTGAACGCCGACAGGCTAAAGAAGCGCAGAAAGCACAGACTGAGTATGATAAAGCAGTTGAAGCCCATATGAAAAACCAGAGTGATGAAACCCGTAAAATGATGAAGAAGACAAAGAAAAAAGCCAAAGGCTTCAACAGGTTCATGAAAAAATCCCCGAAACGAAGCCCGGGATGCTGATTTCTATCTTTAATTCAGTGCTGTTAATGATTTAACAGCAGGTCAGAATCTGGCGTTGCATTATCAAATCTTCACAGACTTAGATAACAAATATTGCGGCATTTCTGATGCCTGAAAAATTGATTTTATCTGTCAGTTAAGCAGTTAGGATTGTTAACGATTTCTTAATTTTTTTCATTTCAGGCAACACTCACTTCGTTGAAGTGACTTTTTTTATTTATACCTTTACCGCCTTTTACGGGAAACCCATACTATTATCATAACAGCAAACACAAAACCAAGTTTTATGGTAAGAAAATTACTCACAGTCTTAGTTTTGCTTCTGGCTGCGAACATCACGGTGTTAGCGCAATCGGGAACGCTGAAAGGTAAGGTCATTGACAAAAAGACCAAAGAGCCTATTCCTTTCACCAACATCATTGTAGAAGCAAACGGAACCCAGGCCGGTGGTACTACCTCGGATTTCGACGGAAATTTCACAATTAAACCGTTGTCGCCAGCCAAGTACAACATCAAAGCATCCTATGTAGGTTATAAACCTGTCCTGATTCAGGGGGTGCTCATCAAAGCCGATCAGATTACGCCTTATAACCTTGAGATGGAATCAACTGCCATTGAAATCTCGACCTATGAAGTCGTTGATTACAAGGTTCCTCTTATTGATAAAGACAAAACCGTGAGTGGTGGTACCGTTACAGCAGAAGAAATCAATAAAATGCCGGTGCGCAACGCTTCAGCTATTGCCACAACCGTTGGAGGTGTTTTCTCCGCTGATGGTGAAGTTGGTAGTATTCGTGGCCAGCGTACTGACGGTAACGTTACTTACATAGATGGTATCCGTGTCCGCGGGTCAGGTTCGTTGCCTGAATCGGCCATCGAGCAGGTATCAGTAGTACTTGGTGGTATTCCGGCTCAATATGGTGATGCTACAGGTGGTATTATCAACGTTACAACCAAAGGTCCTTCCCGTAAATTCGGAGCCGGAGTGGAACTGGAAACTTCTGAATTCCTGGATCCTTACGGACATAACAGGGGTGGTGTTAACCTTACCGGTCCGTTATTCTGGAATAAGGATAAAACCTATTCTGTATTGGGTTACTTTATTGCGGCCGATTTCGAGCGCAATACAGATCAGAGCCCTTTTGCCATCGGCAACTACAAGGTAAAAGACGATGTGCTGGAATCACTCAAAACTAACCCGCTCCGTCCTTCAGGTACCGGTTTCGGTTCATACCAGAATGTAGAATTCATTCGCCTGACCGATCTTGAACATATCAAAACCAATGTAAATGCTGAAGATTATTCTATAAATTCAACCGGAAAAATCGACATCAAAACCGGGCCAAACATTAACTTCACCGTAGGTGGAAGCTATAATGCCTATGGCGGAAAAAATTTCAGCTGGACTAATTCTTTATTCGATTACGACCGCTACGGTGTTTCGGAAGGCAATACCTGGAGGGTCTTCGGCCGCTTTACACAACGCTTCCCAACGGATAAAGAAAGCCGTTCCCTGATAAAGAACGTTTTCTATACCATTCAGGGTGACTACACAAGTGTTCATGCAAAATCATACGACCCCGAATTGAAAGACAATCTCTTCGCATATGGTTATGTTGGGAAATTTTCAACCTACAAAACCAGGTCGTTCGAATACAAGCAAGATACTATTGCCGGATTCGACGGCTTTGTGATGAATGCATATAACGATACCCTTATCACTTTCGATCGTGCCGAATACAACCCGGTCCTCGCCAACTATACTTCCAATTATTACTCCTTATATAATACCAATCCGTTTCATTACGACAAGTATGAGAATATTTACGCAGGCGGCGGTATGCTTAACGGATATAATCCAAATGGTGTGTTTGGCGGCGTTTACGGACTGTTCTCATCTCCTGGCGTTATTCAATCAGGATATGCCATAAGCGATACCAAGCAGGTATCTTTCAACATTAACAGTTCGGCTGATATTGGCAATCACGAAATCAAGCTGGGTTTCATTTTCGAACAGTATCGTTCAAGCAGTTATTCCTATGCTCCAACTTCCTTCTGGCCAATCATGTACCAGTTGACCAATGCCCATGTGCAGCAGCTTGATTTGAATAATCCCATAACAGTAATGTATGATGATGCTCCGGATACTACATACTATCGCAGGTTATACGATGGCGGGTCACAGCGTGCATTCGACAGGAATCTGCGCAGGCTCATGGGTTTGAATGTTGACGGCCTCGACTGGATCGACATCAATTCATACGACATTGAAAAACAGACCATCAACTATTACGACGCTGATAATAAGCTTCATACGGTAAACCTGAATGACCCGATCAGTGTTAAGCTTTTCAGTGCCGATGAATTCCTTAACAGCGGCAACCAGATAGCTGCAGCCCGCGGTTATGATTATTACGGAAATAAGCTAACCACCAAACCTACCATCGACGAATTTTACAACGCCAAAGATGCCGATGGAAACTATACCCGTTTAATCGCTCCTTTCGAACCGATTTACCTGGCCGGTTATATCCAGGATAAGTTCTCCTTCGAAGACCTGGTATTTAATGTCGGCCTTCGTGTTGACCGTTATGATGCAAACCAGAGTGTGCTCAAGGATCCATATCTCCTCTACCCTGCCAAAACTGTAGCCGAGGTCTCTGAATTTGGAAATCATCCGGTTGGCATGGGATCTGACTATATCGTTTATGTTGACAATGTTTCGTCACCAACACGGATCACCGGTTACCGAAATGGAAGTAACTGGTATGATGCCAATGGTGATGTAGTTACTGATCCTTCGCTCGATGTAAGCAAAGGCGGTCTGGTTTCAGGCGGTTCGGTTTCACCTTACCTGGTTGATCCGGATGATAAGAGCATTACCGGTAAAACTTTTGCAGATTATGAGCCACAGATCACGGTGATGCCGCGTATCTCTTTCTCATTCCCGATTTCTGACGAAGCGCTTTTCTATGCTCACTATGATGTACTTACTCAAAGGCCGAAATCGAACCAGGTATTTAATCCTATAAGCTACCTTTTCTGGGAAAGCGAAAGCAGCCCCACTTTCAGCAATCCAAACCTGAAACCTGAACGTACCGTTGATTATGAGCTCGGATTCCAGCAGAAATTATCAAACACCTCATCAATAAACCTTTCGGCATTTTATCGTGAAATGCGCGATCAGATCCAGAGCTACCGTTACACCGGCGCTTACCCCAAGACTTATTATTCATACAACAACATAGACTTTGGAACTGTAAAAGGACTTACCGTGAGCTACGACCTCCGCCGTACCGGCAATGCCCGTGTGAGGGCCAGTTATACCCTGCAGTTTGCCAACGGTACGGGGTCAAATGCTGAAACTTCAAAAGGGCTGATTCAATCAGGCCAACCCAACCTTCGTACCCTCATACCGCTTGATTTCGACCGCCGTCACGCTATCAACCTCAACGTTGACTACCGTTACAGCGAAGGCAAAGACTACAATGGCCCGGTTATTAAAGGAAAACAAATCCTTAAGAACGCCGGTTTCAACCTGACCCTTAACGGTGGTTCAGGAACGCCTTACACCCGGTCAAGCAAGATATCACTGCTTGGCAGCCAATCAGTTATCGCTGGTTCAATTAATGGTTCACGCCTGCCATGGTCGTTCAGGCTTGATGGCCGTGTTGATAAAGACTTCACCATCGGACAACGCAAAGATTCGAAAGGTAATGTTTCAGACATCTACCTTAATGTTTACGTGCAGGTGCTTAATGTGCTCAACAGTAAAAACATTATGGGTGTATGGGCTGCTACAGGTAACCCCGAAGACGACGGATATCTTGCTGCCGACGAGTACCAGGCGCAAATCTATTCGCAGCTCAATCCCGAATCATTCATCGATTTATACACAATACGTGTGAACAGCCCGTATAACTATAGCTCACCGCGCCAGATTCGCCTTGGGATAAGTTTTAACTTCTAATCTTACGAACAAAAAACGATCTGCTTCACCTTATTAAATTAGAAACATCATGAAGAGTATCAATCGCATTTTGCCCTTGTTTCTATTCTTTTCCATCCTGGTAACAGGCGTTTATGCCGAAAAATATCGCTACGGAAAGAGTACCGAGGCAAATAACAACATAAAATCAACGGCGGCCGGATGTATCCCGGGTGCAAACTTTAAGTGGCTTGAAATCAACAATGTTCGTGCCCGTATCAATACCGGCGGCGACATGTGGTGGGATTTTGAGACCGCTCAGTATGAAATTCCGAAAGGCTCGAAAAAAATGTCGATGTTCAGCGGTTCACTCTGGCTTGGCGGCCTCGATGTGAATAACCAGTTGAAACTCGCTGCCTTGCGTTATCGGCAGGTAGGTAACGATTACTGGCCCGGCCCATTGACTGTTGACGGTACAGCAGCCATCGACGATTATACATGCGCATCGTACGACAAATTGTTTGCTATTTCACGTGCCGAAGTGGATGAATTCCTGGCATACTGGGATGACCCGTCAAGTTACCCGGGCTATGTTATTCCGGCAAGCATAATGAAATGGCCTGCCCATGGAGACACTGAAAAAGGCCAGAGCAGATATCTTGCTCCTTTCTACGACAGGGATGGTGACGGAGACTATGATCCCCAGAATGATGGTGATTATCCTTATTATGATGTTTCCAACCAACTCTGCCACACCAAAATTCCTACTGCCGAAGGCAACGGTATCCTTGTTGACCAGGTAATCAAAGGGGACTATACATTATGGTGGGTATTCAATGACAAAGGGAATATTCACACTGAAACGAGCGGTTCCCCTATTGGTGTTGAAATCCGCGGACAGGCTTTTGGATTTACGACAAACGACGAAATAAACAACATGACTTTTTACAGTTATGAAATCATTAACCGTTCCACCTACCGTTTGCGTGAAACATATTTCTGCCAATGGGTTGATACTGACCTTGGATATGCATGGGACGACTATGTAGGTTGTGATGTGAAACGAGGGCTGGGATATTGCTATAATGGCACGCCAATTGATGGCCAGGGCCAGGCCTGGGCATATGGCTCTCAACCTCCTGCCATTGGTGTTGACTATTTTCAGGGACCTTACATGGATCCTGACGGCATTGATAATCCCAAATTCAATCCTGTAACACTTGAGAACTGTGATGTAAGTATCAACGGGGTTAACTTCGCCAATGGCATCATTGATGACGAACGTTTCGGTATGCGCAGGTTTGTATATCACAACAACGGTGGCGCTGCCTATATGAACGACCCGAGCGTTGCCATCGATTACTATAACCTGATGAAGGGCATCTGGGGCGATGAAACCCGTATGATCTGGGGTGGAAATGCCCATGCCCAGGGTGGTGGCCTTGGCCCTGAATGCGACTTTATGTTTCCGGGTAACTCAGACCCCTGCTATTGGGGAACCGGAGGATTACCTCCCAACGGAATGCCATACTGGACTGAAGAAACTGCCGGTAACCAACCAAACGACCGTCGTTTTATGCAGTCAGCAGGGCCTTTTACACTTGAACCCGGCGCTGTTAATTACATCACCGTGGGTATTCCCTGGGCTCGTGCATCAGCCGGAGGGCCATTTGCATCTGTTGAAGCTTTGCGCGTGATCGATGATAAATGCCAGATGTTGTTCGATAACTGCTTCAAAGTTATTTCAGGGCCTAACGCTCCTGACCTTACTATCCGTGAACTCGACAGGCAACTGATCATTTATATGACCAACCGCAAAACCAATGATGCCGGCAACAACTTCCAGGAAAAATACCAGGAATTTGACCCACGCATTGTTTCGCCTGACAGCCTGAGCGCAGCCGAACGATATGACTCCACTTATAATTTCGAAGGCTACCAGGTATTCCAGCTTAAGAGTGCAACCGTTACCAGTGCCGATATTTATGATGCATCTAAAGCTCGTCTTGTTTTCCAGTGCGATGTGAAAAACGGTATTTCCCGCCTGATCAATTACAAATTTGATGCTGCACTCAATGGAAATGTTCCGGTAGTTGAAGTGAATGGTGCCGACCAGGGAATTGTGCACAGCTTCAACCTGACCGAAGATGCTTTCACAGGTGAAAAACTGGTTAATCATCAGCAATACTATTACCTGGCTATTGCTTACGCATATAATTATTATCAGCCTTACGATCCTAATACGGCTTCATTACTCGGCGGACAAAAACTGCCTTATCTGCCTGGCCGTAAAAATATTAAGACCTATACAGGCATACCTCATGCCCCGGTTGGATTGATAAACCCGAAGGCCAAATATGGCGAAGGCCTGGCCATAACCCGTATTGCCGGGCAGGGAAATGGTGGAAACATACTTGAATTAAGCAAGGAAAGTATAGATGAAATACTTTCAAAACAGCCGGTTGATTCGCTCAATACGCTTGGATCAGACACTTACCCAATCGCATACAATCTAAAATATGAGAAAGGAAAAGGCCCTGTTGATGTACGGGTAATTGATCCGCTCAATGTTAAAGAAGCCAATTATACAATCGCATTTGATTCGATGTTCTTTACAACAGTGAAAGCCGGTGAAATGGATACCATTATTCATGATTGCAGGTGGACACTTACGGATAATTCGACAGGGAAAATTTACAGGTCTGACACACTTATAAGTTTCAAGAATGAGCAGGTATTCATTGATCTTGGCTTATCTGTATCAATTCATCAGCCCTTTGATCCAGGTGCATTCCGTATAGAGGTTTCGTACGATCAAAACCAGGCGCCAAGTTACACCTGGGGTCCGGCAGCAGACAACAACGGATACCTGAGTTCTTCGATATCCTTTGCTGATTCTTCTAACTTCTGGTTAACCGGACTTCCTGATGTGGATGGATTCCCCGACTATAACTGGATACGGTCGGGAAATGTTAAAGATCCAGACAATGCTAATAATAACGACTGGAATGTTACTAACTCAAAATCGTATGACCCATATGGAATATATGAGCAATTAATTGGCGGCACCTGGGCTCCTTATAACCTAGCAGTTGGTTTCCCGCAGGATTCGGCAGCACCGGCTTATGGAGAACTGAATTTTAAATCGAAGACCGAGTGTGACATGTTTGACCTCGCCAGTGTTGACATAGTTTTTACTTCCGATAAGAGCAAATGGACAAGGTGCGCAATTATTGAGATGTGTCCGATTTCATCTTTAGCAGAAGGAGGTGCAAAGATGTACGACCTCAGAAAACACCGTTCTGTTAATCAGGATGGTGATACTGCTGTAATGAGCTCTGACCCGGCAAAGAACTCAGATTATATATCATCCTATGGTATGGGATGGTTCCCGGGATATGCTATAAACCTGGAAACCGGTGAAAGGCTCAACATTGTGTTTGGCGAGGATTCGCACCTGGTGAACGAAAATGGAGCCGATATGCTTTTCAATCCTACATCAAATATTTTTGATGGTACGGGTCAGAGAGTTCTTGGAGGAAAACACATCCTCTATGTTATGGCTCACACCGATGGCAAAAAAGACGGAGTTAGCAACCCTACCAATGATTCGCCCGCTTATGACGCTTGCAAGAATTTCTCAACGCAAATGAAAAAAACCGGGAACCCGAACCTTGTAAAACTTGCCAAATCCTATCAGTATTCAAACGCCATGTGGGTAACTATCCCATTAAAAACGCCTTCATCAACCTGGCTCGGCTGCGATGCTACTGTCAAATTAAGGGTAGGCAAGCCATACCTTAGGTATTATTCATTTGCTAATGGTTCAGAGTTTGCTCAAAACCATAATGATAACAATTTCTACCCGCAGTACACCTTCAGCACAAGTGGAAGTGAAACAGTGACTAACGATACCGAAAAAGCAGCTAGCGACCTTGATAAGATCAATGTTGTGCCGAATCCTTACTATGCTTATTCGCCATACGAAACGAACCAGCTCGACAACCGCATCAAGATTGTTAACTTACCGGAGAAAGCAGTTGTGACTATCTACTCTACCGCAGGAACTCTCATAAGACAGTTCCCTGCCAAGGAAGGTGCTACAACATACATTGACTGGGATCTTAAGAATTTTGCCGGCATCCCCATTTCAGGAGGATTATACCTGATACATGTAAAAGTGCCCGGCGTTGGAGAGAAAGTCGTGAAATGGTTCGGTGCTTTGCGTCCTGTAGACTTAAATGCCTTTTAACCACTAAGGAGGTTCACTCAGTATAAACAACAAATTAACAGACTGACTATGAAAAACATTTATAAGTCCATCATAGCTTTCCTCCTGATAGGGGCAATTTCACTTCCGGCAGTTGTTTTAGCCGGTAATAAAGACAGGGCAGGGCAATCGGGCGCTTCCGAGTTGCTCATTAATCCCTGGGCCCGCAGTTCCGGTTGGGGAAGCGTTAATGTAGCCAACGGCGTTGGCCTCGAGGCTATGTACACCAATATTGCCGGCCTTGGGTTCACCAAAGGCACAGAATTGATATTCAGTAATACACAGTATCTGAAAGGATCTGAAATTGGTATCAACTCCTTTGGTTTCAGCCATAAAAACAGTAAAGGCGGAGTAATGGGCATGTCGGTAATGTCCATGACTTTCGGTGATATTCCAATCACTACCACCAGCCTTCCTGAAGGCGGTATTGGAAACTTCTCACCTAATTACATGAACATTAACATTGCTTATGCCAAAGGTTTCTCCAACAGTATCTACGGTGGATTTAACCTGAAGATTATCTCAGAAGTAATCAGTGATGTAAGTGCCCAGGGTGTTGCTCTAGATGCAGGTATCCAGTATGTTACGGGAGCGAAGGAAAACATTCACTTCGGCATTGCGCTTAAAAACATTGGACCCACAATGCGTTTCAGGGGCGATGGCCTTTCAATCCGCAGTTTCCTGCCTAACCAGGAAAGCATGTTTACCCTTGAACAGCGTTCAGCCGAATTTGAATTGCCTTCACAGCTGAATATCGGAGCTGCTTACGACATTCATATTTCTGATATGCACAGGGTTACTATTGCCGGTACGTTTACATCAAACTCGTTTTTCAAAGACCAATATACCCTGGGACTTGAGTATGCTTTGATGTCGTATCTGCAGCTGCGCGGTGCCTATACTTATGAAGACGGAATTACCAGCGATGCTGACCGTACCACTGTATACACAGGGCCCAGTGCCGGATTTACAGTACAAATTCCTTTCAATAAAATGAAAGGATCGGCTTTTGCTGTTGACTATTCCTACAGAGCAACCAATCCATTCGAAGGGTCGCATTGCATTGCTGCCCGATTAACTTTTTAACATAGCGGGCAGGAAACATTTTTCTGCTTACCTTTACAAAAAAGAAAGGACCCTTCTCCAAGGGTCTTTTTTCTCTTTTAAACTGAATGTAAACCAAGAGTAATATGACACAGGTTACCTACTACACTAAAGAAGGTCTTGAAAAACTAAAAGCCGAACTGGAGCACCTTACTACTGTTGAACGGCCTTCCATATCACAGCAGATAGCCGAAGCCCGCGATAAAGGCGATCTTTCGGAAAACGCTGAATATGATGCAGCCAAAAATGCGCAGGGCATGCTGGAGATGAAAATCTCCAAGATGCAGGAACTTATCAGGAATGCCCGCCTTATCGATGAATCAAAACTTGACAATTCCAAGATCCTTATCCTCTCAAATGTTAAAATCAGGAATACCAAGACGAATGCTGTAATGACATATACACTGGTACCTGAAAGTGAAGCTGATCTGAAAGCCGGAAAGATTTCCATTACATCGCCTATCGCCAAAGGGCTGCTAGGAAAGAGTAAAGGAGAAACTGTAGAAATAAGCATTCCGGCAGGGAAAATCACCGTTGAAATAATTGAAATATCCTGATAATCGGGTCGCGGATAGTAAATTTGTACTCTAAAAACTGAAGATTATGGCTTCCATTTTTGCACGCATTGCTGCCGGTGAAATTCCCAGCCACAAAGTAGCCGAAAATGACAGGTTTTTCGCTTTCCTTGATATCAATCCCATTGCAAAGGGACATGTACTGGTAATTCCAAAACAGGAAATCGACTACATTTTTGATATGGACAGCGAACAGTATAAAGAGTTCTGGGAGTTTGCCATGGTAGTGGCTAAAGCCGTTAAAAAGGCCATTCCCTGTCTCAAAGTAGGTATTGCCGTGATCGGGCTAGAGGTACCTCATGCACACATACATCTCGTCCCGATGAACGAAATGAATGATATCAATTTTGCCAAACCCAAACTCAGTTTTTCACCTGAAGAACTGGCAGCCACAGCTGCTCTTATAGCAAAAGAACTGGTATAGCCGGGATTTGCCTGGCATTATTAACAGCGGGAGGCGGCCTATGGCCGCCTCCCGCTGTTAATATCATTATGAATATTCTTAATAAGCCCTTTCGTTGCGGCCTTCAATGTAGTTGATAAAAGATTTGTTCACCACTTTATTTCCACCGGGTGTGGGATAATCACCTGTAAAGTACCAGTCGCCCGTATGCCCGGGGATGGCTTCATGAAGATTTTCAATTGTCTGGTAAACTACTATAACTTCTGCGTTACAGTTTGGCGGAGTCACAAGCTTTGAAACCCTGGCCGAAATTTGTTCGGCAGTGAAAGGCGCGTATATCTCTTTTATATGGTTAACAACCATCTCTTTAGGAACATTTTCCTGGTTTTTGCATTTCCTGAAAACTTCATTGAGAATATGGTTTTGCTTTGTCTCTTTGAGCAAATCAATGGCAGCAGTGAAAGCAATGAAATCACTGATTTTTGCCATATCAATGCCGTAACAGTCAGGATAGCGGATTTGCGGAGCCGACGAAGCAATTACAATTTTCTTTGGTTTTAACCTGTCCAGGATACGAATAATGCTCCTTTTTAACGTGGTTCCCCTAACGATGGAATCGTCGATAACTACCAGGTTGTCAATTCCCGGCTTCACGGTACCGTAAGTTACATCATACACATGCGGTACCAGGTCGTCACGCTTCGAATCCTGGGTAATGAAAGTGCGCATCTTGACATCTTTTACTGCGACCTTCTCGATACGAACCTTTAGTTCAAATATTTCATCAAGCTGCTGTCGTGTGATGTTTTGGCCGAGCTGCAGAATTTTATCTTTTTTTATGGAATCGCAAAAATCGTCCAGGGCTTCTATCAGGCCATAGAAAGCCGAAGCGGCAGTATTGGGAATGTATGAAAAAACCGTGTTTGGAATATCGTAATCGATGGCTTTCAGAATATTGGCACTCAGCAGCCTGCCCAGTCGCTTACGCTCCTTATAGATTTCACTGTCGGTACCACGGCTGAAATATATTCTTTCAAAAGAACATGAACGTCGCTCAACAGGAGGCTGGCATTGAACTTCAGATGCTTCGCCATCCTTACGCACGATGAGCACATTTCCTGGTTTCAGTTCATGAACTTCTGATCCGGGAACATTAAAAACAGTTTGTATTACAGGCCTCTCTGAAGCAGCCACAACCACCTCGTCATCACAATACCAGAAGGCTGGCCTGATACCTGCAGGATCGCGCATAACAAATGCGTCTCCATGGCCTATCATACCCACGATAGCGTATCCTCCATCCCAGTATGCCGACGAATGGGTCAATATCTCCTGGAGATTGAGGTTAGCCCCAATAAGCTTGGTACTTTCCTTTTTCGAATATCCCTGATCCTTGAAGTTTTTATATAGCTCTTCATTCGCTTCGTCAAGAAAGTGGCCAATCTTTTCTAAAATAGTAACAGTATCGGATGTTTCAACAGGGTATTGCCCGAATTCCACCAGCCTGTTGAACAATTCTTCGACATTGGTCATGTTGAAATTGCCGGCCAGAACCAGGTTGCGTGTCATCCAGTTGTTTGAACGCATCACAGGGTGCAGGTTCTCAATATTGTTCTTGCCGAATGTGCCATAACGCAGGTGGCCAAGGAACAGTTCACCTGTGAATTCAAGGTTTTCCTTAAGCCATTGGGCATCTTCGAGCCTGCCGGGATTTTGTTCGCCGGCTGCCTGAATTGGGCGGTAAATCTGCTTGAAAATATCTTCGATCGGTGACTGGGCATTTGACCTCAACCGGTTAATATACCTCATTCCCGGCTTCACATCAAGCTTTATTGAAGCCACTCCGGCACCATCCTGCCCACGGTTATGTTGCTTTTCCATGAGGAGATGCAACTTGTTAAGGCCATAAAGAGTGGTTCCGTACCTGGTATGATAATATTCCAAAGGTTTCCTCAACCTTATCAGGGCGATCCCGCATTCGTGCTTTATCTGGTCGCTCATTGAAGCGATTTTAAGGATTTTTCTACTTTTGGCAGGTAGCAAAAAGAAGTGCAAAAGTAAGCATTTCTTTGAGCCCTAACGAAACCCTTTTAAAGAACCAAAATAAGTGCCGGCAAATGGAAAATACGCATATCAGAAAAGCTTCACATGCTGATATTGAAACAATTGCACAGTTCCAGGCTGAAATGGCTATGGAAACCGAAAGCCTTACCCTCAACCCGGCAATATTGCGCCAGGGTGTAAAAGCTGTACTGGATGACGAGTCAAAAGGCACCTATTACGTATTTGAAGTGGATAACCGAATAATCTCTTCATTACTAATAACTTATGAATGGAGTGACTGGCGGAATTCAACGGTTTACTGGCTTCAATCGGTCTATGTGCTGAAAGAATTCCGCCGGCGAGGAATCTTCAGCCACCTGTATGAATTCGTTAAAGATTTGGCAGTCAACGATAATGGAGTTGCCGGAATACGATTATATGTGGATAAAACGAACCTAAAAGCACAAAAGGCATATGAGAATGCCGGCATGAATGGCAGCCATTACACCACATTTGAATGGATGAAGAGATTCTGACCGGTTTCCCGGGAATGCAGGTAAAAAACCGTTGGCTATAGTCTGACTATCTTGCGGCTTCCAATAAAACCTTTTTCGGTATAGAATAACAATACATAAGTTCCTTTTGCCAGGTGGCTGAGGTTCAGTTCAGGGTTTTCAGCTTTGCCTGTCATATATTCTGAAATCCGGCGGCCCGCTAATGATGCCACCACGACCTTTGAAATCTGGCCCGGCAGAGTTAACCTGATCACATCGGCAAAGGGATTTGGATAAACACTTACTCCGTCCATAAGGGCTTCCTTCTCCCTGATGCTGTATGTTTTGCCTTCGTCGTTATAATAACATGAATAAGTGTATTTTCCTTCCTCAATATCCCAGGTACGGTTAGGTTGCCCATAGGGAAATTCAACCAGCGTATCCACCCAGCTGCAGTTAATCCGGAACTTGAATTCAAGGTGCTGGCCAACTGTAAAACCCGGAATGGTGATAGCATACAATGAATCGGAACCAGGCATTGAATCAAGTTTATACTGGTTCCCTGTCCAGTTGTTGAAGTTGCCGACAATGTCGATTGAGTCAGTTCTTGGAGAGAAGATGCTGTCGTTAATATACACTGACATATTTACAACGAACGTAAGCGGCACTACACTCGTTATCGAGTCATCGGTCACTGTAATATCATCAATCATCAGGTTGTTGTTTCCGTTTTGAGTATTCAGCCTGAAGCCGATATACACGTTCTGTGAAGCATAGCCTGCATTTTTAAGGTCGATGGTATGTTCAGTAAATAAACCGGCCTGTTCGCCCTGGAAAGCAGCAAGCGGTAGATTCAAAAGGCATCCTGAAACATCCTGCTGAGAAGTTGAGATGTAAACTGAATAGTCATCCGGTGAACCGCCGGTTCCGGCAGCAGCCTTAAATGAGAGTTTTGATGCCTTGCCTAGTGTAATGGCTGGTGTGATAAACCAGTCGTTTGCCTGAACAGCCGGCGAATAAGCTGAAGTGGCCAGAGCTGTTTTTGTATTTAAACCTTCGTTGTAGCGTATGATCCAGGCGCTATCCTCCAAAGCCGAAAGAGAGGCATCCGCCGGAACTCCTGAATCAGCATTCAGCAGCAGGAATCCATCGAAAGGTGCGGACATGTTTTCAAACGTCTGCTGGTACAACACAGCCTGGGCTTTTAAGCTGCTGACAGAATTGAGGAATGCTAAAGCAAAAATGGTAATCTTAAGTGCGTATTTCATTTCAGTTGAGTGATTCGGTATTCTGATTAAGTTTTCTATTTCCGGCAATCATGGTGATAGCCTTTACTATTCTTTTCTTACGGGTTTCTTCCTTGTTGGCTCCCTCTATCCATCTTGAAAACTCCCTGCGATGAGTGAATGCCATTTTCTCGAATGCAATCAGCAGGTGATTTGAAGACAGCGCTTCAAGAAAATCTGCGGGTATTACCAGCTCTTTGCGTGGTGCAATAGCCGCACCCCTAGTGATATGTTTCACATCTGATGCTCGTTTGAAACGCAAAAGCGACCATATTTCATTGAACGACACCTGGCTTACCGGGATAAACCCCTGAGTGTGGATCGTTTCCCAACCATGGTCGCGCGAAATGTCAGTTTTAATCCCTGAAGTACCTTTTGGATAGGCAATCCAGATAATGACATTCCCAGGGGCAACAGATGTTACCACAGGCACAAACTTTTCGAGCTCGGCAATGTTATTAACGAACAGGATTACAGCATCAAAATTGCCTGAAGTTTGTCTGGTTTCTATTGAAACACCTTCATTTCCAGCTATAGCTTCAGCAAACAGCGCATCCTGATTAAGTAACAGCACCCGGTTACCGGGCCTGATTACCAGCTTTTTTGCCAATGCTATGCTATCCATTAAGCTACAGAAAAATTAAGCTGTAAATTTACACATTCCTACGCTTGGTTTGACCTCACGGAATCAAAGCGAAAACGAGACCCTCAAAATCAATGAAATGCGAAATATCACTTTCATCATTTTCTTCAGCATAGTGCTGATTATCTATTCGCTCATCAATTACTACATCTTCATACGCGGCTGGAAAGCAATCCCTGTTGATTCGGCAATCAGGCCTTTTTACAGGTGGGGATTCCTGTTTCTTGCTTCTTCATATATCATCGCCAGAATTCTCGAGCGTATATGGCTCTCGCCGGTGAGCGATATTTTTGCATGGGTAGGTTCTTTCTGGCTGGGATTCATGTTCTATTTCTTCCTGGCTGTCGTGTTTTTCGATATTCTCAGGCTGCTTCACCTGGCTTTCCCGGTTTATCCGTGGTTTATGCCGTCGGATCCTGCGAAGTTCAGGTTTGCCGTATTTGTCATTACATGCATATCGGTTTCCCTGATAATGCTGGCCGGATTCGTCAATGCACTCTCACCCAGGGTAAAAACCATCAATTTATCAATACAGAAGAATGCCGGAAACAGGCAGGAACTAAGTGTTGCAATGGCTTCCGACATTCATATGGGAACATTGGTTGGCCCGCGGAGGACCAAAAAAATGGCAAATCTTATCAACAGCCTGAAACCTGATATGGTAGTGTTTGCCGGCGACATGGTTGATGAAGAACTTGCGCCTGTTTTACGGTTCGATCTTGGCAGAGAGCTTAAAAGAATCAGCGCACCTCTCGGAGTTTATGCAGTCACAGGAAATCATGAATACATTGGCGGAGCAGATAAAGCGAAAAAATATCTTGAAGACCACGGTGTTACCATGCTTAATGATACAATGTTACTGATCGACAGCAGTTTCTACCTGGCAGGACGCGAAGACCGGACAAGCACCAGGTTTGGACATAAAAAAAGAAAGGATCTTGGCGAACTGCTCAATGGTGCTGATCTTAATAAGCCGGTAATCATGCTTGATCATCAGCCATTTGGCTTGAGCGAAGTAGCGCAGTCAGGTGCAGACCTGCAGATTTCAGGCCATACGCATCACGGGCAGTTATGGCCGCTGAATTACTTGACACGGGCCATTTACGAAGTTAGTGCAGGGCTTAAAAAAATAGGTAAAACCTGGTTTTATGTATCGCCCGGTTATGGTGGCTGGGGACCTCCGGTTCGCACCAACAGCCGTCCGGAAGTCGTCTTGTTCCGGATTTCGTTCGCAAACTCCGGAAGCTAATTTATAAATGTCAGGGCATGGAAGACCCAACAGCATATTGCGACTCCCCGGTTGGGTGGATAAGGATAACAGGAAATCATCTTGGGATAAAAGCTATAACATTCCTTGATGAAAAACCGGAAATATTAGCCAATCCGCCTGAATGCCTGCAACCGGCTGTTAACCAGCTGCATGAATACTTCGCCGGGAACCGCAGGGCTTTTGACTTGAAAATTGTTTCAGCGGGAACTGAATTTCAGGAGAAAGTCTGGAATGAGCTCCGAAAAATTCCATTTGGCGTGACCATCTCATACACCGAACTGGCCGGAAAGCTCGGGAGCATAGGAGCCGTTAGGGCTGTAGGTCATGCCAATGGCTGCAATCCTTTAAACATTATCACCCCATGCCACCGGGTCATTGGTTCTGGTGGCCAACTTACAGGCTATGGCGGCGGGCTGTGGCGAAAAGAGTGGCTGCTGAAATTTGAGAAAGCCGTAACACTTCCGGGATTATTTCAACAAGTTACTGAATAACAACATTGTCTTTTTTAGTATTGTTGCACAGTGAAACATAAAGTCCTACTTATCTGTTAAGTATAGAACATTTGCAACTGACTTTAATGAGAATCAGGAAACCATATCTGCTACCAGCCATACTGTTGCTAACTATTTCCTTTTCACTGCAGGCTCAGATTTCGCACCTTGTAACCCATTATGCCCGCAATGATTATGCAGCCGGCAATCAGAACTGGTCGATTGGTATTGATAAGCAAGGATATCTTTATGCCGGGAATAACAATGGCCTGCTGGTTTTCGACGGTGTACACTGGAAGACATACCAGGTGCCCGGACGGCTGATAGTACGATCGGTTCTGATAGCTGACGACGGCCGTATTTATACCGGTTCATTTGAAGAATTCGGATATTGGGAAAAGAACGGCGAATCGGGCCTGACCTATCATTCGCTGAAGCCATTGTTGAAAAATTACCGTTTCCACAACGAAGAAATCTGGAAAATCGTGGAATCGGAGAAGAAAATCTATTTTCAAAGCTTCTCCTCCCTTTTTGTTTATGATGGCAAAACCGTTAAAGCAATTTCCACCCGGGGAAATGTTGTGTTTTTGCTTAAGGCAGGCGATAAGATGTTCTTACAGAATGTGCGCGGCGCCCTGTTTGAAGTTATAAACGACAAACTTGAGAAGGTAGAAATGGGTGATCTCATGGCCGGTTCAGAGGTAAAAACAATACTTCCATACGGCCTCAGCACTTACCTTATAGGCACCACTTCTTCAGGCTTGTTTCTGTACGATGGCAAATCAATAAAACCCTGGGAAACACCAGCCAATGAACTTCTGAAGCAAAGCCAGATAAACAACGGGATTATCCTCGGCTCCAAAATCATTTTCGGCACGATAGTCAGGGGTATAGTTATTCTCGACCGGAACGGTAACCTGATCGATAATTTGAACGGAGACAATACTTTGCAGGATAATACTGTGCTATCGATGTGTCCGGATGACAAAGGGAACATTTGGGCAGGCCTCGACCGGGGTATCGATTACATTTCTTTTGACAGTCCGCTGGACCTTTATTTACAGGAGGGCAGTCAGACGGGAGCGGTTTACACAGCGGTTCTTGACGGCACCGACCTATATATTGGCACCAACCGCGGAATATCGTTATACCGGAAGGCAGGTGAGCAATATAAGTATGCCGGATTGGTACCCAACTCGCAGGGACAGGTTTGGGAACTGAAGAAAATCGACGGAGAGATATTTTGCGGCCACACCAATGGGTCGTATGTGATCAAAGATCAGAAACTTGTGAAGATTTCACAGGTAAACGGCGGGTATTCACTGCAAAAGTTCATGTACCAGGGAACCGAATACCTCATTCAAAGTACATATTCCTCGCTTGTACTTTACAGGAAAGAAGGAAATGACTGGAAATATTACCGGGAGATTTACGGTTACGTAGAACCTTCGTATTTCCTTGAAAACGACCATCTGGGAAATATATGGGTTGGCCATTCCGTGAAAGGATTGTACCAGCTCAGACTGAATGCAACACTCGACTCAGTGGCGTATCTTCATAATTTCGGGATGAAAGATGGCTTCAAAGCAGAAAACAATACCGGGGTATTTAAAATAGATTCCAGGGTTGTTTTTACGAGCGGGAAAATGATCTATACCTGGGATGACCTTGAGCAGAAAATTATTCAATTCACTTACTTAAACAACCAACTTCAGGAGTATGCAGGCGCGAAGCGGATTATTCCGGCCGGCAACAACAGATACTGGTTTATTAAGCAGGATAACGTTGCATTGTTTGAAATTAAATCAGGGAAAGTAAAGCTTATTTACCGTTTGTTGCCGGAAGAGTACAAGGTAAGGATGGTTGAAAGCTTCGAAAACATTATTCCGCTCAATGAATCAGAAAGTTTGCTCTGCCTCGATAACGGATTTGTGATCATTCACATGAATAAAATTGCAGCCGCAACTAATAAAAGATTTAAACCGGAATTCAAAAACATACTGGCATGGAATGCCGCCGGCGAAAAAATCAAAATATTTCCCGGCATAAAATCAGTGAAAATTCCTCATTCCAATAACAGTTTATCCATTACATTCACCCCTGAAAATCACCCTCTCGAAAGGCATCTTTATCAATATAAACTTGAGAACATTGATACGGCCTGGAGTTCCTGGTCAAACGAAAACGATATAAAATATTCCAGGTTACCCAAAGGTGATTATGTTTTTCATGTACGTGCGTTGCTTCCTTCCGGATTTCCTTCTGAAGATGTTATCTTCCGGTTTACAATAAAACCTCCCTGGTATGCCTGCACCCTGGCGTTTTTGCTCTATAGCCTGGCATTTGCAGGTATCATTTACCTGAGCCTGTCGTGGAACAAGCGCAGGGTAAACCGCCATCATGAGCGGTTAAGGCAGGAAGCTTCTGCAAAAACATTACTCGAAAAAAAACAGGCTGAACAGGAAATTATTACGCTTCAAAATCAAAACCTGGAAACCCAGATTTCATATAAAAACCTGCAATTGGCTGATGCCACTTACTCCATACTTAAAAAAAATGAATTGCTTATCGGGATCAAAGATGAACTTGAGAAGCAACGGATAGCACTTGGAAACAGGTATCCCAACCGCTATTTCGACAGGATCAACTCGCTGATAAACAAAAGTATAGCCAATGATAAGGATTGGCAGAGCTTTGAAGTGCTTTTTGAACAGGCGCATGAAAACTTTTTCAAACGGCTTAAATCGGCTTACCCTGACCTTACACCGAGTGACCTGAAACTTTGCGCTTATCTGAAGCTTAACCTTTCTTCCAAAGAAATTGCGCCACTGCTGAATATCAGCCTGAGAGGAGTTGAAATCCGACGATACAGGCTGCGGAAACACCTTTCACTTACATCGGACGAAAACCTTGTTGAATTCATCATGCAATTTTGATTTGCTCTTCAAAATCACATGCGTAAGCATGCAAAATCACCCTGAACGACGACCCGGAATTGCATACTTAAAAATCTTCGTCACTTTTTCACACTTTCTCAGCCTTTGGTGAATCTGAATCACCAGTTAAACCAACTCTGAAAAAAAGTATTAATAAATTTGAAAAATTTGAAAGTTTAATATATTGATTTTCTTTATTTTAAAATCTCTGGGAATAGAATTGACGTATTGTTGAGAAAGCTGCTTTTTCTCCTCTCTTTTATTTGTAGTAACCATGATGGAGTATCAGAAACACAAAACGCCGGATTATGTACTTTTTTTGTATCTTTAAGTTTCAATATGTTTTGTCCTGAGCAATTATTCAACCCTAAAAATAATCACTTAAAACCAAATCTAACCTAATCATTCAGTTATGAAACAAATTCATTACTTTCTCAAAAAGTTGTACATGGCTGCTATATTGCTGTTAATCAGCAGTTACGCCATGGCACAGGTGAGAACCATCACGGGAACGGTAAGTGATGGGCAAACCAAGGAGACTTTGCCGGGAGCATCCGTTTTGGTAAAAGGCACTACCAAAGGTGCATCCACCGACATTAACGGCAAGTTCTCGCTCAGTGTTACTTCAGCAGACAATACCCTGGAGGTTTCATTTGTTGGCTATCAAACCGTCGAGATAGCCATCGGTGCTCAAAACGTTTTCAACGTTGATCTGTTTCCTAAAAAGACGACGCTTGATGAGGTTGTAGTTGTTGGTTATGGTACCAGCAAGGTGAAAGATCTCACTTCGTCCATCACCACGGTCAAATCGGAAGACCTGCTCAAGACCCCCGCATCACAGCCAATGCAGGCGTTGCAGGGCAAAGTGGCCGGGTTGCAGGTTATTTCTGACGGCACTCCCGGAAGTTCCTCAACCATCAGGGTGCGTGGTATTGGTTCCTATCCGGGATCAGAAAACGAAGCACCCCTGTATGTGGTTGATGGTATGTTTTACGACAACATCGACTTCCTGAATCCTTCTGATATATCTTCAATATCTGTGCTAAAAGACGCATCAGCAGCAGCTATTTACGGTGTAAGGGCTGCAAACGGGGTTGTGCTGATCGAAACCAAATCAGGCAGTTATAACCAGAAAACGCAGATTACATACGATGGTTATGCAGGCTACCAGATAGCAGCCAATGTGCTCAAAATGGCCAATGCCGAACAGTTTACCACCATGGCCATGGAATCGGGCTCAGCAGCCGAAGAGTCGTTTATACTCAACGCCATGCAGCGCTACGGCCGCAGCAGGATCAATCCTAATGTTCCCGATGTTAATACTGACTGGTATTCCGAGATTCTTCGCCCTGCCATGATTTCGAACCATAGCCTGAGCTTCGACGGTGGTACAGAGAAGGCAAAATACTCCCTCGGTATGAACTATTTTTACCAGCAGGGGATTATGAAGATGAAGAATGATTACAGCAGGCTCAACCTACGTACAAAAGTTGATGTTAAAGCCACCAATTGGCTGACAGTCGGAGGAAACCTTATCTATAGCGATGCACTCAAATACGCAGATGCCGGCAACTCCTGGAACGATGCATATTTTGCTGTACCGATCATGCCCGTTTATGATGACCAAAATACGGATGCATGGCCAAAGCATTATGCTGATGCTACTGACCTTGGTTACAGATCAGGACAGAATCCTTTGCCTTCCATGGATACTTATTCCAACCGACAGAAGATCAAGAAGATGCTGGCAAATTTCTATATGGAATTTAATCTGATACCCAAATTGCTCACTTTCAAGTCATCCTATAACAACAGCATCACCTCGGTTGAAGAAAGGTCTGTAAATCTTCCTTTTTACAGCAGCAATAATTTCCAGAACCAGACAGCCGACCTGAGCAAAATATTTACACTCTATAACAACCGCATCTGGGATAATGTGGCTACGCTGACCAAGAGTTTCAGCAAACACAACTTCACCCTCATGGCCGGTACATCGTATAAAGATGAAGGGTTTCAGAGACTATCAGGCAGGGCAGAAGTTTTCCCCACTGATAATGAGCAATCCTGGTATATCGGCCTCTCAACCACCGATCTGATCGATGCAGCCTCTGATGATGGAAGCAGGCTTTATGGTATGTCTTATTTCGGAAGGTTAGCCTATAATTTCGATGGTAAATACCTTGTGTATGGTACCATGCGTGCCGACGGCAGCTCAAAATACCAGCAGAAGTGGGGCTACTTCCCTACCGTTGGTGTTGGTTGGGTTGTGAGCGAAGAAAATTTCCTGAAGGGTAATGACGTTGTTCAGTTCCTTAAACTGCGTGCCAGCTGGGGACAGCTTGGCAATGACAACATCCAGGAAAGTGATGGAGCCTTCAAGACTAATGTTGTTAATACCGCTTTGGGAGGATTATCCTATTCAGGCACCACTGTTGAAAACACCTTTGTATACCTTAAATGGGAAGTCGTGGAAGAAACCAATTTTGGCTTCACTGCTAAATTCCTGAAAGACAGGCTTTCGGCCGATTTTGATTACTACATCCGCGATACCAAGAACGCCGCTATTCCCGTCACAGTGCCTGCAATCGGTGGAACAGTTCTTAAAAACGTTGGCGTGATCAGAAACTCTGGTATCGAACTTTCATTGGGCTGGGCTGACAATATCAGTAAAGACTTTTCGTACAACGTAAGCGCTAATTTCTCCACACTGAAAAACGAAGTCAAAGACCTTTACGGTCAACCTTACGTGGATGGCGGTACGGCTGAATTTCGTCAGCGTTCGATTGTAGGCGAGCCTGTCCTTGCATTCTACGGTTATGAAGTTGAAGGAGTTTACCAGACAGCAGAGGAATGCATTCACGATCCAATAGCTCTTGATAACGGTTTACAGCCTGGAGATCTGAAATTCAAAGATCAGAACGGTGACTGGAAAATTGACGGCGACGACAGGGTTGTGCTTGGCTCGTATTTCCCGAATATAATATACGGCGCCAATTTTGGAATCACTTTCCATGGCATTGACTTCAGTACCAACATGTACGGGCAGGCCGGAAATAAGATCCTCAACCGCAAACGTGGTGAAATAATCTGGACATCGGACGGCAATATTGATGCCGACCTGGCGGTAAACCGCTGGCATGGTGAGGGTACATCGAACGAATATCCGTCATCATCAGGTTTGCGCAGAGGCTGGAACCAGAAATTAAGCAATTTCTATATTGAAGACGGCTCATTCTTCCGTATCCAGAATTTGCAGATTGGCTATACCATCAAAAACAGCAGCTGGCTCGGAGGCCAGTTTCCTGAAACCAGGGTTTCCTTCACTGCCGACAGGCCGCTCACATTCTTCAAATACAATGGATTTACGCCGGAAATTGCCAACGGCTGGGATACTCAAACCTATCCGCTTCCTGCCACTTATACCATTGGTCTGAATGTTAAATTCTAACCTTCTAAAACACAGAGATATGAAACGCAAACAATATATATTCAACCTGGCTTTTATTGTTGCAGGCCTGCTGTTTATTTCAGCCTGTACTACCAAATTTGACGACATAAAAGAGAACAGGTCAATAACCTCTGAAACCGATTACACGATTTCGAGCAACATGATTCTTCCTCTTATCGGAGCATATTCTGAATTCAATAACACGGAATGGGAAGATTTTCCATTGATCTCGGTTCGTGGTGATGATGTGAATTCCGGAGGAGGTAGTGGTGGTAATTATGATCAAAATGATTTTCACGAAACAGACTTGTTCAAATACAACAAGGATTACTGGATGTACAATTCGTTGTGGCAGAATTACTATCAGAATGTTTTTTCAGTAAATTCAGCTATTGAACAAATCGGAAAATACCAGTCAGCAGGAGCCGACGCTGCCCTGGCTGAAAGGTACATCGCTGAAATAAAAGTACTGCGCTCATGGTGGCAACTCAACCTTGCCCGTGTTTGGGGCGGTGCTTTCCTGCCTGAATCATCCGATCTTTCCACCCTGTTTGTTTTACCTTTCTCCACCAAGGATGAGGTGATGCAATACATCTCAGACCAGATGGATGAAGCAATTCCGCTGCTGCCTGATATGAGGCCCAACCAGCGCACCGACATTCCCGGCGGAATTACCAAATATACTGCACTGGCAATGAAAGCCTTGGCTAACCTCGAACTTAAAAACTACCAGGCTGTTGCCGACGCTACCGGTGAAATCATCAAATCTGGCGCCTTCACCCTTGAATCCGATTTTTATGAATTATTCAAGATCAAGGGCAAACTGAACAACGAGAACCTTCTCGAAATGCAATATTCTGACCTTGGCCAGGGTACAGGTACCAATTATTCATACCTGTATGCTTTCTTTGGCCCGCAAGGTTGGACACCAAAAGTAGCCGGCGCCGGTGATGGTTGGGGATTTTACGAACCCAGCCTCAAGTATATCAAGTTCATGCTCGACAGGGGTGAAACCGTTCGCCTTGAAACAACCGTAATATTTACAAACAGCGGTATTGCCGAGTTGAAAAGCGATCCAAAATACGCTACTCTGCCTTCCTGGATTTCGAACACAACGCGTTCGGGCGACATTTTTAATGATTACGCCCGTGCAATGTTCGCCAGTGGAAAGCACTACCTGCCATCGGATCAGTTAACTTCGGGACGCACTGATTACGGAACCAATAAAAATTTCACCTGCATAAGGTATGCACAGGTGCTGCTAATGTATGCCGAGGCATTGACCCAGGGAGCTTCAGGCTCGGCCGGCTCAGCCGATGATGCCGTAAATGCCGTAAGGTCAAGAGCAGGCCTCTCGAACCTTTCAGGAGTGACCAATGCCCAGGTGATGGATGAAAAATTTGCTGAACTGGCCACTGAATGGGGCGACCGTTTCTGGGACATGGTAAGGCTCGGAAAAATTGATGAGCTGAGTTATGACGGAAGGACTTTCTCAATGGATAAACAATTCCTTCCAATCCCCCAGGCACAGATTGACCTGATTCCCTCTCTGAAACAATAACTTATTATTAATGAACTCTTTAAATGTTAGAAAAATGAAAATTCTGAAATATTTATTCATAAGTTCACTAATGATAGTGTTTACTGTCGGATGTGAAAAAGGAATAGACCCGATAACTGCGGTAGCACCAGGTTCTGATGAACTTGCACCTACTCTTACGATTACCTTCCCGGTAGAAGGAAAGCCGGTTACTTCAAAAGACGCGGTAGCACAGGTATTCTTCAAAATGACAGCTGAAGATGATATAGAACTCGCGTCGGTCAAAATCGAACTTGACGGAACCGAAATCGGAACCCTGTCATCGTTTAAAGATTACAGGAGAGCTTTGATTTCGTATGAATACAACAGCCTTGCCGATGGCGACCACGTCCTGACAGTTACTGCAACTGATAAAACAGGCAAAACCGTTACCAAAACCGTGAATTTTAAAAAGATAACAGTTGAGCCTTATACACCCATGGATGGTGAAGTATTCTATCTGCCTTTCGATGGCAATTATCTCGATGTCATCTCCACTTCGGAAGTTACAGTGAATGGTGCTCCCGGTTTTAATACAGGTAAAATCGGCGATGCTTATGCCGGTGCAACCGATTCTTACTTAACTTTCCCTTCTTCAGGGTTAACCGGTGAGGAATTCAGCATTGCCTTCTGGTATAAAATCAATGCAGTACCCGACAGGGCTGGTATATTTGCTATCAGTGCAACTGGTGATGACCGCACAACAGGCTTCAGACTATTCCGCGAAGCCAGCGGGGATAAGCAAAATGTTGGCCTCAATTTTGGGATAACTACCACCGAAGTTTGGATGAATCCGTTTGTAAGCCTTTCTACAACCGAAGACTGGACTCACATTGCAATAAGCATTTCAACCAGCCACGCTACAATTTATGTTAACGGAGCTCCTGTTGCTGATAATGACATAACTTCAAAACTGGACTGGACCGGATGCTCATCCATGACAATAGGATCGGGAGCACCTAACTTCACATACTGGAATCATTTCTCAGATTTGAGCCTGTATGACGATCTCCACATTTTCAATAAAGCTCTCAGCGCAGAGGAAGTAAACACAATCTACGCTAAAAGAAAATAACTGGTTAGCTGTTGTTGATTGAAAGAAAGAGGGTAAGGGAAGTTCTCTTCCCTCTTTCTTGCTTTTACTGAACTCCGGGCGTTTTCAGGTTACAGGCTCATTTCAGTACCTGACTTATTGGTAATCATTCGAATAATAAAAGGCACAATGATGAATCAATCGATAAAAAACCACAATATCCTGTATCCGGCGAAAATTATCTCTTTTGGAACCACATTGCTGGCACTGGTTTATTTGCTGCTATCAGTATCATGTAAAAAAAATCCCGGCCCGGAAGAAAAGTTGCAATTACTCTCGTGCAAAGCTGGCAGCATACAATTGCAAATTGCGGCTGAAATTCCTGATGTGCCTCTTAACCAGGATATTACCATTGAGTTCTCAGCTCCCGTTAATGTTTCAGCGGCACAAAACGGCATAAGCATCAAAAATGCCTCAGGATCAATAATTTCAGGAGTTCATCTCGGTTTCGGGAACGACAACAAAAGAGTGCTTGTAAAACACGACAATTTTGGGAAACTAACCTCGTACACGCTAAGTATTACCAACACCATTAAAGGAGAAAACGGCGAAACGTTCACCGGAGCGGAATTCAGGTTTAAAACCGCAAGCGGAAATTTCCTTTTAAATAGCATCAGGCTCAACAACCAGGATTTTATGACCCCAAAAAACATTTTTAATGTCAGCAGGGATAACATCAGCCTGGTTCTTGAATTCTCCGACCGGGTTGATACTTCAGGAATCAGCTCAAAATTCACGCTGGCCGGCAGTCCGGCATTTGTCATCAATGTATCTGATAATCTTACAACTGTCAATCTGCTATGCAACCAGCAACTCGAAGGCTATAAGAAATATTACCTGGGAATCTCTTCATCGCTTAAATCAATCGCAGGCTATTCATTTACAGGATTTAACAACTGGTTTATGACAGGCCTCGATTCAACAGCCAAGTTTCCTATAATTTCAGATGACGAACTTCTCACTAAGATCCAGCAGCAAACTTTCCGTTTCTTTTACGACTACGCCCATCCTGTGAGTGGTTTGGCGCGTGAAAGATATAATTCGGGTGATATTGTCACCACAGGTGGTTCCGGATTCGGGGTTATGGCGCTTGTGGTAGGTATGGAACGGGGATTCATCACCAGGTCGCAGGGGATAACCCGGCTTGTAAAAATTGTTCATTTTCTTGAAAACTGTGACCGCTTTCACGGCGCCTGGTCGCACTGGATCAATGGAAGCACCGGCGCAGTTGTGCCTTTCAGCACCAAAGACAATGGTGGCGACCTGGTTGAAACGGCATTTATGGCACAGGGATTATTAACGGCCCGCCAGTACCTGAATGCAGCCGACACGGCAGGCAATAACCTGATAAACAGGATTACTCAGCTTTACAACGGCATTGAATGGGACTGGTACACACGCGGCGGGCAAAATGTGTTGTACTGGCATTGGTCGCCCAGCTACAACTGGGATATGAATTTCAAAATACAAGGCTACAACGAAACGCTCATCACATATATCATGGCGGCATCGTCACCAACGCATACCATTCCTGCGGCAGCCTATCACCAGGGATATGCCAGGAGCGGCGCCATTAAGAACGGAAAAACATTTTACGGATATGTGTTGCCTGTAGGCTACGACTACGGTGGCCCACTGTTTTTCGCTCACTATTCGTTCCTGGGACTCGATCCGCGTAACCTTTCTGATACATATGCCAACTACTGGACTCAGAATGTAAACCATTCGCTGATAAACTGGGCTTATTGTTCGGCCAATCCCAGGAAATTCCCCAATTACAACGAATACTGCTGGGGGCTTACTGCCAGCGATATACCGGGTGGTTACCAGGCCAATGAGCCTGCAAACGATATTGGCGTGATCACACCTTCAGCCGCTGTATCTTCGCTTCCTTACACCCCTGAACAATCGATGAACGCCATCAGGTACTTTTACTACATAGTAGGTGATAAATTATGGGGCGATTACGGATTTTACGATGCTTTTGATGTACATAAAGACTGGTGGGCTGACTCCTATATTGCCATCGACCAGGGACCCGAAATCTGTATGATTGAAAACTACCGTACCGGCCTGCTTTGGGGTTTGTTCATGAGTTGCCCTGAAGTACAAAGCGGCCTGACAAAATTAGGCTTCACTTACAGATAATTCAAAACTATTCACTGTCACTTTCAAGAAATCCTTTGGATCATGAAAAGAATAATAAAGTTCAGCAAACTCTTTTTAGTCATGGCATTTGCCATAACCGCCTGCAAGCAGCCCCAGCAGCTCACCTACAATTCAAAAGGGAAAGTTGATTATCAGTTAACTGCCGGCGACGAAAAGATGCTGGATTCAATCCAGTACAAAACTTTCCTTTTCTTCCTGAACGAGAAACATGCTGATTGGGGAATTGTAAAAGACCGGACAACACAATGGGCGCCGGCAAGCATCGCCGCCACAGGATTCGGATTGCCTTCGTTTGCAATAGCCGCCGAAAGAAAATGGATTACCCGTGAACAGGCAGCTGAAATTACACTTAAAACACTCAGATTCTTTGCCGGTTCCGATCAGAGTGCCGACACCATCACCACGGGATACAAAGGTTTCTACTATCATTTCCTGAGAATGGACACCGGGAAACGTGAGTGGAAATGCGAGCTTTCCTCTGTTGATACCGGCCTGCTGATGATGGGTGTCATCTTTGCCCGAAACTATTACGGTAAAAATAACGAAACCGAGAAGGAAATCCGTTCTCTCGCCGCACAATTGCTTGGCAGGATTGACTGGAATTTCATGCAGATGCCCGACACGGGAATACACGCACGCTGTATTTCCATGGGCTGGACGCCTGAAAAGGGGCTGCATAATTTCGGCTGGACTGGTTATAACGAAGGGTTGTTCCTCTATATTCTTGCGGCAGGCAGCGGGATGAATAACGTTGAGCAAAGTTATGATGCATGGCTTTCAACCTATCAGTGGAAAACTCCTTACGAAGGGCTTTCACATGTGGCATTCCCTCCCCTCTTCGGCCACCAGTTTCCTCACGCATTCATTGATTTTCGCGGACTTACCGACAAGTACATGAAAGAAAAAGGGATTGACTACTTTGAAAATTCACGAAGGGCAACCTATGTCCAGCAGCGTTATGCTATTGACAATCCTTACAAATGGGTAGGCTATGATTCACTGTGCTGGGGTGTGACGGCCTGCGACGGCCCCGGAGATAAGTACAATTTTGGTGATAAAAAATTCATAGGGTATGCCGGCCGTGGCAGCAGCGGGCCTGATTATAATTATTTTGATGACGGAACTGTCGCACCTTACGGGCCGCTGTCGTCGCTGCCGTTTGCCCCTGAAATTGTACTTCCCACCGCTAAATCGATGCTGGAGAAATATGGCAGCAAGATATGGGGAAAATACGGTTTCTATGATTCATTTAATCCCACAGCCAACTGGGTTGATAATGATTTCCTGGGAATTGATGAAGGCCCGATGCTTATCATGATTGAAAATTTCAGGACAGGGCTCGTTTGGAACAATGTGATGAAAGATCCGGTCATCCAGGATGGCCTGAAAAAACTTGGTTTTGAATACATGAAATAGTAAGCCTATGACAACACGAACTATTGCGGGTAAACTTTGCATCGTTCTTTTCATGTTTCTACTGCTGAGCAAAGGGTCATTTGCCCAGGAAAAGAAATTGGATGATTTTGAAAAGAAAGATGGCTGGAACTTCATCAGGGCCGATGGCGTTGATTTAAACCTGTCAGTCGATAACGGCCACACGGGGCAATCGCTCCGTTTCGATTACGATTTCACCAAGGGAACCGGATATGGTGGTATTCAGAAATTTTTCCACATCGACCTCCCTGAAAACTTTGAGTTCACTTTCTACCTGAAAGCCGACTCACCAGGTAACAATCTTGAAATCAAATTTCTCGACAGCACCGGAAACAACGTCTGGTGGGTAAGTAACCGCAACTACGATTTCCCGAAGGACTGGAAAAAGATTGTCATCAAGAAAAGGCATATTGCTTTTGCCTGGGGGCCGACTAACGATCAGACTCTCAGAAAGATCGACAGGATTGAATTTACTATTGCATCGTTTGCCGGCGGGAAAGGAACAGTATGGTTGGATGACCTGAAGTTTGAACCTCTTCCACCCGAAACGCATGAGTACCCTGCGCCACTGATC
>Ga0209099_1001020_pt1 | contig 30508 bp, 26 predicted proteins | sample AD_JPNHW2_MetaG_FD_184430 | JGI IMG/M metagenome (GOLD analysis project Ga0209099, IMG submission 184430) | Active sludge microbial communities of municipal wastewater-treating anaerobic digesters from Japan - AD_JPNHW2_MetaG (SPAdes) (version 2) | ecosystem: Engineered > Bioreactor > Anaerobic... | reverse complement strand
GGCAGAGAATTTCCGCAAAATGCTGATGACCCTCTCAGACGACATCAGGGTTATACTGATAAAGATTGCGGACCGGCTTCATAACATGCGTACTCTGGAATCGATGCCCGAGCATAAGAAGATGAAGATTGCCGGTGAGACTATCTATCTGTATGCACCATTGGCGCACAGGCTGGGTCTCTTCGCAATAAAGACCGAACTGGAGGATCTATCTTTTAAGTACAGGCATCCACGTATTTATGAAGAGATCGCCAGGAAGATCAAGACTGATGAAAAGAAAAACCAGGCGCTTATTAATAAGTTCAGCCTGCCTATTATTGAAAAGCTTAACGAAAACAACATAAAATTTGATATCTCCGGGAGGTTCAAGTCCATCTATTCCATCTGGAAAAAGATGCAATCAAAGAACGTTCCGTTTGAAGAGGTATATGATCTTCTGGCTGTAAGAATCGTGTTTGAGCCAGGCTCTGAGATAAGTGAAAAAACACAGTGCTGGCAGATCTATTCAATCATAACCGATATTTATACGCCAAAACCTGACAGGCTTCGTGACTGGATAAGCAGGCCCAAACCCAATGGTTACGAGGCGCTACACCTCACTGTAATGGGGCCTGGCGGAAGGTGGGTTGAGGTGCAGATCCGCAGCCAGAGAATGGATGATATTGCAGAGCGTGGGTTTGCTGCACACTGGAAATATAAGGGAGACTCATCCCAGCCTGAGAGCGAGCTGGACAAATGGCTCAAACATATACGCGAGATACTGGCCAACCCTATGGAAGATCCCATCGAGTTTCTCGATGAGTTCAAAATGAGCCTGTTCTCCTCAGAGATAATGGTGTTTACTCCAAAAGGACTGCTGATCACGCTTCCAAAAGGCGCCTCTGCGCTTGACTTTGCCTATGAGATCCACACTCATGTTGGGAACAAGGCAATAGGTGCAAAAGTAAATTACAAGCTCTCCCCTCTTTCAGTTACGTTACAAAGCGGCGATCAGGTTGAAATTATCACCTCAGATGTCGCCAAGCCAGAAAAGGAATGGCTTAATTTTGCCCATACCTCCAAGGCGAAAGGTGCCATTAACAATGCTTTAAAAGCTGAAACAAAAGACAGGCTTCAGAAAGGGAAAGATATGCTTGAGCAAAAGCTCAACGAACTGGGATTGATACCAAACTCAGATATCTTACGAAAGCTTCTTGAATCGTATGAGCTCCTTAACAAGGATGAACTCTACAGTAAAATAAGCATTGGCATCATCAATCTTGATGAGCTGAGAAAAGTCCTTAAAAAATCGCCTGACAGCAGCCTCATCAAATACTGGAAACTGAGAATAGGCGGAGGCAACAAGAAAGAGACAACCCCAAAAGAGAAAAAGGTTGATCAGGGAACGATTGATAAGAGTCAGCCATATCTTCTGAGGGAAAATGTTGACAACGGCGGGCACTCTTACGTGATTGCCAAATGCTGCAATCCCATACCGGGAGATGAAGTCACCGGCTATCTTGCACCGGATGGATCCATCATAGTGCATAAGCCTAAATGTCCTATTGCAATTAAACTCATGTCGAGTGAAGGGAACAGGATAATACCTGTGCGATGGACCATACATAAAATTGCTTCTTTTCTGGCAAACATCAGCATTACCGGCATTGACAGGATAGGACTGGTGGCAGAGATTACCAGTATTATCTCAACTGAACTAAGTGTTAACATAAGAAATATAAATATCTCTGTGCATGATGGTATTTTTGAAGGAACACTTGATCTTTATATACATCATACAAGGGATATTAATAACCTGATAATGCAGTTGTCAAACGTAAAAGGTGTTGCCAGCGTTAAAAGGATTGAGGAATTTATTGAATAGGCTAATTAAGTACATAAACTGCTACCCGAAATGTTGTGTGATGATACCAGAAAGATTGTAAAGCAGATACTGACTGAATATCTTGAAGAACATAAGTGCCGAAAGACACCTGAAAGATATGCCATACTTGATGAGATCTATTCACGCGAAGGTCATTTTGATATCGAATCGCTCTATGTCTTTATGAAGAATAAAAACTACAGGGTATCAAGAGCCACGTTGTACAATACTATTGATCTTCTTATTGACTGTAAGCTGGTTGTAAAACATAAGTTTGGTCATAACATGGCTCAGTTTGAAAAAGCATATGAATGCAGTCAGCACGATCATCTTATTGATACCGAATCGGGGACTGTCATTGAGTTTTGTGATCCCAGAATTTATGAAATAATCAAGACAGCAGCAGAGTTGCACAACTTCACTCCCCAATCCCATTCATTATATATCTACGGCAAGAAAAACAAGGATATCAAAAAGAGCAAATAGCCGTTTGCCCATATTTTGCTCATTTACATAGGATTTGTTAAGTTTTTTTGGTTAACTTTAATCAAACAAACAAAAAAATGCCGTTATGAAATTCAGATCTTTCTTTATCTGTCTATTAATCAGCGCATTACTTGTACCATCGGTAGCAATGGCACAGAAAGACAAGAGTAGTTGGGTTCCAAACCCAAATCCTTCGAAGTATTTCCTTGGCCCGACAGCCATTCCAATGGAAAAGAAAACAGCCTATTATCAGAACTCATACGTTCTTTTCAATGAGTTCTATTATGGCTTCACAAACTGGTTTTCAATGGGTGTGGGGTTTGAATTTATAAGCACCTTTGTGACTATGGCCAATCCACCTTTCAGACCTATTGTGCTTGCCAATCCCAAAGTTGCATTTAAGGTAGCAGATAAATTTTATGTCGGTGTAAGCGGTTTATATTTTAATGTCACAGCCCTTAGTAAGGATCATAATGGATCCTTTGGATTAGCTATAGGGCAGTTTACTTACGGTACCACCGAGAATAATCTTACTGCCGGGGTTGCTTACGGCTATTCCTGGGATGGAATGGCAGACAGGCCTGTCTTTACACTTGGAGGATCGTGGCGCGCAGGAAAAAGGATTGCCCTTATTACTGAGGATTATATTGTACCTACATCTGGCAATGAATATTATCCGGTCTTTATGTATGGAATGAGGTTCATTGGTGATAAGATGTGCTTTGATCTGGCATTTATAAACACTACTGATGTGATGAAGGCCGATATAATAGGTATCCCTTATATAGGGCTGACCGTAAACTTTTAATTTACCGGGTACTTCGTAGTTTTTATTTAGTTTTCAACAATCACCGGCCTGTTAGGCGGGACAATATTTTTATTGCTACCTTTGGAGGTATTTGTGAAAAAAAAGAAAGTTTATAATGAAGATGGATATTTTGTTGGGTCTTCAATGGGGAGACGAAGGAAAAGGTAAGATTGTAGATGCTCTTACAGGCAAATATGACATTATAGCGAGATTTCAGGGAGGTCCGAATGCGGGCCACACACTTGAGATTAATGGTGAAAAACATGTGTTGCACCTTATTCCTTCAGGTATATTCCACGAAGGCAAGATCAATATCATTGGCAATGGAGTTGTTCTTGACCCGGTAGTATTCAGGAAAGAGGTTAAAAGCCTGGGGTTAAGCATTGATGTGATGAAAAAAAGGCTTGTCATCTCTCAGAAGACTCATCTTATTCTTCCAACACACAGGCTGCTCGATGCAGCCATTGAATCGTCAAAAGGCAGTATGAAGATAGGATCAACCCTACGTGGTATTGGTCCGGCTTATACGGATAAAACATCCAGAAACGGCTTACGCGTTGGAGATATCGAATCACCGGATTTTCTTAACAAGTACAGGAGTCATGTTGATGAGCACCTAAGGCTATTAAAGAGCTACGACATAAGTTTTAACCTGGATGAGTATGAACCGGAATGGTTTGAATGCATTGAATTCCTCAAGCAGTTCACCTTTGTTAACAGTGAGTACCTCGTCTCGGAAAATCTTACAGCAGGCAAGAGCATTCTGGCAGAAGGAGCCCAGGGAACAATGCTTGATATTGACTTTGGCACTTATCCGTTTGTAACATCGTCAAATACAGTTGCTGCCGGGGCCTGCACAGGATTGGGCTTTGCACCGGGAAAAACAGGAGAAGTGTTTGGCATTATAAAGGCTTATTGTACAAGAGTTGGAAGTGGTCCATTCCCTACAGAACTCAATGATGAGACGGGCGAGAAGATGCGCCAGAACGGTAACGAGTTTGGTTCCACCACAGGCCGTCCGCGTCGTTGTGGCTGGATCGATCTTCCTGCATTAAAATACGCTATTATGGTCAATGGAGTGACACAGCTGTTCATGATGAAGGCTGATGTGCTCACTGGTTTTGATGAAATAAAAGTCTGCACAGCTTACCTCTGCCAGGGAAAGACCGTGACACAACTCCCTTATTGCATGGATGAAATAGAGAAGCCTGTGTATGTCTCTCTGCCAGGATGGAAAAAAGACATCACTGCATGCAAAAAATGGAATGAACTGCCACCTGAACTGACAGGATATATAAGCTATCTTGAAAAGGAGACAGGAGTTCCTGTGACAATTGTGTCGGTAGGCCCGGACAGAACCCAGACAATCTACCGGTAGTGTCTATTCACTTTTGTATACCCAGGATTCTGTTAGGATAGTGTCCCTGACCGCTTTTATGGCAACAGATGCCTCATGAAGCGTTTTGTATGAACTGGCAGATACCAGCTTAAAGCTACTGTTAGCTTTATCCAGTACCTCCGTTGCAACCCCGCGACGCAAATAAAAGTCGGCATACGAGGTGGCATATTCAGGGTTTTTAAAGCTTCCTATGATAATATGAAATTTCAAGCCTTCGTCATTTACCTTTACAATAGCTTGATTTATTGATGCAATTGAGTCTTCAATAGCCTTCTGTTTAATGGCAAGGTTTGCTTTGATAATGGAATCAGCAATACGGATGCTGTCAATCTGTTTCTGGATTGCCAGCTCTCTTGCCCTTTCCTTCTTTGTAAAAGGATTATGTGATTCAATATACTTGCATGACGACGCCATCATCAATATACAAATCATTAACATAGTGGCTATTCTATTCATTCTATTTTTAGTTTTAGGAGTTTATTGATGATAAATATACGAATTAAAAGAGAGCTGAATTCATATATGATATTCATTTAATAAGATAACTTTCGTATTTTAGGCTGGAAATTGACCCTAAACAGACAAAAGAAATGAAATCTATAATCCGTTTCTTTGAAGAGAACGTAGAAAAATACTCTTTAAATATTTACCTGTGGGAGAAACAACAGGAGAAATATGAAGGCACCACCTACCAGGAGGTAAGAAAACAGGTGTACGAATTTGCTGCCGGACTGATGCAGCTTGGTATTAAAAAGAAGGACTGTCTCTCTCTCCTTTCTGAAGGAAGAAATAACTGGGTAATAGGAGAACTGGGCATTTTGTATGCCGGGGCTATTAATGTGCCATTGTCAATAAAACTTAATCCTGAAGAGATTAAATTCAGAATCAATCATTCCGACTCCAGAATGATTATTGTTTCCAGCACACAGTATGAAAAGCTAAAAGAGATAATTGACCAATGCCCTAAGCTCGAGAAAATAATCCACCTCGATCCCAGGGAAGAATATCCGGAAAACGAAATACATTTTAACGAAGTAAGAAAGATTGGACGGGAATGGTTTGAGACACCCGGAAATATTACCGCTTTCGAGGAGTTGATAAACTCAATTTCTCCATCAGACTTTGCCAATATCTGCTACACCTCAGGAACCACAGCGGCTCCGAAAGGGATAATACTGACACATGGTAACTATATTACCAATGTCTACCAGTCCTACAGCCTGATGGATATACCGCAGCACTATAAAACACTTCTGATACTTCCATGGGATCACTCTTTTGCTCATACTGCAGGCATCTATGCCTTCATGGGCAAGGGGGCCAGCATAGCTTCAGTAAAGATTGGAAAGACGCCAATGGAGACGTTGAGAAATATTCCAATCTGCATGAAAGAGATTAAACCCAATATTTTGATGAGCGTCCCTGCCCTTTCCAAGAATTTTAAAAAGAACATTGAAAAAAGTATCAGGGAGAAGGGTAACATTGCCAGGTTCCTGTTCGACTATGCACTGAAGCTCTCATATTCGTACAACAAAGAAGGTTATAACAGAGGGCGAGGCATACAAAAGATAAAAGAACCATTGCTTAAATTATTCGATAAGATATTCTTCTCAAAAGTCCGTGAAGCCTTTGGAGGTGAGCTCGATTACTTTATAGGAGGAGGTGCTCTCCTTGACATCGAACTGCAGCGTTTCTTCTACGCTATAGGCGTTCCGATATTTCAGGGCTATGGACTCTCAGAAGCTTCTCCCATAATCTCATCAAACTCAAGAGACAGTCATATCCTTGGTTCATCAGGTCACCTTGTAAACAATATGGAGTTGAAGATATGCGACGATAACGGAGAAACTCTTCCAACAGGCCAGAAAGGTGAAATTGTCATCAAAGGGGGAAATGTGATGCATGGCTACTGGAAAAATGATACTGCAACTGCCGAAACAATAAAAGATGGCTGGCTCTATACCGGCGATATGGGATATATGGCAGATAACGGGTTCCTGTATGTACTGGGCCGTTTCAAGAGCCTCCTTATAGCCGATGACGGAGAAAAATTCAGCCCCGAAGGTATTGAAGAGGCAATGACAGAACAGTCAAAGTATATCGATCAGATAATGCTCTATAATAACCAGAAGCCATATACTGTAGCATTGATAGTTCCAAACCAGCATGCCCTGAAACTCTATCTCAGCGAAAAGAACCTCACTGCAACAACCGATGAAGGCGTAAGAGCTGTTCTTAACCTTATTGAGAGTGAAGTTGACGAATACAGGATAAATGGCAAATATGGAAATATGTTCCCCCACAGGTGGCTGCCGGTTGCCATTGGTGTCCTGAATGAGAGCTTCAACGAAGAGAACGGAATGGTTAACTCAACCATGAAGATTGTAAGAGGTAAAATAACTGAGCGGTATAAAGACTTTATTGATTGGCTCTACACTCCTATGGGTAAGGTTATTAATAACAACATGAATGTTGAAGAGGTTGAAAAAATGAAACTGGGATAAAATTTTGAAGATTTGAAGATTAAGGTGTGATATAAATGTTTTCAGTTTATGAGGGGGATTCTTTGTTTAACTGTGGTTGTTTCGTTAGCGGTTTTATGTGGTTGCAAACGCACTGCAATAACCGGATGGCAACCTGCAGAGAACGCCATAATGACCAGATGGTCCTCAGAGGTTAATCCTCTTGCACCATGGCCTGAATACCCCAGACCGCAGATGGTCAGAAACGACTGGATGAATCTTAATGGATTATGGGATTATGCCATAACCGCAAAAGATGCCGGTAAACCCAAAAAATGGCAGGGTAAAATACTGGTTCCCTACCCTGTTGAATCAGCTCTCTCAGGTGTAAAAGCCAAAATGACTGACAGTCTGGCAATATGGTACCAGACAACATTTGCGATCCCTTCAGATTGGAAAGAAAAACAGATAATGCTGAATTTTGAAGCTTCAGACTGGGAAACAACTGTTTGGATAGACGGTGAAATTGCCGGCATACATCGCGGCGGTTATGATCCTTTCGGGATAAACATTACTGATTTGTTTTCCAAAAGAAGAAACCATACAGTTACTGTAAAAGTCTGGGACCCGACCGATAAAAGCAGTCAACCTCGTGGTAAACAGGTGACAAAGCCTGGTGGCATATGGTATACCTCATCGACAGGTATCTGGCAAACTGTATGGCTTGAACCGGTATCAGAAATTTCAATTGCCGATCTGGAAATAACTCCTGATGTTGACAGAAGCAGGCTTTATGTTACTGTCAGAGATAATCCGGCCGGGATTGACACCTCTTTAAAGGCAGAAATAACTGTAATGAAAGAGAGGACGGTTATCGCAAAATCCATCGGAAGTATCAATAAGAGCATTTCACTTGATATTAAAGAAGCGGTACTTTGGAGACCGGAGAATCCATTTCTTTATGATCTCAGAATAAGGCTAATCAAGGATAATGATGTAATAGATGAAGTATCATCATACGCCGGTATGCGTAAGATATCTGTTGGCAGAGCGGAAGATGGATACACAAGGATACTCCTTAATAACCATTTTGTAGAGCAGTCCGGCACACTTGACCAGGGATTCTGGCCTGATGGCATTTACACTCCTCCGACAGAAGAGGCTATGAAATATGATCTTGTGGCACTGAAGGAGATGGGCTTTAACATGCTGAGAAAACATGTAAAGGTAGAACCCAGGCGATATTATTACCTGACAGATAAACTCGGGATACTCGTTTGGCAGGATATGCCAAGCGCAGAAGGATATATATCCGGTGATATGCCTGATCTTCAGAAGAGTGTTGAAGACTCCAGCCAGTTTGCTTTTGAGCTTCAAAGACTAATCGAGACCAGGTATAATAACCCGTCTGTTATAATGTGGGTAATATTTAATGAAGGATGGGGTCAGTTTAAGACAGCTGATATTACATTACTGGCTTCAAGGCTTGATACCACCCGCCTGATAAACAGTGCTTCAGGCTGGACCGACAGAGGTACAGGAGATATAAGTGATGTCCACCATTATCCCGATCCTGTAGCTCCAAAGGCAGAGGAGAAAAGGGCCATTGTTCTTGGTGAATTTGGTGGACTGGGGCTGCCGGTTAACGGGCACACCTGGGAAAAGAAAAACTGGGGCTATCGTAATATGCGTGACTCACTCCAGCTTCTCTCCCGCTTTACTGATTTTTACAGTACTGTCAGAGGCCTTGTTAAAAACAACGGACTGAGCGCCACCATATACACACAGACAACTGATGTTGAAACGGAAACAAACGGGTTACTTACATACGACAGAGCTGTCAATAAGATGGGTTCTGAAAATGTAAGGAAAGCCCTGCATGGGAAATAATTCTTAAACCATACTGTCGAGCCAGCCCCGGATCCCTCCTTCCAGGTTTAATACATTTGTCAGGTTTTCATTATTATAGAGGTAGTCTGCAATTGCCATACTTTCATCTCCCAGTTCACATACGATAACGACCTCTCCTTCAGCGGGGATATCTTCAGGATTATTAAGCAGATACCCCGCAGTAACATTCATACCCCCTATATTGAATTTCATATACTGTTCAGGAGGCCTGATGTCGAAAACAGTCAGCTTTATTTCTTCATCGATCTGTCTTCTCAACTCTCCGGGAGAAATGGATGGCGGGGAGATATGATCAGCAGTACCATAATCGTCCTTTATCCCTGAAGCCATATATCCGTCGGGAATGGAGAAGCAGATTGTCTCTGTTTCATGAGTGAGTTTATCTATCTTCAGCAAAATGCCACTCAATATCTTCCCGTCACCGGTTATTGCCTTTACTGCTTCACAGGCTGCTAACAAACCAACCATCCCTGCCAGGGAGTTCTTCATCCCGGATTCATTTCCCGTGGATAAATCAGAGCGTCTGAGCTCATTCTCCGGAAGGCACCGGAAGGATGGTCCACCTGCATAATTAAATACTGAAACCATTCCAAAAGCATCGGATGTGACACCATATACCATTGGAATATCAATTAACTCCGTAACATCACTGATAAGATAATGCGCAGGAATGTTGTTTGAGCAATCAACAACTATATCATAAGATGAGACAATAGGAACAATGTTCTTCCTGGAGATTCTGATATTATGACAATTGATGTTGCATTCATTAAATTTTACGAGGATTTGTTCTGCGGCGGCCTGAGTCTTGAATCTTTTAGAATTACCTGCAGAAGTAATTGTATCCGGCGCATTCTCATCATTTTCAATCCTTGCGAAGTCTGCTATACCAATAGTACCAACGCCAGCTTCTGCGATATGCATCAGCAACGTTCTCCCAATCTCTCCGGCGCCAATTACAAGTACCCTGGCCTCTTTAAGCACCTGCAGTTCACTTCCTGATAAGTCTTTAAGGTATTGATATTTCTGGAGTCTGAATTCTGATGGAGACGGCATATGATAAACACCTTTAGTTAAATGGTAAGTTTGACAAATTTAGAGCTTTCTTCCGACTGGCTTTCCAATTGATCTCCTATACTTATCAACCGGCAGCAGATACATTTTTTAAAGCATATAATAGCTATTCAGATTAATTATTAATCATTTTACTGTTATTTTTACACTTTCTGTTTTTTTAAACAATTTTCCCTTTTCATAGTTTATCTATATAAACAAATTACCATGGACAGTATTCCTGAAGACATTATGGAAATACAGGGCAAATTTTGCCAGGAAGTCCCGTCAATTGTTGGTGCACAGAGGTTCATTGATGACCTGATTCATTTTCTCTTTCCTGTTAAGGACAACAGGAAGCCATGTATAAAAGAGACAAGGATAAGGTACACACAGCTGGAGATTCAGCTCGAAGAACTCCTTAAGCCTTTAAATGGCTCATTGAAGTCATCACCGGAGGAGTTGTCTGAAGCGTTCTTCAGTTCTCTCCATGATGCTTTTATTGATCTGCTGGATGAGGCTGAGTGTTACCTGAAATTTGATCCGGCAGCTTACAGCATTGAAGAGGTGATTTTATGTTACCCTGGATTTTATGCAATTACAGCATACAGGTTGTCACACATTCTTTATAACCTGGGAATACCTCTGTTGCCGAGGATCATCAGTGAACACGCTCACAGCAGGACGGGAATCGATATTCATCCCGGAGCTACTATTGGGAAAAAGCTTTTTATAGACCATGGCACAGGAATAGTAATAGGAGAAACTACCGTGATAGGTGACAATGTGAAGATATATCAGGGAGTAACCCTGGGTGCATTACATGTTGAAAAGGGTATGACAAACACAAAAAGACATCCTACCATAGAAGATAATGTAATAATCTACGCAGGGAGCACAATTCTTGGAGGCAAGACCGTGATAGGACATGACACGGTTGTTGGTGGTAACGTCTGGCTTACCAACAGCGTGGACCCTCACACTGTTGTTTATCATCAGCCTCAGACTATCTACAGAAACGGCAAAGACTATATTGAGCCGATAAATTTTGTCATTTAAATAATTTGTAAAGATGAAAGCTAAGAACATTCTTGAAACTATAGGAAAGACACCTCATATAAGAATAAACAGACTCTTTGACAACTCTTGTGAAATATGGGTAAAAGTCGAAAAGAGCAATCCCGGCGGAAGCATAAAAGACAGGATTGCGCTAAGCATGGTTGAAGATGCCGAGAAGAATAACCTGTTGACAAAGGACTCGGTAATTATCGAACCGACTTCCGGTAATACCGGCATAGGGCTTGCCATGGTTGCCGCAGTAAAGGGATACAGGATCGTACTGGTAATGCCCGAGTCAATGTCAGTTGAAAGGCGAAGGCTTATGTCGTTATATGGAGCGGAGCTGGAGTTGACTCCACGGGAAAAAGGGATGAAAGGAGCAATTGAAAAAGCCAGGGAGCTTGCACAAGAGATTAAGGGAGCATGGATTCCATCGCAATTTGATAACCCGGCAAACATAGATATCCATAAGAAAACCACCTCTCGCGAGATTATCAGTGACTTTCCGGAAGGGATTGATTATTTCATTACAGGAGTTGGCACAGGAGGTCATATTACAGGAGTAGGTGAAGAGCTCAAGAAAGCTTTCCCGGGGATAAAGATATTTGCGGTAGAGCCGGAACTCTCGCCTGTAATCAGCGGTGGTGCTCCGGCACCTCATCCAATACAGGGTATAGGAGCCGGCTTTATTCCTGAAAATCTTCATTCTGATATCCTCGATGGAGTAATCACCATATCGAAGGATGAAGCCTTTGAATATACGCAGCGGGCAGCAAAAGAAGAAGGTCTGTTCATTGGCATATCGTCGGGTGCCAGCCTGGCAGCAATTGCGAAGAAGCTGCCTGATATCCCCGCCGGATCAAGGATTTTAACCTTTGCCTATGATACGGGAGAGAGGTATCTCTCTGTTGAGGGGTTGTTTTAAGAATTCACAGGGTTAAAAATGCATTTGATATTTTGTAGAGACGCGATGCATCGCGTCTCTACAAATATTATGTGAATGATTAAATTATCAACCTGCTTTTAAATGGCAAAAAGGTCATAAAATCGGCATGATGAACAATATATGCTTCGGTGGTTCTCTTCACCAGGTCGCCCTCATGAGCATGCGCTGCAACAATATGGCACACCTCCGGAGGCACACCACACTCCTCTGCAAGACTCACTCCGGAGAACGGGTGGCGCAGATACTGTCCATAGCTTCCCTGTACAGCCTTGCCGGCAGCATCCAGCTCGTACTCCAGCATCTTTCCAACATCGGCAAGGATGGCTCCTGATATCAGCACATCCATATTTACCGGGAGATCATTTCCAAAGAAGCTGTTCATCTTCTCCCCTGCCTCTCTGGCCACATGAACCACACAGCGTTTGTGTGCCATGAAACTGACTTTAAGATCAGGACCACAGAGAAGGGTAAAAGGTATAACATCCAGATCCTCAATTTTCAATACGCTGCGCTCGATGGCAAGCTCCCATGTTTTAGCTGTCTTTTCCCTGAGGGCAGGATCCTTAATCCACTCCAGCTCAGGCCACAGCTTCTTGATTGCTTCAGTCATGATACCTTATTTTAACTTTGCAATAATTGCATCGGCCATCTGTGTTGTAGATGCGGCCCCCTTTTCGATGACTTCCTGGCAACCTGACAGCTTCATCATATCATAGGTCTTAACTTTCCCCTCTTCAATTACCTCTGCAATGGCATTACGTATCTTTTGTGCCGTCGGCTTCTCATCGATATAATCAAGCATCATACAAGCTGATTCGATCATTGCAATAGGATTAACTATTGAAACTTTATAATCGGCATATTTAGGTGCTGACCCATGGGTTGGTTCAAATACTCCAATGCCATCGGCCGAGAACTGAGCGCTGCATGCAAAGCCAAGACCACCAATGAGTCCTGCAAATGCGTCTGAAGCAATATCACCAAACATGTTGCCTGCTACAATAACGCCATAATCCTCAGGATTTTTTGTAAGCCACATCATCTGTGCATCGATGTTGGTATTATTAAGCTTAATACCCGGGAAGTCTTTTTTCTGCATCTCTTTTGCAATCTTCCACATCATTCCTGATGTCTCACGGATAACATTTGGTTTTTCGCAAACGGTAACCGATTTATATCCGTATTTAACCGCATGTTCAAATGCAGCCCTTACTATTCTTTCGGTATACTTGTAAGTGAATATTCTTGTTGAAACTGCCAGTTCCTCTCTGGGGCACCATGCAAAATTGTCACGGAATTTAGGATGGGTCATGAGAGCATCGTAAACCTGTGCCGGAGGATTTGTCCATTCCACACCACCATAAAGGCCTTCAGTATTCTGACGGAAAATAACCACGTCTACAAACGGTTCATCTATGGTGTTATTTTTTCCTCTTCTTACAAAGTTAAGAGGGTTACCCTTATAGCTTCGGCATGGCCTTACACATATGTCAAGGTTGAAATGTTGCCTCAGAGTCACAATAGGGCTGCTGTACACATATCCCTTACCCTGCAGTTCATTTGCCAGTTCATTTGCAGCATCATCTTTGGGTTTGGATGTTATTGCCCCAAACAGTGCTATCTTATGCTTTGCAATGAGATCAATGGTACGTTGCGGAAGCGGATTGCCTTCCTTGCACCAGAAATCCCAGCCTATATCTCCGTATACATAATCGGCTTTATACCCTGCGGCATCAAGAACACGTATTGCTTCCTTAAGCACTATAGCTCCTATGCCATCTCCCGGCAATGCAACAATTGTACGTTTTGTCATTTTGTGTTTGTTTTGAGGTTTGTGTTTGTCCGTAAATTTAAAATATTTAACACTCAAAAAAAGTGACATTGTTAAAAATTGCTGTAATAATCAGTCTAAAAAGTTATATTTGGCCCATTGTAAATTTTAAACTGACAAGGAGAACGCAATGAGCCGCCTGAAAGGATTAAAACCTGAAGCAGTATGGAGCTATTTTGAAGAGATTTGTGAGATACCTCATATCTCTGAGAATGAAGAGAAAATCAGGAAATACCTGTTAAATTTTGCAGAAAAGAACGGACTTGAATCAAAGGAAGACAAGGTTGGCAATATTCTTATTACAAGACCCGCCTCTCCGGGTAAAGAGCATCTGAAGCCAATAGTACTGCAGAGCCATATGGATATGGTTGGTGAAAAGGATTATGATAATCCCCACAACTGGGAGACTGATCCTATCATACCTTATATTGATGGAGATTATGTAAAGGCTAAAGGCACCACTCTTGGTGCTGATGATGGAATGGGCATCGCCATACAGATGGCTATTCTTACTGATAAGACTCTTAAATGCGGAATGATTGAATGCCTCTTCACGGTAAATGAAGAGTTAGGCATGACCGGTGCCATTAACCTCGAGCCAGGATTTTTTAAGGGTGAGACACTGCTTAATCTCGATTCTGAAGACGAAGGCATTCTGTTCATAGGCTGTGCCGGGGGACTCAACACCGAGATTGTTATATCTTATCAGCTGGAAGATGTTGACAGGACAATGAAAGCAATGAATATCAGCGTCACAGGCTTTCATGGTGGTCACTCTGGTGATGAGATACATAAAGGTTACGGAAACTCCATAAAAGCTATCACCAGGCTGCTGCAGAAGATAGGTGCAGTGGCCGATACTTCCCTGGCCATTATTACTGGCGGGAACCTGCGTAACGCAATACCCAGGGAGGCTTTTGCAACAATAATATATAAGCCTGAGGATGAGAAAAAGATTGCTGCACTTATAGAAGAATATCATCAGGTATTAAGGAGCTATTACAATGCGGTAGAGCCTGATATTAAGCTGAGCTGGACTCCGGTGCCCCTGCCTGAAAAGGTAATTGACAACACCACCAGAAAAAAACTGCTTGACTCGCTTCTGGCCTGTCCTCATGGTGTGCTGGCATGGTCGGTTAAGATGCCTGATATGGTTGAGACATCAAACAACCTGGCAATTGTCAGGATGGAGGAAGGGAATCATATTCGCATTTTCTCCTCACAACGCAGCTCTTCTGAGACTGCTCTTGAGTATACAGCCTCCATGGTGAGAGCGTGCTTTGAGCTTGCAGGTGGCGATGTGGCACATTATGATCCGTATCCCGGATGGGAACCGAATATTGATTCTGAGATACTCAGACGTACAAAAGCATCATACAAAAAATTATTCCATAAGGAGCCACTCGTGAAATCAATTCATGCAGGTCTGGAATGTGGTCTTTTCTATCAGAAGAATAAGAACCTCGATATGATCTCAATAGGTCCGACTATCAAGGGTCCGCATACTGTTGAAGAAAAGATTGAGATAGCCACGGTGCAGATGTTCTGGGATCTGCTCCTGGATGTCATCTGCATCTGATACAGTTACAGGTACTCCTCAAATTCATCAGTTGTTGCCCCGCAGACCGGACACACCCAGCCTGCAGGAAGGTCTTCAAAGGCAGTGCCGGCAGGTATATCTCCTGCTTCATCTCCTGTCTCCGGGTCATAAATCCACCCGCATACAGAACACTTGTATTTTTTCATAAGCAGTATGCTGATTTACTTATTTTTTTACCTGTCTCACCGCATCAATAACGGTGCCATCAACCCATTTGATAGCTGCCACAACGCGATCGTCAAATAATGCTTTTTCAGGTTTACCACATATCGATTCGGCTATCTCTTTCAGCTCTTCAATGGTAATCAATGGCAGTCCTTTTCCTTTGACTGAGTCGATGAGATCCTGACGGCGTGGGTTTATGGCAATACCTCTTTCGGTAACTATCACATCAATAAGCTCACCCGGTCCGCACAGTGTTGTCACCCTGTCAACAATCACAGGTATCCTGTCGCGGAAGAGTGGCAAAGGTATTATTACGTTTCTTGCATGAAGGCAGTTCTGCCATCCTCCAATGCCATGAAGCAATAATCCATCGGAATGGGTTACGACATTGCCATTGTAATTAACATCTATCTCTGTGGCTCCCAGGATCATAATATCCATCATTGTGGTAAGGTTGCCTTTAGAGTGGTAGTTATAGGCGTTATAAACCGGGTAAGGTATATGATTCAGGTTCTTTTCAATTGAGTTGACTGAGTCGAGGTCGAAGGCCTGAGCATCGAGAATATATCCCATCTGGCCCTCTTCAAGCATCTGAACCATGTATTTAGTGCTACCGCCAAAGCCAAAACTAAATTTCCAGCCTTTCTTTTTCAGTATTTCGTGAGCGTAAACGGCAATTGCAAGGCTTGTGCCTCCTGCTCCTGCCTGCATGGTGGCTCCATCGTGGAGCAGACCTGACTTTTCCAGGAAGGAGGCTGTCAGTTCTGCAATAAGAAGCCTGTCAGGGCTTTTTGTTATTTGTGTGGTACCTGAAACAATTTTCTCAGGTATGCCTATTTTGTCTACAACAACCACGAAGTCGACATAATTCCCCTCTATCTCCATTGGGAAGCAGGGCAGGTTAACCAGGTTATCCGTAACAACAATAACCCTGTCGGCATACATATAGTCAGCTTTGGCGTAGCCCAGTACTCCGCATGCCGACGGGCCGCCGGTTCCTTTTGCATTTCCAAAGGCATCGGCTGAAGGCGCTGAGAGAACAGCTATATCAATTTTCACCTCGCCATCCTGTATGGCCTGCACTCGTCCGCCATGAGAGCGGAGCACCGCCATACCTTTCATGCCACCGTTGGAGACATATCTTCCCAACGGGCCATTCATGCTTCCTTCAATATGATTTATTGTGCCATCTTCAATCATGGCAATAAGTGGGTCGTTGCATGGGAATGAAGCCGACGGGAGCCAGACAAGATCTTTAACACCCATCTGCTGTGCAATCTCAAACACCTGGTTGTTCACAAGGTCACCGTCGCGCATATGATGATGCGTTGAGATCGTCATGCCATCTTTTAACCCACACTTTTCAAGGGCTTCGCGGAGAGATCCGACAACCTTGTTATTATCCTCCGGATAATCTATACATGTTGGTATTGGTGAAGCATATTTATTCCCTGCAGGGCGGTGTTTTCCTACGCCCTGAAACGGGACAGCTGCTTTGCCATTAATCTCAGCCGGAACTTCCCTGCCGGCAGCATTGGTGAGCATCTCCATAATGTTATCTTGTTTATTCCGTTATTTTTTCTTCACTCCAGTCTTCTGGTATCAGTCCCAGTTTCACAGCCAGCAATATTGTTTTATCAGCCCTGGCAACAACCGGAGGGTCTATCATCTTAGTACCAAGAGAAACCACTCCAAGACCTTCTTCTGTGGCTTTCCTGAAGGCAAGAACAATTTTCTTTGCCTTTTCAATCTCATCGGGTGAAGGTGCAAATCCTTGCTTTATTACAGGTACCTGCCGTGGGTGAATACATCCCATGCCTTCAAAACCCATCGCTTTTGATGATGTCACATTATTCAGCAGCCCTTCCATGTCTCCCACGTCAGAGAACACCGAATCTATTGGCTGAATGCCGGCTGCTTTCGCAGCTACCACCAAACGGTTACGGGCATATACAGACTCATTCCCTTCCCTTGTACGTGGCACTCCCAGGTCGGCAGTATAATCTTCCAGTCCTATGGCTAATGCAACTACATTTGGAGAAGCTTTTGCTATCTCAAAAGCATTTTCCACGCCAAGGGTGCTTTCAATGATAGGCATGAGAAATACCGGCGATTTAATCTGGTGCTTAACCCTTAGCTTTTCTATGTGGTCATCAACCGCTTTAAGGCTTTTTGCTGTTTCGCATTTTGGAACAAGAATGAGATGCACATTCTGGGGAATCACACAATCGAGGTCATCAAAGCCTCTCTCTCCCTGATTAATGCGTACCATTCGCTCAGCACCGTAGAAATCGACAGCTCTCAGGGCATTACGTACCAATATCCGTGCTTCATCTTTCTTCGGAGGGGCAACTGAATCCTCCAGATCCAAAATTACCCCATCAGGGTTATGAAGGCCGGCATTAATAAACATCCCCGGGTTATTGCCAGGAAGGTACAAACGCGAGAATCTGAAGCGATGGGCCTCTGATACATACATATTCTCAGGGAGCATCATCGGCAGCAACTCTTTCTTGTCTCCGGTTATTGCCCTTATCGCAGCTTCCATGCGCGCAGAGATGACAAAGGGCAGTGCCCCGCTGTCATCTATGTTAAGTATGGCATTCTTTATCCCATAAAAGGATAGTATATCCAGACATTGCTTTTCAATGGCATGCCCGTACATGCTTTTTACCTTCGACTTAAGGTTTATGACTATCCCTCCCGACCGGGTAATTTCAAGGTTTACCTCAATGTCGGATCTTACCTTTGGTCCTGAATTTCCTATGACTGCAACACCTTGTGCCATTGCCGTATATTTTTCAAATTGTTTAAACCTAAATTGTTAAACCTGCGGTTCACTCTGCATCTGACATAATCCAGCTGGATGATGTAGTGCTGTTCTAAAGAAAACGATTTTTTAAAACCTGAATCATTACATATGTCATAAAGTTATGCATAAATGAACAATTAATTGACTCCGGGTTTATAAATCTGATTTTCTTTGTCTTAAAGCCAATTATTGCAAATTTGCCAGCCCGACGTCTGGCGGGCAGCACATTTTCCCAATTTTACTTTAGAAATAATACACCGAATAATATTTGAAAAGAAGAAAGCAGCGGAGCTGCGATATCTTTGTAGAATACATTAAAGATATCGCCGCTCTGCGGCTTGCCTGAGTTATTCAAAATTCAGCCCCGTTTTGATTTATTAGAAAATGGCCGGAATGACGGTCCGTGAGGTTTAAAATGCCATCTGTCATTCCGATCCCTGGAACAAATAAAAGAAAAAACATTTTCCCAAAATAAAACCGGAAAAAGAAAGCTATTTCCACAATGAAGGCAGTTAGTCTTCCTGGCTTCCGGGTGACTTGAATCCTACAAGTTTACGGTTCTTTTGTTCCAGTTCCTGCTGCTTGGCTGTCTCTAATTGTCTCAGGTATTCAAAGATTAGTTGTATGTTGTTTCCCTGATTAGAGAGTTCGCGTTTTATGTGGTCAATTTCAAACATGACATCTTTTTGCAATAGCAACATTTTACGCAGCATGGTAAAAGTGCGCATGATAGCTATATTTATTTCTACTGCTTTCTTACTGTTAAGAACACTTGAGAGCATTGCAACTCCATTCTCAGTAAAAGCAAAAGGAGAAGAACCACCAAAATATCTTTTAGAAGGTATCACATTTTGTGACACCACGGCATTTATTTCATCTTCAGTAAGTTCATACATAAAATCAGGAGGAAAACGACCTATGTTACGACGTACTGCCTGTTTTAAAGCTCTATTCTCCACACCATATAACTCAGCAAGGTGTATATCAAGGATAACTTTCTCATCCCTAATAGTAATTATCTTACTCGCTATAATTGCTTCTTGCTTCACAAGAGAACTAGCTTTTGTCATGAGCTAATCAGTTTATATTCAAAATCAATACTTTATCGCTTGACGGAGGCAGGTTGGGACCTCATCTTCATTCTAAAGTGTTATGTTTAAATATCTCTGTCTGAAGCTCTTCCAGGCAGTCTGTCAAATCCTTATCTGTGGAACTCACTTGCTTTTCCCAGGACATGTTTTTTATTATGACATATAATACAGAAGTACATGCTATCATAACATTTTGCAGTGCATTTATTGATACAGCAGCGAGAAAATGCTAAGTTACAATCATCTTTCCCGGAAAGTCAAGTTTATTTACCCCCTCGGGGATGGGTTTTCTGGAGCTATTGGCCCCGGTTTTTTCATCTTCAGCCGCTGACGCAGCTGGCCTCTTAAAACAAAACCCCGGCGAGGATGCACCAGGGTTATGTTTATCTTACGTTGCAGGATTGCCAGCCCGATGTCTGGCGGGCAACATTTGTTTCAGTTTTAATTTAGAAATAGCACACCGGGTAGAAAAGACGAAACCGCCTCAAGAAGGCGGTTTCGTATCCGGAAAATCTTCTTTTTATGGTTTATTTCAGTTCAATGAGCACATCCTCCTGTTGCACCGACTGACCAGGAGTAACGTTAACAGCTACAACCACTCCGCCTTCTTCAGCTTTTATGGCATTCTCCATCTTCATTGTCTCAAGGGTGCAGACATCCTGATCAGGTTTTACCCTGTCGCCCGGCTTTACAAGCACTTTTATTATTACCCCCGGCAGTGGAGCTTTTACCTGCTTTACTGGACCATCGGCTGTCATGAGAAGTTCTTCCTGTGGTTCCTCAACATGGACAAAAGCCTTCTGAGGTTTTGGTTTAGGAGCCTCTTTCTCGATCTCCACATCATATACTTTTCCATTTACCTGAACCTGTGCTGATTCCTCCTTAACATCAAGGATATCAACTTCGTAAATGGTACCGTTAATTTTATATTTGAACTTATTCATTATGTTACTATGGATTATCTCAGGTTTCTCATGTTGAATATTTTTGCGCACCATTGTGAGCCAGCCTGATAATTACGGTTTATTGTAATTATATCGCTCTCCCTGTCATGTAGTCCGCCAAGGAATGAATATAACGCCATTGCAATGGCAGCATACTCATCTCCCCCCTCCTGTTTCTGCTTTTTCTCTGCAGATGCTTTGCTTTTTGCTTTTGTTTCTTTCATCTCAGTAAGATTCAGCAGGTACTACAACGGAATGTTTGAATGCTTTTTCATTGGACCCGGATCTCTTTTGGTTGAGAGAGACCTCAATGCCCTGATAATTCTGAAACGGGTATTGCGAGGCTCAATAACGTCATCGAGATAACCAAAGCGTGCTGCCTCATATGGATTGGCGAATTTTGTCCTGTATTCCTCTTCTTTTGAGGCTACATAATCGCTGCGTTTCTTCTGGTCGTCGATCTCGCTTATTGTTTTTCCTTCCAGCACTTCAATGGCACCCTGCGGTCCCATTACAGCAATCTCAGCTGAAGGCCATGCATAGTTCACATCACCTCTCAGTTGTTTTGACGACATCACACAATGAGCTCCTCCGTAGGATTTCCGAAGTGTCACGGTAATCTTTGGCACTGTTGCCTCACCATAGGCAAACATCAGTTTTGCTCCATGAATGATTATACCGCCATACTCCTGTATTGATCCCGGGAGGAATCCCGGAACGTCAACAAGAGTAACGATCGGGATATTGAAGGCGTCACAGAAGCGTATAAAGCGTGCTGCCTTTCTTGAGGCCTCAATGTCAAGCACACCTGCAAGGAAGTTAGGCTGGTTGGCAACTATACCCGTTGGCATGCCTCCGAATTTGGCAAAACCAACAACGATGTTCTTGGCATACGCTGCGTGTACTTCAAGAAAATCGCCGTAGTCAACGATACGGGAGATCACCTCTTTGATATCGTATGGTTTATTCGGACTGGCAGGAACTATCTCGTTAAGATCGTTTTCTTTACGGTCGATAGGATCGTCACATTCAGTCTGTATCGGATCTTCCATATTATTCTGAGGCATGAAGCTCAGAAGCTTTCTTATAAGGGCAAGGCCCTCCTCTTCCTCTTTCACGGTAAAGTGAGCCACTCCCGATTTTGTGGAATGGACTGATGAACCTCCGAGATTCTCTATCGAGATGTCTTCACCTGTGACTGTCTTTGCAACTTTAGGACCGGTAACAAACATATAGCTTGTTTTCTGGCTCATGATAATGAAATCGGTAAGAGCCGGTGAATATACGGCACCTCCGGCACAAGGGCCAAATATTGCGGATATCTGAGGTATGACGCCCGATGCAAGAATATTTCTCTCGAATATCTCGGCATAACCCGCAAGACTTCTTACGCCTTCCTGGATACGTGCACCTCCTGAGTCGTTGATACCTATAACAGGAGCACCCACTTTCATAGCCTGATCCATCACTTTACAAATCTTCTGAGCAACTGTCTCAGAGAGTGATCCGCCGAATACGGTGAAATCCTGTGCAAATACAAACACCACACGGCCATCTATGGTGCCGCGGCCCGTAACAACGCCGTCGGAGAGGAACTTTTTGTTGGCAAGGCCAAAGTCCTCGGTACGGTGTGTCATAAACATGTCAAACTCCTCAAAACTGCCTTCGTCGAGCAACAGTAAGATCCTTTCGCGTGCAGTAAGCTTGCCTTTTGCGTGCTGCTCGTCAATTCTCTTCTCGCCGCCTCCTATCCTGGCTTTTTCCCGTAATTCAAGGAGCTGTTTTATTCTATCCTGACTATTCATTGAAATATGTTTTACTTTTTATTTTTGTCTTCGCACAATTCTGTTAATACACCGAATGTTGATTTAGGATGAAGGAAAGCGATACTAAGTCCTTCTGCTCCTTTTCTCGGTGCCTGATCAATAAGTTTTACGCCTGAAGCGGAGACATCGGAAAGTGCTCCCTCAATGTTATCAACTGCAAAGGCAATATGATGAATGCCTTCACCCCTCTTCTCGATAAACTTACTTATTGTTCCTTCAGGATCTGTTGATTCAAGCAATTCGATCTTGGTATCACCAAGCTTGAAGAAAGCGGTCTTTACTTTCTGATCAGCAACCTCTTCAATGCTATAGCATTTCAGGCCCAGGATTTTCTCATAATATGGAATAGCATCAGCAAGAGAATTGACTGCTATGCCAATATGCTCAATATGCGTAGGTTTCATTTATATAAGGATTTATAATAAACTAAGATTCACTATGCAAAATTAGTCCATCAACATGATCATTAAAAGATAAAAATCATGTTTTGGAATATTTACACGAAATCTGAAGTGTTGTATAACAGAATTATAAAACACATCACCTCTCACTTTTGAGCGATGCTGAAAGGAGGACTATGATGATAAAATCAGAACAGGTCAGTTTTATGACCTGTTAAAACGGAAAATCATCTGAGTTCTTCTTTTGTCCTGACACTTCCGGCTTCTCAGCTACTTCATGTATCTTGTTACCGTCAACGAAGATAGCTTTGTATGGTGAGGCAGGGCAAGCATATTCACAGGCACCGCATCCTATGCAGATATTATCATGAGTTTCCGGTATATACAGGCCATCCTCGAATGGGACCATTGAAACAGCTTTTGTTGGACAATGCTCAGAACAGGCTCCGCAGGCAGTATGCTCAGTATAGACATAGCAGTTTTCGCGTATATATACAGCTTTTCCTATCTGGGTAATCTTCTTTGCAGAGAGTTCAAGTGGCATTATGGCACCTGTCGGGCATATTTCAGTGCACTTATTGCATTCATAATTACAGAACCCTGTTTTGAAATTCATCCTTGGCTGCATTATTCCTGATATGCCATATTCACTAAGGGATGGCTGGATGACGCTGGTTGGACATACAGAGATGCATAGTGAGCAAGCTGTGCAGCGTGAAGTGAAGTTTTCAATACTTACTGAACCGGGAGGACAAACCGGGTAGAGCCTGTCTTCCTTAATGCCTGAATTCTTTACCTGAGTTTTTACAACATCCTGTCCTTTAAGCAACGTAGGCAATCCGGCTATCAAAAGCGTTGTCCCGGTGATAAATTTACGTCTTGACTCGTCAACCATAGACTCTTCAGGTTCCTTTTTATCTTTGGGTTTCAGGAAGAACGGACTATAGGAGATGCCATCTGATGAGCAGGCATCCAGGCAGTTGAAGCAATTAACGCACCGGCTCAGATCTATCTTCCTGTTCAGAAAATCGATGCAGGAGGATTTGCATGCCACGGCGCAACGTCCACAACGGGTGCATTTTGTCTCTTTTTCAAACCTGATCCTCAGTACTGAGACCTTGCTTATCAATCCCAGAAGCGTACCGACAGGGCATATTGAGTTACAATAGAGTCGCCCGTATCTGAAAGAAAGTGTTCCAACAAGCAGGACAAAAACAGCAGGAACAGCATAAACTGCCCAGTCAAACAGTTTGATATCCACTTTATAGACAGTGTAAATATCAAACCGCCCCAGAATATTGGCAGTAAAGTTATTGAGAAGAAGGACTACCGGTTTTAAAAAATAGGTCATAAAGCGGCCGAAGATAGTATACGGATCAAGAATGTTCAGGAGGTAGATGCCCCCCATGAATACCACAACAATAACTATTGCAAGAATCAGATAACGAGTTATGGTATAGGGTTTTTTATATCCGTATTTTCTGTATCTGCGCTTAATCCTGCCTCCAAATCTGCTGTTCACATCCTGCAATATTCCAAGGGGGCACAGGAAGGAGCAATATGTCCGTCCGGTAAGAAGAGTGAGTACCAGTACAATTATAAAACCAGTTGCAGTTGCAACCCCTGCTATGACGTATTTGATGAAGGAAGGGACAAACTGAAGATTCAGCAGCCACTTGTAACGTTGTTCAGGGAACAGGTCCCGGAAATCAACAAACATAAGAACAAAAGCAATTAATACAAGTACCGAGAAAATAATCCGGACGTGTTTAAGCACAGATGTTTTCATCAATAAATTAAATCTTAATCCGGTTTATATTCAATTTTGAAAGGTCACATTTACCCAGTCCCATCTCTGCGGCCAGGGTAATATATTTAACAGCTGAAGGTTCAAGATTAAGCATTTTTGCTCCGGCAGCGTCTATGGCTACCCAATCAGTTGACAGAAGGAGTGATTGCATAAATGTCACATCATCAACAGAGACACCTCTGGGACCATTCTTTGTCATCACCCTGTAAGCGTCAAGGACATGCAAGGCAGGTTTTTTTGGATAGAGAGCATAATCGGCAATGCACTGATTGAGGTCATTCTTATGCCAGTAGCCCCTGTCCCAGACAACACCCATCATATTCTTCAGGGCACCTGTCATTATAGCACCGCCGTGATTTTTAAGCACTGGCACATTGATAAAGACATCTGAGTTTATTATAAGCTCATGCACTTTTGCTGAGGTAAGTCTTTTGCCGTTCGGGATGTTAACCTGTTTATAGTAGCTTTCCGAGTCTGCCGGCACCACTTTTGCACCTGCATCCTTTGCGGCCTTTTCAATGCCAGAGCTTTTATAACATTTCACCCAGTTATCGCATGTATGATCAAAGACGAGTACTTCGCTCGCGCCTGCTTTTATGCAATGCTCAATAATCCTTTTTACAAGCTCAGGATTTGTATTTGCAGCCTTCTCCGGCACAACATCCCATCCTATATTGGGTTTAATAACTACCCGCTGGCCTTTTGATACAAAAGCGCCCATGCCACCCATAGCCTGGATGCCAAGATCGAACATCGCAGCAGGCTCACCGCCCTTTACAGCAACTATATCATAATCAGAATTTACCGGTACAGGAGCGCTTCCTAATGCCTTTTCAAAACTTCCAAGACTTGCAGCAGCAACAGCTGCTACTCCTGCTCCAACAGAACTTTTAATAAATCCTCTGCGTTTCATTGTTTGAAGATGTGTGTTTTGGTTAGTGAAGTGAAAGCGCAAATTACATCTTTTTTTTTAATATTTTCACGCCTCTATGCTTATATTAGCAGCCACAAGAAACATGCCGATGCATACAGGCGGCTGATCAAAAAAAGATGAAGAAATGAAAATACTATATTATGATTGTTTTTCAGGGATAAGCGGAGACATGAACCTGGGAGCAATGATTGATCTTGGTGTACCTGCTGAAATCCTTATTTCAGGACTGAATTCACTTAACCTGGAAGGCTGGAAACTTGAAATCACAAAAGAACAGAGGCATGGTATCTTTGGCACCATGGTTACTGTAAGAACAGGTGAAACAGAAGATCACCATGATCATGGACTTGACCATCATCATGACCATCCCCATGACCATGACAGCGATCATCATCACGATCATCATCATGGTTCACCGGAGGAACTGGATCATATAGCACATGATATGTATCTGCACGGTAATAAAGATGAGATACACCATCATCCACATCGCAATCTTAAGGATATTGAAGAAATAATAAATGGAAGCGGTCTGAATGCAAACGTCAGGGAGATTGCATTGAAGATATTCAGAAAAATTGGTGAAGCAGAAGCCACGGTTCACAATAAATCACTTTATGAGATCCATTTTCATGAGGTTGGAGCTATCGATTCAATAATTGATATTGTAGGAGCAGCAATAAGTTTTGATTACCTCAGACCGGAAAAAATATATTTCTCCGACATTGAGCTGGGAGGAGGAACGGTTAAATGTGCGCATGGCATACTACCGGTTCCCGCTCCTGCCACATCACTGATACTTAAAGGGCTACCGGTACACCATGGAGGTGTAAACTTTGAAGCCACCACCCCTACCGGAGCAGCAATTCTTGCAACCATTGGGGAACGAATACCTTCAGATCTGCGCTACTCAGTTGCTTCCACAGGTTATGGTATCGGGCATAAAGAGAATCCATCACTTCCAAACATGGTCAGAGTCTATCTTGCCGAGACAGATGATAAAAATGCTACTGCACATAATGCCATTCTGGTTGAGTGTAATGTGGATGACATGAATCCGGAGCTTGTAGACTACATTACCGGCAGGTTACTTGGGTGCGGGATACCGGATGTCTGCTTTATTCCTGTTGTAATGAAAAAGACCCGACCTGCTTTTATAATAAGGGTAATATGCGAGGAGAGCCATTTGCCCATGGTCAGGGAGATACTTTTCACCGAATCTACAACTCTCGGACTGAGAGTAATCCCTTTTATGAAGGAGACCCTTCAGAGAGAGTTCGTTGATATAACAACCAAATACGGGACGATAACTGTAAAAAAATCGTGGTTTGACGGACGGCTGGTGACTGTAAAACCAGAAGCCGACCAGTGCGCTGCCATAGCTGCATCACTTGGCATTCCAATGAAAGAGGTCATCAGGGAAGCAATTAACTGTGCAAGTTGAAACATATGACTGTTACTGAGAAAAAAATTTCCAGGCTAAACAATATACTCTCAGAATCCGGCTCAGCAATTATAGCATGTTCCGGAGGGACGGACAGCATTTTCCTGTTGCATCAGGCAGCAGGGATAAAAGGGCTGAGACTGATGGCCGTAACAATCAGAACACCATATATGCCTTCGGAAGAAATAACAGCTGCAGAAGGTTTTTGTAAGAAGAGAGGCATAAGGCACCAGGTTATTGAATTGCCAATCGCAGATGAAATAAAAAACAACCCCGGAGAGCGATGCTATCTCTGTAAAAAATTGATTCTTAAGTCGATAATGAATCTGGCCGTAAGTGAAGGATATGATTCTGTTTTTGATGGCTCAAATGCCGATGATGCCAAAGAATACAGGCCCGGCATGAAGGCTTTGAAAGAATCGGGGGTAAGGAGTCCGCTGCTGGAGGCGAGCCTCACAAAAAAAGAGATAAGGAAAACTTCAAAAGCAGCCGGGCTTGATACGTGGGACAAGCCGGCAAATGCATGCCTGCTCACCCGGTTCCCTCATGGTACACAAATAACAGTTGAAGAGCTGAATAAAGCTGAAAAGGCAGAGTCCTTTCTGGCCCTGCTGGGTTTCAGAGGAGCAAGGGTAAGGGTACACGGCGATCTTGCACGGATTGAGTTCCGCAATGAACAGTTCAGAAAAGCGTTGACAAGCACAACCAGAAGGAAAATTGCTGAAAAAATGAAGTCAATAGGTTACAGGTATGTCTCAGTGGATATTGAAGGGTACGTAACCGGTAAAATGAATAATAAATCAAGTTAATATGAATGCTGCAGATCTGGAAACACTGCTCAATGATATCAAAAGTGGCAAAAAGAATGTTCAGGAGGCAATGGAAACGCTCAGGGACTTCCCCTATTCGGACCTTGGCTTTGCCCGTATAGACACACACAGGGAACTGAGAACAGGTTATCCTGAGATAGTATATTGTGCCGGCAAAACCGATGAACAGGTAAAAGCTATTTTTGAATTCATGGACAAAAGGGGGAATAACATTATGGGGACACGGGCGCCTGAAGAGATGTTCAATACCCTTTCACCATACTTTCCTGATGCAGTATATTATAAGGAAGCGCGCATAATAAGTATAAAGAAGAAAGATATAAAGCCAGCCCCTCAGGCAATTGCTGTAATCACAGCAGGCACATCTGACATACCGGTTGCGGAAGAGGCAGCTGTGACTGCTGAGCTTCTGGGAAATAACGTCATAAGGATTTATGATACCGGTGTGGCTGGCATTCATCGTCTTGTGGATAAGCTCCCTGATATTAAAAAATGCAGGGTTGCTATCGTCATTGCGGGGATGGAAGGAGCCCTGGCCAGCGTAATTGGCGGCCTGGTTAACATGCCGATCATAGCTGTTCCTACAAGTATTGGTTACGGAGCTTCTTTCGGAGGTATCTCAGCACTTCTGGCCATGCTTACAAGCTGCGCTGCCGGAGTGACCGTGGTAAACATTGACAATGGTTTCGGAGCAGGGTTTGCAGCAAGCAGGATAAATAATCTCTGAGAGATGCAGGAAGAGATATTTTTATCCACAGCATACTTTCCACCTTCAGTATGTTTCAGTCTTACATCGGCAGCTGAAAAGGTAGTCGTTGAGAGATGGGAAAACTATCATAAACAGACCTATAGAAACAGATGTGTGATTCTCGGAGCCAATGGTCCGATATCACTGGTTGTTCCTGTCATTCGTGGAAGCTTTCATAAAACAGCAATCCGTGATCTTCTGGTAGATGACATGCTGAAATGGAGAACGATTCATGTCCGCAGTATCATTTCTGCTTATGCAATGGCCCCCTACTTTGAGTATTATATCGACATCATTGAAAATGCAATAAATAAGAAATGCCGGTACCTGATAGATTATAACCACAACATAACTGAACAGATAAACAACTGTATCGGGCTTTCAGTCCCTTTTGTTTTTTCTGAAGAGTTCACTCCTGTAACTGGAAGGACCAATGACTACAGGTATTCCATATCGCCCAAAATAAAGACTCCGGTAGAAGGTTATTCAGAGAAACCCTATCTCCAGGTTTTTTCAGATAAATTTGGATTCACACCGGGATTAAGTATTATAGACACCCTGTTAAATAACGGACCAGGGACCCTCGCAATATTACGTGAGTCCCTGGTATATTGAAAAACAGTGTCCCTTTCTTAGAATTTCAAGCCTATTGTTGCTGAAAAAGTATTATGGTTTGATTTTATCTCAGCGGGGTCAAGACGATTATCTGAGTACATCATATACTGTTCTTTGGAGATTAAACCTGAGAAGGCAAAATCGATATAGAACGGTTTCTGTCTGTAGCCCAGACCCAGTGAATAGCCCGAATAATGTTTATCTTCATTCATAGTACCTGTGCGGAAAGCAGATCCATAGTAGCTATAACCGCCCCTGAAATACATTGAGCCCAGATGATATTCAGCACCAAGTCTTAAGTTGCTGGCACCTTTAAGTTCAGATTTGATATCACTGTTCTCATAATCGAAGTTATAACCATCTATTCCTTCTTTGAGCTTTGCAGTTGAGTAATCAACGAACTCATAGTCGGCACTAAGTATTGCTGCTGAACCCAGCTGGTATGCGATACCTGCATTTATACGTCCCGGAGTTCTGAGTTTATAACTGTAAGATGCTGCTCCTGTGCCGGCTTCACGGCTTCCAGCATCAAATTCAGAAGTTATGCTTGAGTAAAATGTCTCATCCATATGGTACACTGTGGGAGTGTGCATTGAAAAGCCCAACCTGAGTGATTCAACAGGACGGAATATAACTCCGAATTTGAAATTTGCGCCGTTGCCCTCTGCATCAAAATGGTTTACATAAGTGAAGTTGTAAAGACCATAGATATCACCGGTAGTAAGGTATTCTGAATGTTCATAATGACCTGTATAAGAAATTTCTCCAAGGCCCAGGGCTGCACCAAAATAGAGTTTGTCTCCTATGTTTGCACCGAATGCAATTGTATGTTCGCCCTGATGGCCACTGTTGTCAATTATTCTTTCAACTGACTGTCCGTATTTATCAGCATTTTCACCATAATATGAAAATGTTGAGGCATATGTGTCATAGGATCCTGATATAGTGTCAATGAGCCAGGTGTCCTGTGCAAGATATGCATCTCCTCCTAATTCATCTTTATAGTTGCCATTTGCGCTGGCGGCCCAGTAATCGGCCATTGATGAGTTGGCCAGGGTGCCTCTTATCCTTGCATAGAGATCAAAATTGTTGGTACGGTTATACGTATATGAAATTGAAAGGCCATTAAGACCTGATCCTGTGCCGGTTTTGAGAACAGAGACAATGCCTATCTGCGCCAGTCCTGTCCTCGTAGTAAGGTCAGATGATGATGCAGTGAATGTGGTGTTTGTCTTGTTGGTAAACAGCTGTGGAGTAACAGAAAATTCTGTTGAACGGAAGACTGCTACGGCAGCCGGGTTCAGAGTTATGGCAGACATGTCACCGCCAAGGGCTGTGAATGCACCGCTCATTCCGTTGAAACGGGCAGTACCCTGATAGATGTTTTGAGAGTATCTTAAAGCATCGTCAATATTCTGGGCGCTGACAACCTGGGAAAGCGCAATGACTGCTGAAGCTATTATTATTCT
>Ga0209099_1001019_pt1 | contig 30556 bp, 21 predicted proteins | sample AD_JPNHW2_MetaG_FD_184430 | JGI IMG/M metagenome (GOLD analysis project Ga0209099, IMG submission 184430) | Active sludge microbial communities of municipal wastewater-treating anaerobic digesters from Japan - AD_JPNHW2_MetaG (SPAdes) (version 2) | ecosystem: Engineered > Bioreactor > Anaerobic... | reverse complement strand
CCTACGAACCGACTGGGATAGCATTATTGAGCTACTCCCCTGGGAGAGCAAAACCGATAGGGAGAAATTTGACTACATATTAGGTAATCCTCCTTTTATTGGTTCGAAGCTCATGACACAGCAACAGCGTAATGAAGTTGCTGAAATGTTTGACAATATTGATGGGGTTGGTATTATGGATTATGTTACTGCTTGGTATGCAAGAGCTGCCAAGTATTTGCAAAAACATTATAATGATAACTCTAAAGCAGAAATACTTAATTCGCAGGTTGCTTTTGTTTCCACAAATTCAATTGCTCAAGGTGAACAAGTGGGTCTCTTATGGCAATATTTAATCTCAAATTTTGGTATAAAAATCAATTTTGCTCACAATACTTTTCGTTGGAGTAATGAAGCCAAAGGAGTTGCAGCTGTTTATTGCGTAATAATTGGTTTTTCAAAAGATAACGAATCGACAAAACGCATCTTTTTATATGATGATATAAAAGGAGACCCTCATGAGGTTTTAGCATCTCATATTAACCCATATTTAGTCGATGGTAAGGATGTTTTTATTAGGCATAGACAAAAGCCACTTAATAATGTTCCTGAAATGAGTTTTGGAAATATGCCACTAGATGGGGGTAATCTTTTAATGTCTGATAATGAAAAAAACGATTTATTAAATAAAGAACCGAATGCTTCAAAATTCATCAAACCATTAATAAGTGCACGTGAATTCCTCAACAATGAAAAACGCTGGTGCTTATGGTTGGTAAATGCAGAACCTTCTGAATTAAGGAGGCACCCTTTAATACTTGAACGAGTTGAAAAAGTCAAACAATTCCGTTTATCGAGTGTAGCTCCATCAACTCAAAAATTTGCTTCTACTCCAGCTTTGTTTAGAGATAAGAATAATCCGTCATCATTTTTACTAATTCCTGCACATTCATCTGAAAACAGGCAATATATACCCATGGGCTTTTTCCACAACAAGGAAATTTCACATAACAGTTGTCAAATAATTGAAAATGCCAATCTTTTCCATTTTGGAGTATTACAATCATCATTTCACATGACTTGGGTAAAATACGTTTGTGGTCGTTTAGAAAGTCGATTTAGATACTCAAAGGATATTGTTTACAATAACTTCCCTTGGCCAGAGAATCCCACCGACAAGCAGAAGGAGGCCATTGAAAAGGCTGCGCAAAAGGTACTGGATGTTAGAGCACAATTCCCCGAAAGCAGCCTAGCCGATTTGTACGATCCGCTAACCATGCCTCCGGCATTGGTAAAGGCACACCAAGAGCTGGATAAAGCCGTAGACTTAGCCTACCGTCCACAACCATTCATTAACGAAACCAAGCGCATCGAGTACCTCTTTGAGCTTTACGATAAATACACCGCAGGGCTGTTTGCAAAAGAGAAAAAGAAGAAGAAATCCGTTGGCTAAAGCCAACGAAAATCCGTTGACTGAAGTCAACGGAAATCCAACGGAAATAAAAAACGGAAATAAAAACAGGAATAAAAAGAAATACCGTCGACTTTAGTAATTACCGTCGATTTCAGTAATTACCGTCGACTTTAGTAATTACCGTCGACTTTAGTAATTACCGTCGACTTTAGTCGACGGATAAAGAAAACGAAAAAACTAAACCTATGAGTTGGGTCAGAGTTTGGATACATCTAGTTATTACAACCAAAAACCGAGAACCTTTTCTCAACAGTCACTCAATTCGCGAACAGCTATTCAATCACATCAAACAAAACGCCGAAACCAAAGAAATTTGGCTCGACTGCGTTAACGGTTACCACGATCACATCCACTGCCTAATCTCAATAGGAAAAGACCAAACCATTAGCAATGTAGCCAAGCTAATAAAGGGTGAATCCTCCTTTTGGATAAACAAACAAAAACTTATCTCCTCCAAATTTGAATGGCAAGACGATTACTGGGCAGTTAGCGTAAGCGAAAGTCACCTCGGAGCAGTTCGAAAATATATTAACACCCAAGAGGATCATCATCGAAAGAAAAGTTTTACCGAAGAGGTTAACGAGTTTATGGAGAAGTACGGATGGGAGTTGGTAAAAAGTAAATAATGGGGCTAACCGTTGGCTGAAGCCAACGGAAATTGGGAAATTCAACGGAAAACGAAATAAAAAATAATCAAACGAACAGCCTGCGACTTTAGTAATTACCTTCTACTTTAGTTATTACCGTCGACTTCAGCAATTACCGTCGACTTCAGTCGACGGATAAAGAAAACAAAAAAACCAAGGGCTTTAGCCCTATAAGCCTCCCTGTTCGGCCGAGGTTGCACCTCGGTCGAAATATAAAAGCAGGCTTAGCCTGCTGAGATAAATAAGACTTAGGCGCAGCCTAAGCCTAACGGAGGAAATCCCCCACTCAATCCTCCCCCTAGAGGTTTTCCATCAAGTGAAAAGCGCAAAAGAAAAAGCACGAATAATTCATCTCAAATCAGGAAACAAATCTTTGAATAACCCAAAAAGGTTTTTTACTTTTAATGATTAATAAAAATGATCGTTACCTAAGCCGTTAAATATGAAGCCTGAAATTATTATACCCATTGCGATTGGCATTGTAATACTAATTGTAGTTTTTATTAGCTTTTACTTTAGCAAAAAGGCAGTTATTAAGCGAAAGCTTAAAAAGGCTATAGGCAAAAAAATCTCCGATTTTGTTAGCGGCGATATTGCAAAAGTTGTTGGCAAGGTTGAGTTTGTTGGAGAACCGCTTATTGCGCCATTATCGGGTAGGCGATGCGCGCACTATTACGTGCTTGTTGAGGAAAAAGTGTCGAGTGGAAAAAGCTCACACTGGAATACCCTAATTGAGGAGGAGGTTGCAGGGAAATTTGTTATCCGCGATGGTCGTCATTGCGCCCACATTAACAACCAAAACGTAAAAAGCTACCTAGTTGAGGATAGAGAATTTGCTTCGGGATTTGGGAACGATGCCACGCCAGAACTGGAGCGCTATCTTAACGCACACGGCCAAAAAAGCGAGGGGGTTTTCGGATGGAATAAAACCATACGCTATAAAGAGGGTGTACTCGAGGAGGGCGAACTAATTGCTGCTGTTGGCCGTGGTGAGTGGAAAACTGCTGAGCAGGCGCAACTCCCCGATACCTTTGAACGAGTACTCGAAATTTCCGCTACTGAGCAGGAACCCGTTTACCTAAGCGATGATCCTGAAACAGTAAAAACAGCCTATTCTGATATGAGCTTTTAGGTTGTATTTCGAATTAAGGCATTGCTTAAAGGCAAAACCAAATAATTATTTAGAACATCTAGCACGTATCTTCTGATGCGTGCTTTTTTCTTTAATAAGTTTGATATCTAGCGTCTAAAAATCTGACTTCTGCTTTCAAAAAAGTAACAATTCTACCCCTATTCTGATTAAACTAAAAATCAGAACTAATTATAAAACAAAACCTTATGACAGGAAGCATTGCCCTTGACGTTGTTATAGGCCTTGTGTTCATCTATACACTTTACAGCTTACTCACAACAACTTTAGTTGAATTCTTTGCAACACTCACACAGCTTCGTGCTCGAAACCTTGCAAAAGGCATTGAGCGCATGCTCGATGATGAAAAACAACCGCTTTTATCTAAACTGTTTTACGATACAGCGCTTATCAAATACATGGGAAAAGGATCGTGGTTTTCTATTAAAAAGCCATCGTATATCCATGCAAGAAACTTTTCGAAAGCAATAATCCATATACTCAAAAGCAAAGAGTCTAGGGGCGAAACAACCTATGGGATGGTCAAAGAATCTGTTGAAACGCTCAAAGTACCAAATTCCGATAAACTATTCAAGGATACTGAAACAGGAAAACTATTAGTTGAATTCCTAAATGAATCGGAAAACAACCTTGAAAAGTTCAAGGAGCTACTTGAAGATTGGTTTAACGACACCATGGAGCGTGTAGGTGGTTGGTATAAACGTAAAATAACGATAATAACCCTTATAATCGGCTTAGTGGTTGCAACGCTCTTCAACATCGACACCTTTAAAATAGCGGAAAACCTTGCAAAAGATCCAAAAATTCGTGAACAATTTGTTCAAATGGCTAGCGATCTTTCGTGCGATAGCTCATTGGTTGTTAGCGCTTACAATAAGGATCTTGCAAAGAGTTTGAAAACCGATAGTGTTCTATTAAAGAGATTCAAAGGGGATATTAAAGCACTAAACAATTTCATTGACGATTCAATTGGAAAAGAGGTAGCAAAAGGTCAAAAAATACTGATGAATAGAATGGATACGCTGTATGCCTACACAAAAAAATCCGAAGAGGTACTCACGGCAGGCCGTATTAAGGGCAAAGGATTCATTTTTGATAGCTGGATGAACTTCTGGGGCTGTATTATAACCGCAATTGCCCTATCCTTAGGAGCTCCGTTCTGGTTCGATTTGCTAAGCAAATTAATGAAAATTAGAGGTTCTATATCACAACCTGCAACATCGAACACTAAAGAAAATAAGAAATCTTAGCAAGGTATTCACAATGAGAATAGTTGTCAAAACGCCAATTGATGTCAGAGTTGGAGCACCCTTGCTGAGTGCACCTTCGTACCAACACATTGCAGCAGGTAGCGAAATAGAGGTTGATGGGAGCCTCTATAATGGTGATACAATTGATAATATACATAAATGGTATAAAGATTTAGCCGGGAATTACTATTGGAGCGGGGGCGTCGAAGCAAAAATTAGGCTGTTATCAATAACTAGAAATTGGTGGGTCGACTCATTAAACATAACCTCTATTTGGGAAAAGTACGAGGAAAAAGGCAATAAAGCGAAAATTGCAATACTTGATTCAGGTTACAATATAAAAAACTCTGATATTGCCAGCGGTGTTGTTGAATCAAAGGTATTTTTCGAATCAGTTGCTGGCAAAGCAATTACGATTGATGATACTTTAGGCCATGGGACTCATTGTGCATCGATAATTGGCGGCAGGAATTCAAACAACATAACTGGTTGTGCTCCTGAATCAGAATTATACATTGCTAAAATTTGCTCACAAGGATCGGTACGAAACTACTCAATCATTGTTGATGCAATCAAGTGGGCAATAGATAAGAGGGTTGATATTATTTCGATAAGCTACGGAGGAGAGAATCCAAACGATGACTTGAAAAACATAATTGATTTGGCTGTTAATAGCCACAACATATTAGTAGTTGCTTCTATTGGTGATGTAATTCAATTTTCATCAAACAAACCATGCTATCCTGCTTTATATCCTAATTGTATAGCCGTTGGAGCCACAAATCAATCCAAAAAAATATCTAATGTTACAATTTTAGATAAAAAGATTGAGATTAATGCCCCCGGCGAAAGTATTTATGGTTATATGCTCAACAACATCGCTGAACCCCAATCAGGAACTTCTCAAGCAGCCGCTATTGTTTCTGGAATTTGCGCTCTAGCTATTTCTCATTTTAAAAACTCAGGAAAAAAATACACTGTTCAAACAATTCGCGATCTGATAACTCAAAACGCTGATGTAATAATTGACAATCCAACCCAAAAATTAATTTCTCCAGTCAAAATCTTTCAAAACCTTTAATACTATGAAAACAAAATTTCAATGGTTACTATCAATAACCTTGCTTTTTCTTAGTGTGAATGCACTTTGTCAAACAAAAAACTACCAACCCGTATATTATGATGCAAAGTATATTTATGAAAATTGTTTCGACCAAACAGATAGAACCTTTACAAACCAATCCAGCTTATATGATGTCTTACATAATTATTATACGGGAGATTTTTCAGATAGTGATTTGTCAAATAATCCGTTTTTCGAAAGCTATGTTCCTGTTTCATGGAATAAATCAGCCAATCCCTCAAGTTATTTAAAAACAGCATTAAAATCTTTTGGCGGCCTTGATGTCACAAGCCTATCAGATGGGCTAGCAAGGTTTATTGTTGAGCGAACCAAACAGGAAATGAACATTGTATTTTTCGAAGATTTTGAGAAATTCCTTGAAACAAATGAAGAAGTTCGTACTCTTTTTCCAAAAACATCAGAGATACTGAAATCTGCAAAAAATAAGCTGTACAACTATCAAGTTTACCTACCTATATTACGTGAAGCCTTTGAGCAAGACCTAAAGGGAATGCTCGATTCCGTCTACAATTTAATCCATTGCGAAAATTGCATTGGTACAAAGCTGCAACCATCGGATAGAGAGTATTTATCAATTGTATTATTACTTCTCATCGATTTAAAACAAGGGACGCATCCAGGTGATATTTTAAACGATATTGCAAATAAAGTTCCCAACATAACAACTGATCAGGATATTATTAACTCTATCTTCTTCGCTAACCTAATATCACAATCCCTTAAATCTGATAATAAAGATAACTACTGGATTAGCCCTAAGGAAGTAGAAATGTTTAAACAACCTGATTTTGCTAAAATCTACATTGGACTACTTTATCAGCAGATAGTAATCAACAAAAACGAATCAGCTAAGGCTATTCGCGATTTCTTTTATCAAAATAAAGAGAATATTGAACAAATAGTCAAAAAAGTTGATGCGGTTTTAATCAGTGCCATTGATGCAGATAAAGCGATCTCCAAGATAATAGACAGGGAAAGAGATGATGTTAATGATTATCTTCTAGCTGCTCAAAAAAGTTTAAATCTAGTTGGTTCAATAAGTAACTTCTACCACAAGAATGATAATGTAGAGTTCGGGCTACTGCATCTAACAAACCTTTTATCAGATATACAAGTAAAATCATATAACTCAGCTGTTTTTGAAGCCTATCTCCTTCTTCAAAAATACACTAATATGAGCAATGAAAAGCTTGATGAATTTATTAAGTACGGAACATTTATATCTACTGTATCGCTTGCCAAAGATTCTAAAGAAGTCCAAAGTGCAATAGAATCTATTGCACTACCTTCGGGTTCCTACAGGATTAAGAGGGAAAGTTTTTTTAATGTTTCGTTAAATGCTTACTGTGGTGCTTTTGTGGGGTACGAAAAGATTAAAGGTGTAGATAAAGGAAATGCCCAAGTTAATTTCAAATTTAAAGACTGGAATAGCTATGGAGTTACTGCTCCTATTGGTATAGCGTTAAATTTAGGTAAAATAAAACCGTACTGTATTAAGAACAGTCAATCCGTATCGCTTTTCTTTTCAGCTATTGATATTGGGGCCTTAGCAGCATATCGTTTTGTTAACGACAGCGCGAGCGTTGTGCCCAAAGTTGAGCTAAAAGATATTATTTCGCCTGGCGTATTTTTATCTTGGGGATTTGGCAAAACACCTTTTGCTTTGTCAGTTGGGTATCAGATGGGACCAATACTTCGTAAAGTATCGTCCAGCGCCAACACTTTTGCAGATAACAAGTACACCCGGTTTAGCGTTTCTCTAACTATTGATATTCCTATAGTAAACCTATATACTAAACCGAAAAGGAGAGAAAAGTAGAATTAATCGCCATTGCTCATTTAAGCGTAGCCTCTTGGCTACGCTTTTATTTTATTCTAACAACCACTCGTTAAACTGGCACCAATATATTGAGCTACGCCAGCACATCCGAAAATCACATTCTTACAATTCATTTCAATTAATTTACGTATCTTAACCTTGTTCTTAATCCAACTAACCTAAACACGAAGCCATGATTAAAATTCGACTTTCCTTACTAATAATCTTTATTGCTTTACTTTTTGGATGCACTCCACACAAGGAGAAAACAGAAATTAAAGTTCAACTTGAAGAGGCAGAATTCCTTTACCAACTATCTAACTACACAAACGATTCTTTATTCCTGTCTGTTTTTAAAGCCGCACAGAACAGCTACAATGCGGCAAATGGTGATTTTGTAGATGTATTGGGAAAGAGCATGATCGAACAGCATCCTGATTATTTGCTAGCAAGTGTTTTCAACACTTTTGAGCTAAGAGATAAAGTTACCTACCAATCTACAAACGATGAGGTTATTCGTGTTCTAAAAGATGAGGTAAAACTGGCGAAGGAGGTAACTCTTCAAATCATAAAAAAGAGAATAGAATTTGCGCTAACCTCAAATCTGCTTAATAAGCTTGAGGTATTGGTTCAGGAACTTCCCGAAAAAAGTACCTACTCAATAATTATTAACAGAAAAGTTGACAAAACCATTATTAGCGAACTGCTTCAAAAAAGAGGGAATCTAGGGTTTTGGGAAACACATGAACTTTCGTCAATTTGGGAATATTTAGATGCAGCAGATAAAGAGATAAAGGCTAAAACAAACAATGGAAAATTACAAAGTAGCCAAAACGATAGCATTGCAATGGATAATTCGCTATTCTTGGTTTTAATGCCAGCCATTTCGCAAGATGGAACAATCCAAAAAGGATGTTTGGTTGGCTACTCGCACGAGAAAGATACTGCTTTAGTTAATCAATATTTAAAGTTGCCTAGCGTTCGCGGATTATTTCCAAGAGATTTATTGTTTATGTGGTCAACTAAAATGTTTAATTCAAACAACGACATTATTCAGCTTTTTGCTATTAAAAACACTCGAGACGGCAAAGCGCCATTAACAGGAGATTGTGTTGTAAGCGCTAAGGCAAACTTATCAAAACAGCCCCTAACTATTCACCTTAAAATGAATGCAGAAGGTGCTAATATTTGGTCCAGAATGACCAACTATAATATTGATCGGCAAATAGCAATCGTAATGGATAACGTTGTATATACTACTCCATTCGTATACTCAGAGATAAAATCAGGAGAATCTGAAATAGCAGGCGGTTTTAATCCTGAAGAGGCCACTAATATAGCAGCAATTATTAGCGCAGGCCCAATACCTAGCATTACAGTAAAGGTGTTATCAATTAACGAATAATTTTTATGGCTATTAATGAGAAAGCGTGGCTTTGCGGCTACGCTTTTTTCAGTTATACCAATAACAGAACTAAACCTTTATTCCCACTACCAAAACATCATCTATTTGATCATAGTCACCCTGCCAAGCTTCGAACTCTTTATCTAACAAATCATACAACTCCGCTGAAGATAAGTTGGCATTTTGGTATAACAATTTCATAAGGCGTGCAGATGAGAACTTCTTTTTAGATTTAGACTCGAACTGATCGCCAAATCCATCAGTAAAAAGGTAAAGCATGTCCCCTTTTGTCAACTTAAGGGTTACATTCGAAAACCTTGGTGTTCTTAAATCCCATCCAATCCCATATACACTTGGCTTCAACCTTACATTCTCTCTATTAGTAACAACATGCATTCCTAGCTTTGCCCCACTATACACTAACTCGTAAGTATTATGATTAAAGGTACACAGAGCAATCTCCATCCCTGGGTGAATGTCCTTATGGGTATGTGCAAAAGTATCTATCACATAAAGATTAGCATAATGAAGAATTAGAGCAGGGTTTTGGTAGTTACAGCTTAACACCGCCTGACGAAGTGCATTTTCGCATATTACACTGATAATTGCCCCAGGAACACCATGTCCCGTACAATCAGCCACAGCAAACACCGACACATCGTTACTCCTTGTATGCCAATAAAAATCGCCGCTCACAAAATCCTTAGGCCTATTATAAATAAACACATCCGAAAAGTTCTTTTGAATTGCTTCAATAGGTGTTAAAATGGCGTTCTGAAGAAATTTAGCATACGTTAAGCTATCAAGAATTTGTTTATTCTTTTTGTCAACTATTTCAAGCTGCTCGCTAAGTTCCATTGTTCTAATGCCAACAAGACTCTCGAGTTCCTTCTGTTTTTCCCGCAACGATTTAATTCGAATTAGTATATATATATAAATCAGAAAGGCAATAACTAGAACTAACAAAATCCTGAACCACCAAGTCTCCCAGAAAGGCAATCCAATAGTAAAGGGCATTGACAATACCTCTTTAGACCAAACCATGTCACTATTGGCTGCTTTAAGCCTAAAAGTATAGTTTCCGGGAGGTATATTAGTGTATATAGCTTGTCGGCTTGAGCTCGTAATCCAATCACGATCAAATCCATCAAGTTTCCATGCATACTTAACCATCCGAGGATTTCGTATGCTAACACCTACAAACTCAAAGGTAAGATGATTTTGATCGTATTTCAGGCTAAGATTATCAGGTAATCCGTTCCATGGGTTTACGGCTTTCGAATATTTCTCCCAATCAGTATCCTGTGAATACAATTTTAAGCCAAGAATTCTAACCATAGGGGGAGTAGCATTCTTCTGATCTTCTGTTCGTTCATATTTTAACAGTCCCCCATTGGTTGCAATCCAAAAACCCGAATTATCTTCTTCGTATACTCCATTAAGATTTGTTTCCAAATCCACCAAGCCCTCATTCGATCCATAATGTCTTATATCAACTCTTCCCTCACGTTTTAACACATTTAAATCAATTCGGTCGAGGCCTAAATTTGATCCAACCCACAAACTACTCATCCTATCTGCGTGAAGGATAAATACTAAATTTGAAGATAAGCCTTCCTTCTCGGTTAATCTAGATATACTATTGTTATTATAACAAAACACTCCATTTGTCCTTGTTCCAATCCATAAATTACCAAAACCATCTATGGTCAAAGAACTAACCTCTTCTTTTTCTCCTAGCTTGTCGAATTGCTTAATAGACCTATTTTGCAAAACGAACAAACCATTATAACGGGTTCCTACCCAAATAATATTTCTCAACGTATCTATTAGCAGTTTTTCAACAAATACTTGGCCTGTATCTTTCTGAAATAATGGCAATCGGTTAAAATCATTGTGATTTTTAGAATAAAACAGCCCCTTGCTCGATGCAATCCAAAGCACACCCTGCTTGTCCTCTAACGCATCATCTACGCGAAGCTTTGATCCTAACATTAATGGCAATCGAGCAAAGGTATACCCCTTTGTGTAATTGTTGTATATTGCTTTGCAAATACCTGCGTTACCAGTACCTAGATAAACATTGCCATTTTGCGATTGAAAAATTTTGCCTAAATAGTTATCCGGCAAACCATTTTTAGTACTATAGTTTAAATACTTATTATGTTTTATAACCGTAAGCCCCTCGCCTATTGTGCCAATCCATAAGGCTCCATCGTTTGATCTGCATATCCCCCAAGCCTTATTACCGACCATTCCATCGGCAGTAGTATATGAAACAAAAGCATTGGGTTTAAGAACACTCACACCATTATTCGAGGTTGTCCAAACATTCCCTTCATGATCAATCGACATTTGAGTAGGCTCATCAACCAATCCATTGTTCCTTCCTATTTTTCGAAAATACTCTGGATTGCTTAATTCAATGGAGTATAAATTTGTTTCGGACTTTCCGTTTATAAATTCTTTACCTAATAACCATAATTTCTCGCTGTCGCAACATATTTTTTTAACATCAACTCCTTTCGCATTTTGATTTTTGTAAGGAGAAAGCTTATCCCCATCTAGCTTATATAACCCTTTATTTGTTCCAAACAGAATGGTATTATCACTTAATTCAATGCCGGTATTAACACGAAGACCTATTTCGGTTTTTATCCTTTCAATCTTATCGTTTTGTATGCAAAACGGATCGCCATTATTCCCAAAAAAGGCTTTCCCTTCTTTTGTTTGAAATATAAAACTTGTAAGAATTCTGTCTTGAAAAATTTGCGTTAAAGCTGCCGATTGAAATAGAGGGATGCTTATTTTAGATACTATAAATTCTCCTTCAGAATATTCAACCTTAAATAGTCCACTATTTGAAACTACCCAAACTTTTGATTTTCCTGCTGATGAAATGATTAGAATTTCATTTTCTATTAATGAATTCTGAACTGTCTTTATTGATTTGCCGCAAATAAAATTCAACCCCTTTGATGAACCCACCCAAATATTATCATCATCATCGGTTGCTACACAGGTTAACCGAGTAAAATTCAACCCATCCCTTGTTGTTATATACTGAAACTCAACTCCATTAAAACGGCATAAGCCACCACCTGTCGACATCCAAATATCCCCGCGTTTATCCTGTGTAATGCCAGTTACTAATGAGTGCAACAGTCCTTCACGCACACCAAACCTTACAAAGGTATAGCTTTGTGCGTCGAGATTACTAACGACAACAATGTAAATAAAGCATATAATGAATACGCGTTTAAGCATTTCTTAAAATTTGGGCTGTTCTTTCAAATATATTGAAATATTCTTAAAAGGTAGCCCAATATTTTTGAAATAAAAGACTATTCAACTCCTTGTCAGGGTGATTTCTATATCAATTAGAATAACTCTATAAGCCACGCCAAATAGAATAAAAAAGGACGAGGCGCAAGTCCTCGTCCAAAGAAAGGTTTTAGGGCATATATAAAGATTAGGTTACAATAATTAGATACCTGAACCCTTAATAACCCTATACCCAATCTGTATTGTAAAACAGTTTGAAATTCTTTTTATCTTCGAGTTCATTTTACAATTAAAAATCATACAAACATGAGTATAAAACAAACCTCCCGAGACTATTTCAGATCATTGCAGATTGTTTATTATGCTTTAATTGCTGGGCAAGTATTTTTTTGCGCGGTTTCTTTCTTTTTAAATCAAACCGGGGAAATTGATACCGGAATGAAAGAGCTAAAGGATATATTTTTAGTTATTGTACCCCTGTTCGTGATTGGCGGTTTTTTGAGCAGCCGATTCATATTTAAAACTCGACTAAACGCTATAAAAAACCAAGATAACCTCATCGCTAAAATGACCGATTATAGGGGGGCTTTGATTATTAAATACGCTTTACTCGAAGGCCCTTCATTCTTCGCAATAGTTTTTTATTTACTAACTGGCGACTATTTGTTTCTGGGGTTATCAGGATTGGTCATTGTCTACTTTTTCTTAATCAGACCAACCTCCGAAGCAGCAGTGAATGATTTAGAACTTAGCATGATGGAGGTGCAATTTATCAATGATCCTGATTGTGAAATTGCTGAGATTAAAAACTAATACACCTCCTTAAATAAATATCTTTAAAAACTGATGTGCTCAGTAAAAGAATAAAAATTACAACTCTACTATAAATGAATAATAAAAATTCTCCTTAACTTTTATTCGAAATTACTTGAACATATTAGCCTTAAAAAGCAAAATCCAATGAGATCTAAGCTAATAATATTCTACTTCTTACTCTATCCAACGCTATTATTGGCTCAGGAAAAACTTAATAGTATAAAAACACACAACTCCCCCGCCTCTAGTATTCTAGGATTACAACCGAATGGGGTACTCTCACCTAAAAGCAATCAGGCATTAGAAGTAGCCCTTTTTTCAAACAACTCATATAGTAGTAGAACCGATTTCCCAAATGATTTTGCTTTGGAGTTCACTCCATACTGGACACAAAATCATAGTTTAAGTCTTGACGAGTATTTATTTCCTAAAAATGTACTCAATCAAATAATAAGAGGTTCTTCTTTTTCGGTTGCGTCAACTAAAAGTTTCATGCTAGGTGATAGCACTCCCACAAATGGGCTGGCGTTTGGTTATAGAACTACATTCTATTTTGGGAATAAAACTGAACGAGAAAAAATTCAGACCTACAAAATCAATTCAGACAAGACCAAAAGAATTTTTAATATAATAAGCATAAAAGCCGATGAGCTTGGCGATGACTCTAGCATTCAAAACAGAGACGATTTCTTAGGTGAGATAAAGGATACGATAATTGTTGCTTTTAGGATGTACGAGAGCGAAAAGGAAGCGATAAGGATTGCTAATAAGATACTTTTGGATTCTGACACTTTACCACAGTATAATCCCAATAAACCCGATGATTTTATCGACAGGTTTTATGTTGTAATAAACGAAAATCTTAAAGGCGAAGAACTTATGGATGTCTACAAGGAAAATATAGCAAAAAGAAATGGACTTTCTATTGATGTTGCTTATGCAACACTTCTCAATTTCCCAACCAATGAGTTCGAATATTCATTTGCACCCAAACAATCATTCTGGATTACGCCAACCTATAGATTTAAAGGCAAACTCAATTTCATTAAGTTGATGCTTGTTTATAGATACGAATGGTACAACCTTGATTACTACAAAAAGTACTATCCAAACAATACAATTTACGAACATAGCAGCGATTACGGCCTTGCCATCTCCACTGAATTTAAAAGGTTCTCCTTACAACTTGAATTGGTAAACAGAAACTCTAACTCTGAAATTCCTGATGGGGCTAGTACATATAGAAAGGACAAAAAGTCGGATACTCAGTATATAGGAACATTCAATTACAACCTTACCGATCAGATTGTGTTCTCATACAGTCTCGGAAATCGTTTTGACCCAATTCTAAACCCAAACAACACACTTGTATCAACACTATCAATTAACTTAGGATTTGGAGCGCCAGACAAAAATACCATTAAATAGAAAGCGGCTAATGGCTCTCATAGAACTTTAGGACAAAAAACCTGAAGAAAATCAGCCCTACTGCACAAACAAAAGCACTTACTGCAAAAATTGCTGATATCGAGATGTGCTGAGCAATTAATCCTGCCATTATCATTCCAAAACCCATTCCAATATCCACAGCTGTGTAAAGAGTTGAATTTGCTGCCCCTCGGTGCCTAGCATCAGCAAGATTATTAACCATCGCCTGAAAGGTTGGAAATACAACACCATTACCAAACCCAATAATAATTGCTGATATATAGAAAACCACAGCACTCTTTGCCAAGGCAAGCAACGGGAACCCAATAAGCAGAAGAATTAAGCATAACGTAAGAATTCTTCTTGGACCATCCTTATCAAATACTTTTCCAGATGTAAGCCTTGCGGCAGCAATCCCAATTGAGAATATCAAAAAGAATAGAGAAGAATTTTGTACTCCTAGTTCACGACCATATAAGGCTATAAAAGACAACAACCCTCCATAAGGAATCATGATTATTAGCACATTTAACGAAGGACGAATAGATTTTTTATCGAATAAGCTATCCAGCTTAAGCTGGATTCGTTTCCCAACCAAAAACCTCTTACGCAGGTGAACTGCCGAAGCGCATGCAAGACTTGCAATACTGATAAACAAACCCGAAACAAACATGGCCACATATCCCCACTGATGGCATACAAATAACCCGATTACAGGACCAACCGACATACCGAGCGTAGTCGATAGCGCAAAATAACCAACCCCTTCACCCCTTTTCGAACTTGGAATGAGGTCGACAGCAATGGTAGATCCAGAAACAGTTGTAAAGCCCCAAGTTAATCCTTGCGCAAATCGAAGCAACAAAATCGACGTAATTGAAATTGCAACCAAGTAACCTGCAAAAAGAAAGGAATAGATCACTAAAGCCAATAGAAAAATTGTTCTTCGACCAAATCTGTCAAGTGTAAAACCTGAAAAAGGACGAACCAGAACCGAAGCAATCGTATATGCTCCAACAACTACGCCTACCTGACTTTTAGTAGCATGAAGATCGCTTACTAAATATATTGGCAATGCAGAAAGAACGGCATAGTAGGTAATATACATCAAAAAATTCGACGCAATAAGAAAAATAAAATCCTTATTCCACATCCTTTCGTACATAATACAATATACTTTAAAAATTAAGCGGCAAAGTTATTCAATAATCGGTTAACACTTAATGAACATTGTTAAAAAGAGAAAAACGCAGTGTTTATTCGAAACATTTCTTAATCAAAAACGTTATAATAAACAAACACTCATAAGTGTTGTGAATGTTTTAAAATGGCATTTCCACAATCCATTTTAACAGAAAAGGGCGCCAACAACGCCCTTATTCTTTTAAACCCATTTCAATTTTGGGTTCCCTTAACATTTCAATTTATTACTTCACAAAAAATTCATGCTAAGAGCCTGCCAAAAAAATAGTTAGCAAAATATTACAAATTGATTAACTTTGATAAACAAGTTAATCGTCAATTTTTTCAGACAAGGCTAAACTATTATTTACAAGAGTCATCTAACGTACAATAGATTATAATTTATTCCATTGCTTTAATTAAATAGATAAAATATGAAAAAAATCTGCGCTATTCTAATGGTCACTACACTGACAATAAGCGCCTTCGGGCAGAGCAATCCTCTCTGGCTTCGATATACAGCCATTTCACCTGATGGTAAAACTATCCTATTCAACTACAAAGGCGATATATACTCAGTTCCTTCAAGTGGAGGCACAGCAGTTCCTCTTACAATTAGCGAATCGTATGATTATTGTCCTGTTTGGAGCAAAGATGGAAAAAGCATTGCTTTTGCATCAGATCGATATGGAAATTTTGACATATATGTAATGCCATCGACTGGCGGCGAAGCAAAACGCCTAACTTTCCATTCAGGAAATGAAACGCCTACCAGCTTTACATCCGACAACAAATCAATACTCTTTACCGCCTATCGTCAGGACTTGGTTTCAAACGCACAATTCCCCGTTTCTGTCATCAACGAATTGTACAGCGTTCCAGTAACCGGAGGGAAAGTAACCCAAGTAATTACCACACCTGCACTTGACGCAACAGTTAACAAAGCGGGTGATAAAATAATATTTGATGACGTAAAGGGTTATGAGAATTTATGGCGGAAACACCATACTTCATCGATTGCTCATGATATATGGACATACGATCTTAAAACCCAAAAATACACTCAGTTAACCCAGTTCAACGGCGAGGATCGAAATCCTGTTTTTGATTCAAACGACAACGATTATTACTATTTGAGTGAGCAAAATGGCTCTTTCAATATTTATAAAAGTTCTCTTTCCGATCCAACAAAAAATCAAGCATTAACAAACTTCACAAAACATCCTGTACGCTTCTTAACAAGTTCGGCAAACAACACACTTTGCTTCAGCTTCGATGGCGAAGTTTACACAATGCAACAAGGTGGAGAACCACAGAAAATAAGCATTACTATTTCAAATGACGGAAGGTCAAATCTTGAAAAGAACGTTTCGGTTAACGATAACTTTACCGAAGCAAGGCTTTCACCTAACGGCAAGGAGTACGCTTACGTATTTCGTGGTGAAATTTTTGTATCAAGTGTTGATGGAGGCATCACAAAACGCATCACAAATACTCCATGGCAAGAAAGAAGCGTTAGCTTCAGTCCTGATGGAAAATCACTTGTATATGCAGCCGAAAAAGATAACAGCTGGAATATATATACCACTACAATAGTTCGTAAGGAAGAGCCATACTTCTACACATCAACCTTACTAAAAGAAGAGCCCGTTATTGCAACTGCAGCAGAGGAATTCCAACCCGCTTTCTCTCCTGACGGCAAAGAGGTTGCGTATCTTGAGAACCGTGTTGTGCTTAAGGTTATCAACCTAGCATCAAAGCAAACACGAACCATCATGACCGCTGATAAAAACTACTCCTATGCCGATGGCGATCAGTACTACACTTGGTCCCCCGACGGGAAATGGTTCCTAGTTCAATTTGGTCTTCCCGAAAAGGTTATGACTCCAGAAGTTGGATTAGTTTCCGCTGACGGTAAGGGACAGATTATCAACCTTACACTTAGTGGTTATAATGACTATATCCCCAAATGGGTAATGGGTGGAAAAATGATGATATGGGGTTCAGACCGTGAAGGAACATTAGCGCAAGCAGGATATCCTACAAGCGGAAACGTTTATGGAATGTACTTTACCAAAGAGGCCTTTGATCGTTCCAACCTTTCAAAGGAAGAATTTGCTTTAGTAAAAGAACAGGAAGAAAAGAATAAAAAAGAAACCGAGGATAAAGACAAGTCAAAAACCAAGAAAGAAAAGTCCGATGTAAAAACAAGCAAAGACTCAGTAAAAACTATTGAAATTGATTTCAAAAACCTTACCGATCGTAAAAAAAGGTTAACCACATACACCTCTCCGGCAAATGATTGGATTCTTTCAAAAGATGGCGAAAAACTCTATTATCTTACAGTATTTGATAAAGCCAATGATCTTTGGGTAACCGAGCTTCGTACCAGAGAAACAAAACTATTATCCAAACTTGGAATTGGCAATGTTAGCATGGAACTCTCATCCGATGGTAAGTTTCTTTTCATCTTAGCAGATGGCAAAGCCATGAAGGTTGATGTTGAATCAGGGAAATCTGAACCACTCAAGGCAAATGGCGAGATGGTACTTAACACAACAGCCGAGAGAAATTACATCTTTGATCATGCTTGGCGTCAACTTAAAGAGAAATTTTATGTTGAAAGCCTACACGGCGTTGATTGGGACTCTTACTATAAGGAGTACAAGAAATTCCTTCCTTACATCAACAACAACTACGATTTTGCCGAAATGCTTAGCGAAATGCTTGGTGAGCTTAACGCATCACATACCGGAAGCGGGTATGGTTACAACCAACCCAACTCCGACAGAACAGCTTCACTGGGGTTATTCTATGATTATAAATATCAAGGGAAAGGACTTAGGGTTGCTGAGGTTATTGATGGAGGGCCTATTGACAAGGCAGCATCCAAGATTCAATCGGGTATAATAATTGAAAAAATTGATGGACAAAGCCCCGACTCCATTGACTTCTACCAACTACTAAACCGAAAAGTAGGTAAACTAACCCTTCTATCAGTTTTTGACCCTACAACAAATAAACGTTGGGATGAAAGCGTAAAGCCAATATCTGGCGGAGAAGAGAATGAACTACTCTATAAACGCTGGGTAAACAATCGTCGCAAGGAGGTTGAAGAGCTATCAAATGGTAGAATAGGTTATATCCATGTTCGATCGATGAATGATGCTAGCATGCGTACTGTTTTTGAGGAAGCACTGGGTCGCAACCTTGGCAAAGAGGCTATAATAATTGACACCCGTTTTAATGGGGGTGGTAATATTCATGAGCAACTTTCCGATTTCCTTAATGGCAAGAAATATATCGATGTTATTCCTCATGGCCAGAATGTAGGCTATGAACCCGAAAATAAATGGATAAAACCATCTATAGTTCTTATGGGAGAAAGCAATTACTCCGACGCCCATCTGTTTCCTGTAGCTTATAAGCTAAAAAATATTGGAAAAACGTTGGGTATGCCTGTTCCTGGAACTGGAACCTTTGTTTGGTGGGAGACCCAAATCGATCCTTCGCTCTATTTTGGTATACCAATGGGCGGCTGGCTAATGCCTAATGGGAAATTCTGCGAGAATAACCAAATGGAACCAGACATCAAGATTAGAAATGAACAGGATATTTTATCATCAGGTCGTGATCAACAGATAGAAGCAGCTGTTCAAGAGTTACTAAAAAAGTAATTGCATAATAGTTAGGCAACATCACAAAGCGTAGTTTTCGAACTACGCTTTTTTAGTATTCCTTTAAAACTATTACCTTCAAACCATAATCAATTGCAAACCAAATTAGAATGTTAATTCAAACTATTCTGATAATTTCATTAGCAACGCTTATTGGATTTGTATACCTACGAAAGGTTAGAAACTACGATATCTACGAAAAGGAACCAATAACAAAACTGTTGTTTGTTGCTATTATTGGTGGGCTAATTTCAGTCATCACATCTTTAATTCTATACCAATTCGTTACAGTTAAATACAACTTTATTAATGCTATTTTCAAAGTTGGAATAATCGAAGAGCTTTCAAAATTGTTAGCGCTGGTTGCAGTTTACAGGTTTATAAAGAAAGACTTTAATGAAATAGTAGATGGAATTATTTATATAACTGCCGTTTCACTTGGTTTTTCTGTAATCGAAAATATATTCTACGCTTTTAAAGCTGAATACCCTTTTGCTGTTCTTTCATTAAGATCTGTCACCTCGATAATTGGACATATTTCTTTCTCAGGATACATGGGGATTGCTTACTATATCCATAAAAAGGTTCATAAAAACTATTTGGGGCTGATCTTTGCGCTTTTCCTTTCTTCATTAGCACATGGTTTTTATGATGGATTTCTTTTCCACAAAGGACTTATGGTATTCTTTATTTTCATCTTCATAGCATTAATCATTTTTCAACTCTGGTTCCTACGAACTGCATTAGGTTTTTCAAACTTTAGGGAGGAATTAAGCTCAATCAACTTTATTGAAACTGACAATACAATCAGCCAATACTGCTGCAAATGTGAAAAGGATATTGATTCAAAAAAAATTGTTTTCAGGAATATTGAAGGATGCATCTGTAATACTTGTAATAACCTTGTTTTAAATCACAAGAATATTGTTCATTTATTCAGATTCTTTAGACCAATTCTCAAAGGAAAACATTTTCTAAGAAAACGAATATTAAATAAAAAAAGAGTTATCACCTATGATCCAGAAAGGCTTATACTTTATGATACAAAAACAAGGACTCTAAGTGCTCCTTTATCAGAACTAAGCATTTGGTTAAATACAAATAATCAACTCGATGAATCAAAAGTTCTAGCAAAACCAATTACTGGCTTTATCATTAAAAATATTGGACTTAAATATATAACCAAACAGGATATTAACACAACTCAAGACTAGACCATAGTGGCTGAAATTGAAATTGTTATTACCTTTAGCCTATACAACAACTAATCGACTAATTATATGAAAACAAGAGCATTACAATTAATACTAATTACTATAAGCATAACAGTATTTTGCACGTGTAATAGAACTGAACATCAACTAACCAAAGCAGAAATGAGAAGCATTGTTGAAAGCAGGAATGAGCAATTAGCCGAGTGTTTTAAATCGGGCGATGTAGAAAGGCTTGCCCTTATGTACTCCGATTCTGCTAAGCTATGTCCAAATGGTTATCATTTCATTTATGGTAGAGATAGCATTAAAGCATTCTGGGCAGAGGATTTTAAAACATCTAAAACCATAGAGATGCACACTAACATTCTAACTATCGATGGCAACATTGAGGTAATATATGAAACGGGGCTGGCAACTTCTAATATTATTTACAACGACTCCATTTATAACCCAACGGTAAAATACATTAACGTTTGGCGTAGGCAATCCGATGGTAGTTATTTACTTGATATTGATTTTTGGAATAAACCCAAATAGAAATTTTTGAAATACCTATTTAATATTTATTGCCATCAACTTTTAGGCATTATCAAGCAATTCGTTAATTTCGAGGTTTAATTTATTACATGATTATGGCATCACAAACACTCTCCAACTTTGAGGAAAAACTAAAAAGTTCTTTTCCAACACCTGATAACATTCCTGCAGAGGTAAGGATTGATGGAAAAAAATACGAACCGCTCTATTTGCTCGATGGGAAATTACTAAAATGGGATGGTCCTCTCGATGATGTGAGTTCTCCTATATGTATCAACGAAAATGGTCTAGTTAAACGAACCATTATTGGGCAAGTTCCATCAATGGATGCAACCTCCGCCATGGAAGGTGTTTATGCTGCCACTCGAGCATGGGATAATGGACGCGGAGAATGGCCAACAATGAGCGTTAAAGGACGTATTTGTGCTGTTGAGAAATTCGTTGGGCAAATGCGATTGGTTCGCGACGAGGTTGTAAAGCTGATGATGTGGGAAATTGGTAAAAGTTTAGAAGATAGCTATAAGGAATTCGACCGTACCGTTGATTACATCATAAAAACAATTGATGCCTTAAAAGAAGTTGATCGAAATAACTCTCGCTTTAGTCTCGACGATGGAGTAATTGCTCAGGTTAGAAGATCTCCCCTTGGAGTTTGCCTCTCGATGGGACCTTTCAACTACCCATTAAATGAAACCTATACAACTCTCATCCCCGCTTTGATCATGGGCAACACAGTTGTTGTAAAACCCCCTAAATTCGGAGTATTACTGCATCAACCGCTGCTAAAAGCATTTGCAGAATGCTTCCCTAAAGGAGTTGTTAACTTTATCTATGGCGATGGTGCTAAAATTATAGGGCCAATTATGCAAAGCGGATTGGTTGATGTACTTGCGTTTATTGGCTCAAGCCGCGTTGCCGACATTCTAAAACATCAGCACCCACGCCCTCACAGGATGCGCTGCATACTTGGTCTTGACGCTAAAAATCCCGCACTTGTTATGCCCGATGCCGATATAGATCTTGCTGTGCGGGAGTGTGTAACGGGTAGTCTATCATTCAACGGACAGCGATGCACAGGGCTTAAAATAATGTTTGTACACACATCGATTATTGATCAATTTCTAAAAAAACTGGTCGATGCAATTGATAAACTGCCTCAGGGTATGCCATGGGAAAAAGGAGTTAAGCTCACACCATTACCTGAGTTCAATAAAACAAATATTCTTAAGGGTTATATTGACGACGCTCTTGCAAAAGGTGCAAAAATCATGAATCAGGGTGGTGGTTCTTTTTACGAAACCCTATACCATCCAGCAGTAGTGTACCCTGTTATTCCTGACTCCAAATTATACAGCATTGAGCAATTTGGCCCCATAGTTCCTGTTTGCTCCTACAGCGATGAAAAGGAGTTTCTTGATTTTGTAACAAATTCGAACTACGGTCAGCAGCTTAGCCTTTTTGGAAATAATCCCAAAATCATGGCCCAACTAATTGATCGGTTAACGAATCAGGTTAGTCGTATAAACATTAACTGCCAGTGCCAGCGTGGTCCCGACACATTACCATTTACTGGTCGTAAAGATTCTGCTGAAGCCACGCTATCTATCAGTGATGCCTTGAGATGTTTCTCTATTCGTTCGCTAGTCGCTGCACAATCAAATGAAAACAACAAGGATATTGTTCAGAGTATAGTTACAAGCCGTTATTCAAACTTTTTAAATACCGATTTTATACTCTAAATAAACCTAATCGAATAAATATTATTTCAATTAGTTAACTCAAGTTGCTACCTATTGAAATCTTCTAAAAAATTGAATTACAAATATTAATTAACGATTTAAGATATTTGAAGTTTAAAATATACAAAGTACTGATTTTGTGAATGATAACATTTTGTCTTTAGCTCTTCTAAAATCAAAATTCGTTGATCGTTGATCTTAAATCTTTTATAAATAAAATAGCTGGCAACTTAAATTAGTTAGGAATTATAAATAAACCAAAAAAGTTGAACCATGACTTTTCAAGAAATAGAGCAAAAGGCCATTGAGTTTAGAAATGATAGGAATTGGGAACAGTTTCATCAGATAAAAGATTTACTTCTAGGCCTCAACATTGAAGTTTCTGAACTTCAAGAGCTGTTCCTCTGGAAATCAAAAGAACAGCAATCAGAGATTAAAATTGAAAGGATTAATGAAGAAGTTGCCGACATAGCTATATACCTAATATACATTTGCAAGCATTACAACATCGATCTGATTAAAGCCATAAACGAAAAGATTGACAAAAATGCCATTAAGTATCCTATCGAGAAGAGCCGTAATTCAAACAAGAAGTACAATGAGCTTTAAACCCTAGATATATTCCGCCTTCTTTGGAGTAAAAGCAAGAAACTTATAATTGCCATAAGAGTTAATATTAATATCGTAATGGGCGAACCAAGGTAAAGGTTAAACCTATCGGGTTCACTCAGTATTTTATTGGTTTGGGTTTCTGTATGAATAAATCCAAACATAACTAACAACCAACCTACATGTAGTGCCCAAGAATAGCCAATATGTCCTGTCCTTAGAATAAGATTGTTTCGAATTGCACCAACGGCAAACAGCGAAATAAGGGAGTAAAAAAATAATTCCCTTATCGCGAAAGATTGCTCTTGAAATAATCCTTTATTATTTTGTACACTAACAACGATTACCTACAGAATGTAAAAATCGTTGGCTTAACAAGCCTTTCAAAATCTTTGTAGGAAAGTTTAATTAACTCGCGATGAGATCCTGCATTAAAGGCAATCTCCTCGTCATGAGTTAATTTTTCAGCGACATAAACGGCCATTCCATAAAGGTTACCAAAAGGGGGCATTGCACCAAGTTCACAATCTGGGAATAATTCTCCAAACTCCTTCTCAGATGAGATCTCCATCGAATTGGCGTTTAAAGCGCTTTTCAGCAGATCGAGATTGATCTTGCATGAAGCAGGCAAAACAGCCATGATTAGCTTACCATCGACTTTTAGAACTATTGTTTTAGCGATGTCCTTGCCAGAAATATGGGCAGATGCTGCTATTCGTTGTGCAGTATAAGCCAATGAGTGATTGATTGTAACATACTCTATTTTCTGGCTATCCAGAAACTCCTTTAATTTTTTTACTGGCATAGTAGGCTTCTTTTTCAAGAAAAGTTACAGCGTAAAAAAATCAAAATCAACTTTATTTTATAGAAAAAAGAAAGCAACTTTTCATTCTACCCAAACACACATTCTCGGACTGTTTCAATTTTTCCTGAATGACAACCAATATAAAATGTTTATAGAATATCTGGCTTAACTTTTTTGTTATAAGCCTTCGCTTTTTGATACAAAAATAAAGACGAGGTGTTACCTCGTCTTTGGGAAAAATGTATAAATACAATTATCGCAAATGGTTAAAACAATGATTACTTCTTAACAACTTTTAATGATTCTGCCCAATCGCATAAAATTTTAATTTCATCCTTTGTTAACGTCGCATCAGGATGTTTTTCCAAGAAACCCTTTGGGGGCATTTTACCTTTAGAAACAAAATTGCAAATAGATTTAGCTTTTGAAGCTTGTTTCTTAGATGAAAGTTCATTCCATTTTGAAAAATTAAGCAGTGATAATGGTAACCCTTTTGCTGGTTCTGCATGACAATTGAAGCATGATTTCTGAACAATACTTACAACCTCAGGTGGTAATTGCTTTTTCTCGTCACCTCCGTTTTGGGGATTTTGAATTAATGAGGGACCTGCTAGCAGCTTGGTTAACACCAAAACACCTACTAATACTAAAGAACACATGACAATCTTTTTCATTTTCTTAGTTTTTAGTTATTATGTTTTAGACTCCTATTTATATTAACGAAATCAATTAAAAAAGAAATTTTCATTTCAATGTAATCCAAAGTCCACAACACCAAATTTAAATTAAGTTTTCAACAAAGATGCTTTTTCTTGAATTAATCTTATTTTAAAATTTTTTAAAACCTTTTTTTTTACAGACTTCATTTATAATAAAAACGATTAGTTGCAAAATCAAAAAAATGTTTAACCTGTTTTTAAAAATATTAAACAATTGAATTACAACGCTGTTTTTAAAATTAATAGTTGGATTGAGTTGTTTTTTGCACTATATTAAACACAAAAAACACCAGAACACTATAAAGTTACAATTTAAGAAAGTCATAAGAGTTTCAAAGGATTATTATTCATAGAATAAGTAACAAAAACGAACCCTCATGGAAGTCAAAATCCCTATGAATAGTGGTGATCGAAATAACGAAAAAAACGAAATACCCAAAATTCTAAAAAAATATCAGAATTCAGATTTTGGAATTCAACAACGGGTAATATTCTTTTATCGCTTATGTATAGCAATAATCATTAGTTTATTTTTAATGATGTCCTATACAAGCTATGTTCAAATTATTAATCCCATTTACGGCAGACTCTTCCTCCCAGTATTAATACCAGAATTTTCAATAATGGTTTTAACAGTGATAAGCCTTGCTCTACTTATCAAGGGTTATTTTTGGTTTTCAACCCAAATGCTTCTAGTAACCACACTTGCAACGGTTTGGGTTGTTATGTTTCTGGATAAAGGAGGGGCTGTATCGCGTCTTGATACAATTGTTTTTATATATGCTATTCTTTCCGCGCTGCCCTTACTTGTTGACAAATCAAAAATTACAATCATAATAAATATATCTATTAATATTGCAATCCTCATTGTTTTTATCTTTATAAACAAGGATCAGCTAAATTTAGATAAATCAACTGTTATAGATTACATTTCTGATTTTGTAATCTCAGTTACCTTTTTGGGTGTTGTTGTATATAATATTTCAAAAATCAATAAACGATCCTTTGAACGAGCCCTTCAAGACATTAAAGAGCGTCACGAAGCAGAAAAAGCACTTATTGAGAGCGAAAAAAAGTACACAGAAACAATTGATCTTCTCCCTCAAACCATCTTTGAGGCTGATTTAACGGGGAAATTAACTTATGTTAATAAAGTTGGATTCGATATTTTCGGTTATAACTCTGCTGATTTGATTAAGGGATTCAACGTTCTATCAATGATTACTGAAAGCGATAGAGAAATTGCCTCAGAAAATATCAGAAATATTCTTCTGGGGATCCCTGAAAAAGGAAATCAGTACACCGCTCTCCGAAAAGACGGCTCTACTTTCCCGGTTCAAATTTATTCAAAAGTGATTGAAACTAATGGTAAGCCAAGCGGATTTAGGGGAATAATTATTGATATAACTGAACGGAACAAGGCAGAGGAAGCTTTAAGGCAAAGTGAGATGTTCCGCCAAAGGGTTTTTGACAGTTCAAACATCCCAATTGTCATTATGGAACCCTCATCGTTAAAGTATATCGATTTAAATAAAGCAGCACAAAACATATACGGCTTTCGCTCACGCGATGAGATTATAGGTAAAATGCCTATCGATGTTTCGGCTCCAGTTCAGTATGATGGGACACCTTCATACAAAAAAGCAATTGAATATATAACAAAATCCATAAATGAAGGATCTGCGACTTTTGAGTGGTTACACCAAAGACCCACTGGAGAGAAATGGGATGCAGAGGTTCACTTACTTCCTTTTAAATTGAAAAACCAAACTTTACTCCAGTTCTCATTAATAGATATTACTGAACGTAAAAAAGCTGAGAAAGCGCTTAAAGAAAACGAGGAGAGATATCGAAGCCTTGTAGAAAGTTTGAACGAAGCAATTATCGTGGCCGATAATAACCATAAAGTTGAGTATATAAACAAACAATTTACTGAATTGCTTGGATACACCCCAGAAGATATTGTTGGCAAAATTGGTTATAAAATACTTCACGATCCCGAAGATTTTAAAATAGTAGAGAATGCAAATAGTCAAAGAATAAATAACCGATTAAGTAGCTACGAATTAACTTTTAAAGCAAAAGATGGGCGAAAAATTGACTTTCTGGTTAGTGGTGCTCCATTAAAAAATGCTGAAGGGGAAATAATTGCATCAATAGGAGCATTAACTGATATAACTGAACGAAAAAAAGCTGAAAAAGCATTAAAAGAAAGCCAGCAACTATTTCTAACCTTAACGCAATCATCACCCGTAGGAATTTTTCGGACGAGGGCAGATGGGTATACTACTTTTGTTAATCCAAAATGGTCAGAATTATCTGGTTTAACCTTCGAAGAAGCATTAGGTGATGGTTGGCTGAACGCAGTTCACCCTGAGGATAGAATAAAAATCAAGGAGAATTGGTATTGCGATACAAGCAAAGGAGCTACCTCATTAGCCGAATACCGGTTTCTAAAATCCGATGGTTCTATTGTTTGGGTACTTGGAGATGCTATTCCCGAAATAATTGATGGTGAACTAAAAGGATATATTGGAACAATAACCAACATCACAGAAATTAAATATGCTCAGGGTTTGCTAGAATCAAGCGAAAAACGATTTCGTGAATTAGCCGATCTTTTGCCCCAACCAATCTGGGAAGCTGACTCCTCAGGCAGAGTAACATATATCAATAAACACGGGATGGAATTGTACGGCTACAATCAAAAAGAATTTGAGCAAGGAATTAACTTAATTTCAACTATAATACCTGAACAAAGAGGAAGAGCAGCATTTAATATCCGAGAAAGATTAAGTGGTAAAAAAGTCAGCAGCAAGGATGAAGAATACATCTCTGTTAAAAAAAATGGTGAACAATTTCCAATTCAGGTTTATGTTACAACAATAAAGGAAAATGAAAAATTTGTTGGTCTACGAGGGATAACGGTTGACATGACAGAAATTAAAAAAGCCAATGATGCCCTCAGGCAAAGCGAGGAGAAATACCGCACCCTTATGGAAAGCATGAATGAAGTCGTTATGATGGTTGATAATGACGATAGGGTACAGTTCGTAAATAACAAATTCACAGAAATTCTGGGATACACACAAGATGAAATTATTGGATCTATCGGCTATGAAAAACTATTAGCTCCAAACGATCAGCTTATTATAAAAAAAGCCAACAACCTTAGAGTTGAGCGAGTTTCAAGTCAATACGAAATTTCATTTATCGCTAAAAGTGGAAGAAAAATTGATTTCTTAGTTCATGGAGCTCCTGTCGAGAATGAAAAAGGGGAGGTTATCGGATCTATAGGAACAATGATTGATATTACTGAAAAAAAACAGATTGAGATTGAGCTTGAAAGGCATAGAAGCCAGTTGGAATTTTTAGTCAATGAGCGAACAGAAGAACTTGCTTCAGCTAACGAGAAATTAAAGGCAACCAATGAGGAACTGTACTCACAGCGAAAAGAGTTGGAAGATACCTTAAATAACCTAAAGGAAACCCAAAATAAACTTATCCAATCAGAAAAAATGGCCTCATTGGGTATTTTGGCAGCCGGAATAGCCCACGAAATTAATAACCCACTAAATTTTATTAATGGCGGCACGTCAGGAATTGAGAGTTATATAAATGATAACGTCAAAGATCATCTTGATGAGATAAAACCGTTTATCGAAGGTATTCAAATAGGGGTTAAACGTGCTGCAGATATTGTTATGAGTTTAAATCACTATAGCCGACGTGATGATTTACCAAGCTCAAGATGCAATGTAAATTCTATTGTTGATAATTGCCTAGTTATGCTTCATAACCAGATTAAAAACAGGATAGAAGTAATTAAGAAATATGACGATAAGAACTACACTCTACTGTGCAATGAAGGTAGGCTTCATCAGGTATTCCTAAACATACTTTCAAATTCCATTCAGGCCATTGACGGTAAAGGAACTATAACTATATTTACAGATGTTAAAAAAGATCATTTTACAATATCAATTTCTGATACTGGTTGCGGAATTAGTAGTGAAAATTTACCAAAAATTACCGATCCTTTTTTCACTACAAAGGAGCCTGGGAAAGGAACTGGCTTAGGTCTTTCAATTACTTATAACATTATTAAAGAGTATAATGGCACTTTAGAGTTTGAATCAGAGATTGGCGTTGGAACAAAAGCAATAATAACCTTACCCTTAAATAAAGAGAATTAATGGCAGACAAATCAGCAACCATTCTTTACGTAGATGACGAGCCTCTAAACTTGATGCTTTTTAAAGCCAATTTTAAAAACAAGTTCAACGTGCATACTGCTGAATCGGGGTATAAAGGATTAGAACTACTCAAGGAAATCCCTGATACTAATATTGTTATCAGCGATATGAAAATGCCCGGAATTAATGGCCTCGAATTTATAAGGCTTGCAAAAAAGGAATTTCCAAGAATTTCATTCTATATTCTTACTGGTTTTGATATTACTGATGAAATCTCTCAAGCAATCGAGGACGGGCTTATCCATAAGTATTTTCGAAAACCCTTCAACATTAAGGAAATTGAATCTGCAATTTTTGAGGTTTTGTAGTTTTAAATTACCGAAAAGAATCTTTCCTAAGTATTAAACTAGACAGCTTGTTTTACCTTACCGCACCAAATATCATACCCGAAAGCATGGGTATTAACCATACTACCCATACAAATATACTAAATCGATGAAACTTTAGAATCATTTTCTCATTTCGATTTAACAATACAATTACGGCCCATACTGCATGAAAAAGCATTAAAAGAATTGCAATATTTCCAGTAATCCCATGAAAAGTTAGCTTAAAAAGTGAACCAGAAAGAATACTCATCGCTGTTGTTCCAATTGTGTCGCATATAAAACCCAAAATAAAAAAGATTGTATGCCACCACTTAAGCCTAAGCTGAATTCTTTCAGCCCAAACACCAATGGTATAAAATAGGCAAGCAATGTTTATAAAAACGATAGCAAGAACGAGAGTAGTCGATTGCATAAGCCCAGTTTATATATAAAATCTACATAATAATTTAGTTCTGAAAGGTAGCAAAAAACTACTTTCAAAGTTTCTTTTAAGAACAAGTAGTAATGATGAAATAACCTACAATACGCTTAACGATACAAATAATGTTTGGTTACTTCTAAACCATTCTCTCTTTCAACAGATCCAAACAGTTACTGCAAAATCCAGCACCTTTCTGATCCAGATCTTCAACATAGGTACTAGATCGCATTACACATGTGGGTGTATGACAGTGTATTAATCCGAGTGTATGCCCTAATTCATGAACAACCTCTTTAATTGTACGCTCAAGTAAAATATTTTCATCAGGAGCAATATTGTACCTCTCGTTACTAAGCCTATAAACAGAAACAATTCCTGTGATCCCGTTAAGATAAGCTTGCCCAAAAATGAATGTTAGTATTGGGACAAAAAGATCAACATTAAAAAGTCCTATAGTTCTATACGATTCTGTTGAATAAATTGTATCAATTTGTTTAAGTATTTTATTCCCATCGTACTGCCTTCGAGAAGGATCATAGAAATCACTAAGATCAATATGCCCATCTTTAATCTTAACCGGACAATGAAGTACAAGTGATACTTCACTTGCAATCCTGTTAAGAAAATAGCTCTCAAAATGCCCGAAAGAAACTATAGTGATATGCTGATTA
>Ga0209099_1001017_pt1 | contig 30583 bp, 26 predicted proteins | sample AD_JPNHW2_MetaG_FD_184430 | JGI IMG/M metagenome (GOLD analysis project Ga0209099, IMG submission 184430) | Active sludge microbial communities of municipal wastewater-treating anaerobic digesters from Japan - AD_JPNHW2_MetaG (SPAdes) (version 2) | ecosystem: Engineered > Bioreactor > Anaerobic... | reverse complement strand
AGCTTCGGGCAAATATCCATTTTTTCTATATTCCGCTACCGACACATCTCCAAAACGTTTAGACATTTTTGATTTATCCGGAGCCAAAATTAAAGGCAAATGACCAAATTCCGGGACGTCCCATCCAAACGCTTCATATAAAATAATCTGCTTCGGAGTATTAGAAAGATGATCTTCCCCTCTAATAACATGCGTTAATTGCATACGATGATCATCAATAACCACGGCAAAATTATAAAGAGGTTCGCGAAGACTCTTGGCAATCACCAAATCACCGAACAAAGAACAATCAAATTCTACTTTACCCCTAATCATATCGTTAAAAGCCACCTTTTTGTCAGGGGTTTTTATTCTAATGACATACGGAGTATTATTTTTTAATTTTTCTTCTACCACTTCCGGAGAAAGATTACGACAACTACCATCATATCTTGGCGATTCACCACGAGCGGCCATTTCTTGTTTCTTTGCTTCTAATTCTTCAGGCGAACAAAAACAATAATAAGCCTTTTTTTCGTCTATCAATTGATGCAAATATTTTTCATACAAATCCAAACATTCCGTCTGTCGATAAGGCCCGAAGTCTCCGCCTACTTCAACCCCTTCATCCCAATCCAATCCCAGCCATTTCATTTGTTCAATAATATCTTTTTCAAACTCAATCTTTGACCTCTCTCGATCAGTATCTTCAATACGCACTATAAATTTGCCATTATATTTTTTAGCAAACAACCAATTAAAAAGCGCGGTTCTGGCCGTACCAATATGGAAATATCCCGTTGGAGACGGAGCTATGCGCACCCTAGGATTTTTTATTTCTTTTCGAGGAGTCATCATAAATTAACTTTTAAAATTTTAAATATTTCTCTAGCAATATTCTCTGAAGGGTTCTGTTGAGAGAACATATTGGCGCGATTGCCCAAATCATTCAATTTTTCTTTATCATGGAGTAAATTAACCACTTCTTCTAAAAACATATTGGGCAATATATTTTTTTCTTCAAAAACAATTGAGGCTCCGGCTTTTTGATAAGCAAAAGCATTTTCGCGTTGATGATCGGAAGCTGCTTCTGGCAAAGGAATAAGAATAGAAGGCTTTTTGGCGGCGGATAATTCAAAAATTGTTCCGCTCCCGGCCCGAGCGATTACCAAATCGCTACAAGCCAATGCTAAAGCGTATTCATCTTCATTAAAAAAACTTTTAGCCTGATAATATTTTTGATAAGACTCTGGGAGGTTGCCAATAATTATTTTAGCCTCAGCCACCACTTCTCTAAAATTCTTTTCTCCTGTTTGATGTAAAATTTGGATATTATTTTTTATAGAATCATACAAAATTTCCAAAATTAAATCATTGATTCTTTGTGATCCTTGAGAACCGCCTAAAATTAAAATAATCGGTTTATCACTGGCAAAACCAAAATGTTTGACCCCATTTTCTTTTTGAGCCTTCTGAAGCAAATCCGTTCTAATGGGATTTCCCACTAAAGCCGTTTTTTCTGTCGGGAAATAATCCAAAGCCTTTGGGAAAGAAACTCCGATTCTGGCGGCGAATTTGGCAGCAATTTTATTACTTAATCCCGGAACAGAATCCGATTCATGTATAAAAACTGGGATATGATAAATCCAACCGACTATCACCACTGGCACTGAACCATATCCGCCCTTGCTGAATATCACATCCGGCATAAATTTCCAAACTAACCACAAGCTCTGAAAAAATCCAAAGAATACTTTAAAAATATCAAAAAAGTTTAAAATAGAAAAATAACGACGCATTTTTCCAGCTGAAATTATTTTTACTTTTATCCCCTCTTTTTCCAACTCTTCTTTAGCAAAACCGTCAGCACCCAAATACAAAGCATCAATTGTTAATAGTTTTTGTCCAGCAATCTGTTTTAAAGAACGAAAAACACTTATCAACGGATAGACGTGTCCACCAGTGCCCCCGCCTGTTAATAGAATTTTTACTCTAATGTCTTTGATTTTATCCATATTAATAAAGAAATATTTTGTGTAAAATTATCAAAAATAAGCTGAAATTTAAACCTTTCGCGTGTACTTAGATATATTAGCAATTATTCCCATTGAAGTCAAAAGAACCGCTAAATTAGTGCCTCCATAGCTCATAAACGGCAAAGGTTGGCCCGTTAAAGGTATCAATTTACACATGGCGGCTATGTTAACAAAAGCTTGAATTGTTACCATAACTATCAACCCGGACACGACCAATTGTGAAAATTTATCAGGGCTATTTTTGGCGATTTTCATTCCTTTCAAAAACAACAAAATATACAAACCAATAATTAAACTAGATCCTAAGAAGCCGAACTCTTGAGCTATAACGGCAAAGATAGAATCCCCCATCGGCTCCGGCAAAAAACTATATTTACTTACGGCGTTATTGTATCCCACTCCTGTTAATCCTCCGGAGCCAATAGCTATTAAAGCCTGGTTGATGTGATAATCGCGCGTTTCCGTTTGATCACCTGTTCCCAAAAAACTCATTACTCTAGTCATTTGATGACCGCCCAACAACATAAACAATCCAAAGCCGACTATTGCAATAGCAGCGGATGCAAACACAAATCTCATTTTAACTTTACTCAAAAAATAAATGGCGCCCAAAGACACGATCGTGATAATCGTCGTACTCATTGATTTCTGAAAGAAAAACAAAACAAATATTACCACCAATAAAAAAAGCAACGGCAAATATCCTTCACTCCAACTATTTATCTTTTTTCCTCTTTTAGAAATCCAAGCGGAAAGATAAATTATAGAAGCGACTTTCAATAATTCACTTGGTTGGAAATTAAAAGAACCGATTTGCACCCATCTGCGAGCGCCATTCAATTCCATACCCAAGGGTGTAAATACAAGAATCATTCCTGCAATCGCTAGAAGCATTATAACAAGCGAAAATTTTTCCCAATAACGATAATAAATGAAACTTGTAATAACAGCTCCAATTACACCGAACACTCCGCCAAGTAATAATTGATGTTTTAAATAATAATATGGATCATTGAAATCATTCTTACTCATAATAAACGAAGCGCTCAAAAGAACGGCAAAACCAATTACCGTTAAAACAGCAACGATAGTTACAAAACTTATATCAACTTTAAATTTCATGCGTTCTTTAAAATTTTTCCAGCTTTTATTCCGGTAAAACGCGATTTATTTACAACCAACTCTCCGTTAATAATTACGAATTCAATACCCACGGGCTCTTGATACGGCGATTCTATAGAAGCCGAAGAATTAATTGTTTGCGGATTAAAAACAACCAAATCAGCTAAAAATCCTTTCTTTATCATTCCCCTATTTTTTATTCCCAATTTTCTCGCCGGCTCCAATGTTATTTTCCTTATAGCCTCAGGCCAATCCATTAATTTCTTATCATTTACTTCCGCCAAGAACTTGGGAAAAGCCCCAAAAGAACGAGGATGAGGCAAAAAATTCGGCTTTTTATTGGCATAATTCAATCCCTCACCATTAGAAGCGATGATACTCAAAGAATTTTTCATAAGCCAATAAGTAGGCATGCGTGAAAGACATTGATCGGTCACCGTTACCCTACCCTCTCCGGCTCTCATAATTTCCATCATCATTTCTTCCGGAGAAATCATTCTCATACGAGCTAATTCGTAAACACTCTTACCCACAAAAGCCAACGTCTTAGGCATTTCAGAAACTATCATAAAAGAATAATCGTATTTCTTTTTCTTCAAATCTTCAACAATTCTTTTTCTGGAAGAATCATTTTTTATGTTTTTCATCATATCTTCCAACCCTCCTTTAATTGCCCAATCTGGTAAATAAAGATAAAGAGGACCGGCGATAGCAGTATACGGGTAAACATCAAAATTAATATCTACTCCTTTTTCTTTTAATCCCTGAATTACCGCCAAACTCAAATTTAATTCTTCCTCCCAACCACGATATGCTTTCAAATGACTAATCTCGATTTTCGGCATTTGATAATTTAAATGAGCAGCCAAATCTTCTAATTCCGAAATGGCAGAAAGTAGATTTTCTTTTTCTGAACGTAAATGCGTAGCATATAAAACGTTATATTTTTTTACAATTTTTAAAATCTCCAAAATTTCATTAAATGGAGTAAGACGAGCATGACTAAAACTCAATCCAGTAGAAACTCCGAAAGCGCCCTCTGCCAATCCCTGCTCGATAACATATTTCATTTGTTCCAATTCCTTTTCCGTAAGATCTCTCAAATCATCTCCAATAATTCCCCTGCGCACCGTAGCATGACCGATCAAAGTGCCAAAATTAACGCCTAATTTTTTTTGACTTATTTTATCTAAAAATTCCGCCACACTCTGCCAATCAATATTAATCTGATTAATATCCGTCCATTTTCTAATACTCTTCAAATCTCCACGAATCAACGGAGCCAAAGACGATCCGCAATTTCCTCCAATAATTGTTGTAATCCCCTGTTTCAATAAACTTTCTTGTTCTGGTTGTGTAAAAATACTAAGACAATGATCGGAATCATTATTAATATCAATAAATCCAGGAGCTACAATAGAATCGGAAGCATCAATCATTACTTCCGCTTTTTTATTTTTAAAATTTCCTATTTTAGATATTTCACCATTCTTTATCCAAACATCTTTTCTTTCCCCCTCTTTACCAGAGCCGTCAATGATTAAACCATTTTTTATTAAAATATCCATAAATATATTATACCATTTTTTAATAATCAAATCCTGGTTTTTTGTGCATAAATCCATCGAAAAAGAGCCAGCTTTTACGCTATAAAGACCAAGCCCAGGGGTTGACTTTTCTTCAAATATCTGATACAATAAAGGTAGCAAAAATTTACATAGATGGATAACAAACAACGAACTACAAGGAGGTTCGAATGAAAAAGATGATCGTTTTCGGTCTCTGTCTGGCGTGCATTTGTGTTTCGTTCGCCATGGCGAACGATTCCTGGGCATTCGGCATCAAAGCCGAATCTCAAGAATTGGCACTGAAGTGGCAGCCCACCAATCTGATGGACTACGCTGATATCAAGCCGGCATACGCCTACAAGTATAAGCTTGATGTCGCTGCTGCAACGGGCAAAACGAGTTTGCAGGGATTCTCCCTACAGCTCGGTAAAACTTTCTTAAAAAAGAAAGTGGAGCTAACAGGAGGTATCGGACTCGCAAAAATGAATGCAGACATGGATCGTCCGGAATACACCACAGAATCTTCGTTCAAAACGATTTACGGAGACAATACCCAAGATAAGGAGGTTTGCCTTGGGGAATCCGTAAAGTCGGATGGCAAATACAAACCTTTTTGGTTTGTGGGTGCCAAGGCTAACCTTCTGGAAAAGAAAAGTCTGAGATTCGGAGTTGAGGGAAAGTATCTCTCATTTTCAAATTCCAACTTTTCCCTTCCACTCCAAAGCATATCCAATGATTGGAGGGAGGCAAACATGGAGTTCTCCATTAAAGGGAATTCCGTGAAAGTTCAGATGGCCGAAGGGAAGCTTTTCGGAAGTCTCAAGGTTTCCAAGAGTCTGGAAGTGTCCGGCGCCGCGGGGTACTTGTGGAGCAAAACGGAAATTTCCGGGGTGAGTACTTATAAGTACTCACAGGACCTGACGAATGTAAATTTCGTTCAGAACTGGAAGCTCAAGGGAAAACCCGAGAACTCGGCATTCGCCGAAATGAGCGTTATGGCTGTACTGACGAAAAACCTCAAGGCTATCGTCAGCGGCAACATCGGAGCCAAAAAAGGCATCTCCATCGGAATCTCGTATTCCTTCGGAGGAGAAACCCAGGCTCCCCGCCAAACCATCACCGCCAAATCGACGCCCAGAATCGTGACACCAAAGCATACCCCTCAAAAGGTATCAACTCCGGTAGTCAACAAACCGACGCCGAAGAAAACCGTAAAGAAAATTGCCCCCAAGGAGAGAGCAAAGAAACCGGCGGTCAATACCAAAACTGCCACACCTCGTAGTGCGACCAAAACAGTCGTAGTCGTACCGGACTCGCTAACATGCGTATTCCGCTGGACGACACGACTATTGGGTCTGGACCTCGTCAACATAAATGTTGAAACGACGGTCCCACCGATCAAACAAAAAAAATAGGAGGAATCCTAAAAGAGCCTTGATGCTAATCATCTTGGCTCTTTTTATTTCTATAAAAACAACAAATAAATCAATTTTTAAACAACTTGACACAATACAACTTCTAGTATAATATCACATACAGAACTATAAAAAATCAAAAAACAAGAGGTCAAAAGGAGGCCACACATGAAAAAAATCACAGTTTTTGCTTGCTTGTTAGTCTTTCTGTTTTCTTTTTTACCGGCGACTGATCACGAAAACGGCATCAGCATTGCCCTTAGTGCGGAAACCATTCAAGTTCCCGTTTCCATCAAAGAATTCATTTTTTCTCGTTACGAATTTCAAATGAATGATTTGAATATAATCAGCACGGGATCGTTAAAAGATATCAACGCCACAGAAAGCCAAAATAGACTTTTCTTACAATTACTCATCAATAATACCAAACTCTTCAACGCCTACGCCAAAGCAGGAGTTGCGCAATTTACGGAAAAAATTGATGGCGGGTTTAAAAGTAAATGGCAAGATGAATACAGATTCCCCAACGAAAAAGGCTTTAACTACACTGAACACGTAGAACAAGGAATCGCTTCTCAACCGTATAATTCTTTTTTCTGGGCAATCGGATCCAATATCTTTATTTATAGAAGCAAACAATTAACTTTACTGACCAACATCGAATACTCCAAATCCCATTTCAAAGATTTGTCACTTAACCTACTCTACAATTACGAACAAGAAGAATTCAGATACATCGATGAATTTTCGGTAAAATTTAATCGCGCCGAAAATGAAATGGTAAAAATTGGAGTACAAGCTTGCACTCAAGGAGATGTTGCTCCCTGGATCAATGTAGGATATCTTTTTTACAAAACAACCTACAAAGGAGCCTACACGAGCAAATACATCACCGGCTTGAATTTCGATTCTGAGATATCAGACATCCAAGAATTCACCACCACATCCAAACCGCATACCACTCTATCAATTTCCAGCGGAATCAAAGTAAAAATCAATTCCAAGTTTAGCGCCAAAGCCTTTGCTTCTTTCGGAGCAACACAGGGCTATGGGTTCTCCTGGGAAGCCCTCTTGTAATAAAACATAAATCAAAAATCCTCGGTCAATACGACCGAGGATTTTTTTATATAATTTCTATTTTTTTAATTGATAAATCATCCCAACGCTTATCTTTAAAATCATCTTTTCTTAAAATACCTGTTTGCGCGCCAACATGTTCCACTACCGAAGTAGCATTAGCGCTTCCCAATTTAATCGCTTCTTCTATATCTTTTTCTTCAAACACGCTGCGATTTCCCACTTTTTTTAATTTTTTTCCAACAAAAGCAGAAACAAAACCGGAAGCAAAAGAATCTCCAGCACCAGTTCTATCAACTACTTTTTTCTCTTTATATGTCCCCACTTGCCACATATGCTTTCCATCTGAGATAGTCAGCCCCTTAGGACCTTTAGTCATCACCACCAACCCCTCAATCAAATCATCTAAACGTCTAAATAGTTTCTTTTCATCTTTATAAGGAACATCAGCCAAATAAGATGCTTCTTCTTGATTTAAAACAAAAACATCAAAACGTTTTAATAATCTCGGCATTAAACGAAAATTTTTTAATTCCCCCATTCCCGGATTAGTAGCTAAAAACATTTTATTCTTGGCAGCAAAATTAACAGCCTTCATCAACAAATTTTTATTTCCCGCCAAAGACGACAAATACATCCAATTGGCTTTTATTTTACCACCCCAAGGAATTTCTTTTTCTGAAATTTCATCCCCAGCTCCTTTATGACTTAAAATGGTTCGCTCCCCTTTGTTATCCAAAAATATTGTAGAATAAGCAGTTATATCTTTTTTACTTATTTGAAAATATTTAGCATCAATCTTTTCATTGATTAATTTATCAATAATTTCTCTTCCACTGCCATCATCTCCAACGCAAGAAATACAAGTCGTATCATAACCCTGCCTAGCAAAAGTAACGGCCACATTAGCTCCGCCACCACCGATAGTAAAAGTTATTTTAGGCACCTTAACTTTTCCCGCATACGGTAAAGCAATTCCTTTACCCACCTTAAACTTATTTGTTTTTACTTCCACAAAAGGAACCCCTTCAAAAAATAAATCCCTTGTGGCTGAACCGATTACTAAAACATCTTTCATATTTTTCTTGTTATAACTTTTTTCACGGCTTCTTTTATATTAGTAACCCCCAACCCAAACGCTTCTATAAGTTCGGAGGGTGAACCGGATTCTCCAAATCTATCTTTCACTCCAACAAATTCCATCGGTACTGGATAATTCTCCGACAAAATTTCCGCCACAGCCGAACCCATTCCTCCAGCCACTTGATGATTTTCTACCGTTACCACCGCTCCACATTTTTTTGCCGCCTCAATAATCGTGACGCTATCCATAGGCTTTATAGTATGATTGTTTATTACCATAATTTCAATCCCCTCTTGCGCAAGCTCTTCTGCCGCCAACATAGCATTATGTAAAATCGGACCGCAACCAATTATCGCTACAACTGGTTTATCCGCATCGCGCCAGACAATTGCTTTTCCGATTTCAAAAGGAGATTCCTCTGTAGTCATAATTGGAGTTTTTTCTCTTTCAAATCTCAAATAAACCGGACCAACATGCTTAGCTGCCGCATAGGTAGATTTCTTTGATTCAATAGCATCGCATGGAGCAATAACTACCAAATTAGGAAGGCAACGAGTGATGGCGATGTCCTCTAAGGCTTGATGTGTCGCTCCGTCCGGACCGACTGAAACTCCGGTGTGCGCTCCCACAATTTTAACATTCGCCTTTGAATAGCAAACACTAACACGCAATTGATCCCAATTTCTACCCGGAGAAAAAACGGCATAAGTCGCCACAAACGGAACTTTTCCGACCATAGCCATACCAGCGGCTAAACCCATTAAATTTTGTTCCGCTATTCCAGTTTCTATAAATCTATCAGGGAAAGCATTTCTAAAAGTAGAAGCTTTCACTGATTCGGTAATATCAGCGCAAAGCATTACAATATTAGAATCTTCCTTGCCTGCCAAAACAGTACCCTCACCGAAGCCTTCACGAGTAGTTTGCTGTTCTACATCAGAAGACAATATTTTTTCATTTAATTTTGCAATTGGATTTATCATATTTTTTATCCATTTCTATTTGACCTTGACTTTTTTATTATTTTGCTATATACTAAATATAGTAGCTCGAAAACTTTATTCAAAGGAGGAAAGAATGAACGCAGCCACGACAAATTTGATTCTGCTTTTTCTCATTTTTCTCTATGGACTCGAATTGTTCACCAGTGGACTCAGAAGAATCGGACCACGATTTTTTATCAACAAACCGGGGACTCTGATTCATGTTCTGTGCGTTGTTGTAGGAGAGATCACAATCATCTTCTCCATATGGGTTTTTTTAACCCTACACGTCCCTTCTTTATTCTAACAGCTAAATCCACCCTGCTCTTTAGGGGGTGGATTTTTTATTCCGCCTCACTCGTTATCTGTCCGCCTAAACTGCGTAATTGCTTTAAAGCTTCTTCTGCTTCTTCTTTATTAGGAGTTTTTCCGTGCCACTCCGGCTTCCATTCCATAAAATCAACACCCTTACCAGGAATCGTATGACAAATAATCATTACCGGTTCTTCATAAATAGATTGCGCGTGCTTTATGGAATCTATAATTTCTTGAATATTATGTCCATCAATTTCTAAAACATGCCAACCAAATGCCTCATATTTTTCTTTTAACGGCTCCAAAGGCATCACATTCTCAGTGAATCCATCAATTTGAATATTATTTCTATCCATTAAAAAAGTAAGATTGGATAATTTATGTTTTCCGGCGAACATTGCAGCTTCCCACGTTTGCCCTTCTTGTTGCTCCCCATCGCCAACCAAACAATATACTTGCCATGATTTCTTATCCATTTTAGCCGCATAAGCCATGCCCACGGCCATTGAAGAACCTTGCGCCAAAGGACCGGAAGAATTGTCTATTCCCGGCAATAATCCCGCTTTAGGATGACCTTGTAAACGAGATCCAAATTTTCTCAACGTTTTTAATTCCTCAACCGGAAAATATCCTCTCTCTGCCAAAGTTGCATAATGAACCGGACAAATATGCCCATTGGATAATACGACTCTATCTCTGTCTTCCCATTCGGGATTTTTCGGATCAATATTTAAAACATCGCCGAAATACAAAGCTGTAAAAACATCGGCCATGCCTAAAGAACCGGCCGAATGACCGGATTTGGCTTCCAAAAGCATCTCCACCACATCGCATCTTATTTTTTGAGCGACTTCATCTATTTTTTTTAGGTCAAATTTGACCGGACACTTCATAACCATAACAGATAGTAAAATTTCAAATTATTCAATAAATGTTTCTTTGAAATTTATTTTTTATTAGACTTCATTTTTTATAATTCATTTAATTTTATTCGCGTTTTTGGCCCTACTAAACCAAAACCGGTAGTTTGCTCATCCCCTGAAGAAACAATTCCGTATTTTTTCTGAAAATTTTGAACGGCTTTTCTTGTCAACGTTCCGAAATATCCTGAGATAATACCCTCGGGATAAACTCCCTTATCTTGAGCTAATAATTTTTGAAGCTCCAAAACATCATTTCCCTTCATTCCAAAATAAAGATTTTTTTGAAAAACAAAATTATTAATAACGGTGGACAAAGAGCCACTAACGTTCGGTGTAGGTGTAGTCACTCCCCCAACATTGATAGTTAAAGATTGATCAGAACTACCTCCGGAACCAGAGCATGTTAAAGTATAAACGGATGTTTGATTGGGCGTAATCGTCTCTATACCAGAAACATCTTTGGAACCAGTCCAGGCGCCGGAAGCCATACAAGATGAAGTATTAACGGAAGACCAAACAATAGCCACTGTTTCTCCTACCGCAATAGAGGGATTGGTAGACAGCATAAAAATCATCGGTGAATTTGCTGACCTCCAAGGCGTTGGCGTAATTGAAGAATTACTACTAGTAGATAAAGAAATGGTAACACTGTCCGAAGCCGATCCGCCAGGGCCAGTACAAGTTATAGTATATGTTCTGGAAGAAAAAATATTATCGGTTAATTGTGTACCGGAAGTAAGTTTAGAACCAAACCAATATCCAGAGGCCGTACAAGAAGTTGCATTAACTGCAGCCCAAGATAAAACAGCTGTTGTATTATATGCAACATAAATAGAATCTTCAGAACCATTAGCCAAAAGTTTAACAGCCGGAGTTAGCGTGATTACAGGAGTAGGAGTGGGAGTCACCTTAATACTTGGAGTCGGTGTAATGGTTGGAATTGGCGTAATCGTTGGAATAGGAGTAGAAGTTGGAACCGGAGTTGAAGTCGGAGTCGGAGTAGAAGTTGGGGTTGGAGTTGGAGTTGGATAACATGGTCCGATAATATTTGTTTTTTCAGAATAAATCATATTCTTACCAACTGTCGATTCCCCATAGACATTTACTTTTAATTTTTTGCCAACAAATGAAACCGGTAAATCAGTTAACGCAATTGTAAAACCACATTTCCCGTCGCTAGGACAAACGCCCGTTAAATCACTACGATAATTATTAGCGATAGCAGTTCTAGAAATTTTATAAGTCGAATCATCATAAACACTAATATCCGCTCTCATATTTAATTTTTCCGCTAAATTTTGCGTGTTTCTTGCCCAACCAGAAAATCCATTACAAGAAAAAAGATCAACGGATCCGTTAACATTCTCGGAGATGTTCCCGGAAAAATCTGGATTTTGTGCCCTCAATAAATCCCATCTAATTTTATTTATATCTCCGGTAGCCACATATGTTCTAAACTTATACCACCCACCGGGCTGAAATTCATATCTAACAATATCTGTTGCCACTCGACTAAGACCGTAATAATCAAATTTATTCAATTCCGGTTGAATGGCAGAAATTGACGGCCAGTTACCGAGAGAATAACCAAATCGATTATTATCAATCGGTTTATAATTATAAACGGAAACACCAATACCATTATTGGAATTTTGCAAAAGAGCCGTCCAATTTTCCAAATTATTATAAGCCGTGACTGAATCGCTGGTATTATATTGTATCCCTACATCATCTTTATAATAAGCACTTTTTGTGTATGGTCCTCTAAAACTAGCATTAGGATGAGAAGATCCGGCCGCAAAAAGAGTAGACAATTGATTATCTTGAGTAGTAATCGTTTTATTGGCGCAACCGGAATTCATATCTTTGCAATAAGTAATTTTTGAATCAATTACTACCACATCTTTTAAGATTGGATGAAATGATATTTCTATATCTCCCCAAAAATCAGTTTGCCATTCATTCTTATTGGCGCTTGTCAAAGGTTTTACTGTTGGACTATAACCATAATTATAATTTACCGCTCTATAAGAAATATAAATTTTATTATTAAGAACAACTACCGAAGTTGAATTGGGATTACCCGCCCAACCATCTCCAAGATATCCTCCTTGAGTAGGATTATTAAAAGGAAGGGTATTAGAACAAACTCCCCCAACTTTATTATTATCTGAACAATACTGACGCTCCTGTTCATTAACTGGCAAAGTCCAAATAGCCGTTGTAAACAAAGTTCCGGCATTAGAATAATCTATAATATTGCCATTAGCGACCGTATTGTCGGATATTCTTGAATCCTTATAATATGTAATAGCGCCTCCATAGAGAGAGCTTACTCCGATTTTAACATTGCCGTCTAAACTAGTTATTAAATCAGAAGGCGGCATAGCAACGGGTCCGGCCGCAAAAACAGAATCAAACAGCATCAAAAACACAAAAAAAATGCTACCCAGAATATATTTAATAATATTTTTTTTCATCATCTCAATAAAATATTTAAATATCTTTTAATGCTTTTATAATCCCCGAGATATCGGGATTCTTGAAAATAAAACTACTAGAATTAATAATGTCAGCCCCGGCTTCCTTCACCAGCTTCGCCACATTCAAATTTACTCCACCATCTATTTCTATAATAACATTTTTCTTGTAGTCTCTCAAAGTTCTTATTTTCCCCAAAATTTTTAAATTAAAATCCTGCCCGGCCAACCCCGGATTAACAGCCAATAATTGAATAAAATTAACCCTATCCAAATATTTGGTTAATAATTCCCAACCAGTTTCTGGATTAATAGCCAACCCCAATTCTTTACCACATCTTTGAGCAATTTCAATATTTTTATCGATATTTTCCGTGGATTCATAATGAATAATCGCTCTTTTAACACTGGGTATTTTCAACCATTGCTCTAAAACATTCTCCGGATCATCAATCATCAAATGCACCTCCACTTCCAAAGAAGTTTGGTAAGAAAGCAAATCTTGAGGATTATCCCAAGTAACATGAGGAGAAAAAGTATTATTACTAACATCAATTTGCACCCAATCCGTAAAAGGGGCGATAATTTCCATTTTCTTTTTTATTTCTTCAAATACTTGTTCGTTGATAGCAGGGATTAATTTCATAATTTAAAAATTATCCAACTCTTTTTTGCGGCGAATATACTTTTCTTCCGACAAAAAAGTCGTATTCAAAAATGTTTGAATAATATCCTGACTAACTTTTAAATCGCTTATATTAGAAGCCAACACCAAAACATTGATATCTTCATTTTGACGACCATGTTCTGCCATCCAAGGAGATAAACTCAGACCGGCTCGCACACCCTTGATACGATTAGCGATAATACTCATACCAATACCGGATCCACAAAGCAAAATGCCCCGATTTTCTTCTGGATTTTCCGCCACTTTTTTTGCCACGGCTAAACCAAAATCAGTATAATCATCCTCAGGCTCTAATTGCTGATTACCCAAATCCTCAAAAACAATCCCTTGCTCCTGAAGAAATTTTTTAATCTGCTCCTTTAACTCGAAACCTCTATGATCCGTTCCTAAATACAACATATATTTATATTATATTACATTAACGACCAACTTTAAATAGCAAATAATTAGAACTCTCGTAAATAGGCTGAAATTTACTTTGAGTCTGATAATATCCATAATTTATATTAAAATCTTTCATTTTATCTCTTTCCAAAAGAATATAATCAATTCCATATTTATCCAATAATTTTTCATATCCAACATCAGCCATGTAAATGTTCATAACATCCCCCTCCCTTTCTCTATAATTAATACCGTGAGTCCACAACCACCCCCTATAACCCATCACCACATCTCTACCCGCCAAACAAGTAACCGGATTATTATGTTTATCCGAGGTCAAAAACAAAGAATCTTTTTCCGTATTGCTCTTTACAAAATTAGCCAAAGCAATATCCTCATTGGAAAACATCAACCAACTTACATAAGTTTCACGGTAAACGGACAAAAAACCGGTAGGAATCAACAACAAAAACGATGCCGCAATCAAAATATATCCCTTTTTGCCAAATTTATTTTTTAAATAAGAGAAGAATCCGCCGGTTAAAATCGCGCTTAACAAAAACCACCACAGCATTATTTTCATATTATCGTAATAATGCGGTTGAAAAACAAAAATATTAGTAATAACGAATAATCCTAAAAATGCCCAATAAAATTTTCTAATTTTTTTCTCACTCACCAAATAACCGGCAATAAAAGCTAAAATATACACTCCGAGATTTTTAATCCAAAACCATAAAATAAATTCTTCATCATGCATCCAACCAAAACTAAATTTGAAAAACCCCTCGCTCCCACTTGGAAACAACCAGAAAACAAAGGGCAAGGCAATTATGCCAGCCGGCACTACATAATAAAGCCAACGAACAATAATTTGTTTGAAATTTTTACAATGCTCAGTTAATTCTATCAATCCCAACCCAAAAGCTATAAAAATAATGGAAATAAAAGTATGAGTGTGAATAATTGGCAAAAATCCGGTAATTACACCCGCGTAAACCAATTTTTTTGTTTCTTTGCTGTTCCAATATTGCCACAAAAAATAAATCGCTATTACACCGACTAAAAGTCCCAAAATAATAGCGCGTTGAGGTAAAATATAATCAGCAATAATATTAGAAAAATGAATCTTATAATCGGCTAAATGCCCATATTCTTTGGTCATTTTCCCCAAGAAATCAAAAAAATCTAATCCGCTTTGTTTAAAATCTTGCCAAAAATATTGCAAACTGAAAATCGTACCGTTAAAAAAGAAAATCAACGGAGCAAAAAAAGCAGCCAAACGACTCTTAGTCATTTTTTGAGCTAAAAGATAAAAAATTGCGATAAAACAAAGAATAAATACAAAACTTGGATAAATTAAACTGGCCTGAACGCTTAACCCCATTTTCATTAGCAACGTTGTAATATAATCCATTAGAAATGGATAACGTGTTTTTTCTCCGGAATAAATGGGATAATTTTTTAAAGTATCGGCCAATCCTTTTTCATAAAAACTAGACGATAACGTTGCATGCAAAGCCAGATCGCCCCAAGCGGAACCGCCGGAGTATAAACCGTCATTTTTTTGTTGCAACATATGACTGGAAAGCAAATTCCAAAATAAACAACCAAAAAATACCAATAAAATAATCAACGGCCAATATTTCTTAATAAATGTCTTCATTTTTTTATTTTATATTTCACGCTATTTACTCTACAAAAGTTTTCCCGCTTTAACAATACAATGACATAAATCTACTACACCACTACTAATAATCAATTCGCATATATATATCTCCACGAATCACAGCAGCATAAACATTACCATTAGGCGCAGCGGTCATGCCAACCCAATTCCTAGTTGTCTGATTTAAAGCAACAAAATTACCGGTACCGTTAGTTCGCATATATATATCTCCACCATTCACAGCAGCATAAACATTACCATTAGGCGCAGCGGTCATGCCAACCCAATTCCTAGTTGTCTGATTTAAAGCAACAAAATTACCGGTACCGTTAGTTTGCATATATATATCACCGCCATAAACAGTAGCATAAACATTACCATTAGGCGCAGCGGTCATGCCATACCACTTCCTACTCGTTTGTGATAAGGCAACGAAATTACCGGTACCACCCACCTGCACATAAATATCTTCATTATTCACGGCAGCATAAACATTGCCATCGGGTGCAGCAGCGATACTAATCCAATTCCTACTTGTCTGATTTAAAGCAACAAAATTACCGGTACCGTTAGTTTGCATATATATATCTCCACCATTCACAGCAGCATAAACATTACCATTAGGCGCAGCGGTCATGCCATACCAATTCCTACTTGTCTGATTTAAAGCAACAAAATTACCGGTACCATTGGTTTGCATATAAATGTCTCCATTATAAACAGCGGCATAAATATTACCATTGGGCGCAGCGGTCATGCCAACCCAATTCCTACTCGTCTGTGATAACGGACTAAAATTCCTGTAAGAAGCTAATGTAAAATTAGTGCCAACTTCATAAATAGAAGGGTCCGTGCCCCCATCATTCACAACTTGTTCTATATAAGATAATGATTCAAATTTGGAGATTAATTCCCAAGATCCTCCAGTAATATAGGTAAAATACAATCCCGTAGAAATATTATTAGTGGGGTCTATAGGTAAAGATGAAATTGGCGATCCGATATCTAAACTATCAAAATTAACTGGTATCCAACCAGTGCCATCTGTTTTACGATAATTAGCTAGCGTAGAACAAGCATAAGTATAACCAATGGGCAATGCTGGTAACCCCAGATTAGCGCAAGTGGAGGAACTATCAGGAACAGAGACGTATATTGTGAAAGGCACTCCCGTACTTGCATTTGATTTAGTGGTTTGAAAAATACTCAAAGCATCGTTTATAGATTTGAGAGAAGAAATTCTCTTAGTGTCCCTACTCTTCTTGAGTAATTCTGAAGGATTAATAGCTACGACTATTATACTCATCAGCAAAGCAAGAATAGCAATTACTATAAGGAGCTCGATTAAAGTAAATGACTTAGTTCCATTTGCTTCGTCAAATATATTTTTCTTAAAAAATCCAATTGATTTATTTTGCGAAACAGAATTATTTAATTTTGATTTAAAATCAGAAAACACAGTATTTATATTTTTATAAAATCTTTCCTGCCTTCATAATGTGATCAACCAAACTATTGGAATAACCGAGTTCGTTATCATACCAAACAAAAATTTTCACCAAATCCCCACCCGCCACCTTAGTGCAAGATAAATCGGCAATGCTCGGATAAATATCACCCAATAAATCAGTAGACACCAATGGCTCTTCAATTGCTTTGAATATCCCCTGCCAACGCGGATTAGCGGCCGCATCTTTCATAATTTTATTGACCTCTTCAACGCTGGTAGGCCTGGAAGAAACAAAAGTAATATCAGCTAAAGAAACAATGGACACTGGAGTTCTCACGGAAATTCCATCAAAAATACCGTTTAAACTCTGAATTACTTTCCCAACAGTAACAGCTGCGCCCGTAGTAGAGGGCACTAAATTTATTGCGCCAGCCCTTCCTCTTCTCCAATCCTTTGTATCAGGACCATCGACAATTTTCTGTGAAGCGGTATAAGCATGAGTGGTGTTCAGAAGCGCTTTCTTAATACCCAATGCTTCCGATAAAATAGCCATAACCGGAGCAACAGCATTAGTCGTACAAGAACCATTAGAAGTAATTTTCACTTTAGCAAAATTTTCTTCATTAAGACCGCACAATGAAGTAGCGCCAAGTTTTAAACTCAAATCATCATCTTTGGAAGGAGCGGTAATTACCACTCTTTTAGCGCCGGCTACAATATGCGCCTGCGCCTTTTCAAAAGTTTCAAAAACTCCAGTAGACTCCACAACAATATCAATTCCCAAATCCTTCCATGGCAACTTTGTAGGATCTTTTTCTTGTAAGAATTTAATTTTCTTCACTCCGACCGAAGCGTCGGAGTTCACCCCAACCGAAGCGTCAAAACCACCAATCATCAAAAATCCCGCCTCTACCGAAACCTGACGATAATATCTGCCATAGACAGAATCGTATTTCAATAAATAAGCCAAATTATCCAAATCTCCCAAATCATTAATAGCCACCACTTCAATCTCCGGTCTCTCCACAACCAATTTCAAAAAAGCTCGACCAATTCTTCCCAAACCATTAATTGCGATTTTCATAATATTTTATTATTACTGTTAAAATTTAAATAAATATCGACGGATATTCTAAATATATTATATCTAATAAAAAAACAACCCGCAATCCGCCAATTAGCGGATTGCGGGAATATTCACAAAGATTAATTATTCCTTAAATAAAAAGCGGCAATTCCAAAAGACACGCTCACATTCAACGATTCTTTCTTGCCCAACATTGGAATCTTTATTATTTTATCGCAACGTTTTAATATTTTTTGTGATAATCCCTTCACTTCATTCCCGACAATCAAAGCTACTTTTCGCTCTCTCATGGAAAAATTGAATTTAGAAATATTCACCGATTTTTTGTCTATTTCCAATCCTATAATATAAAATCCTTGCTTTTTTAAATCATCCAAAAGTTTCCAAGTTTGATTGTGCTTTTCCCATACAATAAATTCTTCGGCGCCTAAAGCCGTTTTATGAATCTCCTTTTTTTGTCTATCTTTTGTTGGGGCCGGAGTATACCCGCATAAACATATTTTATCAACGCCAAAAGCATCGGCTGTTCTAAAAATAGAACCGACATTATACAAACTTCTAATATTATCTAAAACCGCAACAAACATAATTCCATCTTATTAAATATTCCCAAAAAAGAAAAGCGGCCGCATAGCGGCCGCTTTTTTCATACACATCTTTTAAAAACCTCCGTGTTGATGATTATGTTCATCTTTCTTTTCTTCCGGTATCTCTGCCACTACTGATTCGGTAATTAAAAACATAGAAGCGACGGAAACGGCATTTTGCAAAGCGGTACGCACTACTTTAGTCGGATCAATAATGCCAGCCTCCACCAAATCTTCAAATCTGTCTTCTCCGGCATTATAACCAAAAGCGCCATCTTTTTTCAAAACCTCAGCCAAAACCACCTCTCCATTTTTACCTGCATTAGTAGCAATTTGTTTAAGCGGACTTTCTACGGCCTTCAAAATTAATTTACCGCCCAAATCATTTTCTTTCAAAGATTTTATCACCTCTTGAGAAGCGCGCACCAAGGCAACGCCACCCCCGGGAACAATACCCTCTTCAATAGCTGCCTTTGTAGCATTTACCGCATCTTCAATTCTATATTTCTTTTCTTTTTGTTCGGTTTCCGTGGCAGCGCCAACTTTAATAACGGCTACTCCGCCGGATAATTTGGCCAATCTCTCTTGAAGCTTTTCTTTATCAAAAGAAGAATCGGTTTTTTCCAATATGGTCTTAATTTGTTTCACTCTTTTTTCTATATTTTGTTTATCTCCTTTTCCATCAACAATGGTAGTTTTATCTTTATTGCAAACAATTCTACGAGCCGAACCAAGCATAGAGATTTCCGCATTTTCCAACTTTTTCCCGGTTTCTTCAGAGATTACTTCTGCGCCACAAACCACTGCAATGTCTTGCAATAAATCCTTTCTTCTATCTCCAAATCCGGGAGCTTTTACGGCTACGGCATTAAAAATACCACGCAATTTATTTAAAACAATAGTCGCCAAAGCCTCACCGTCAAAATCATCGGCAATAATCAATAAATCTTTTTTACCGGTTTGAATAATTTTTTCCAACAACGGCAAAATATCGGACACGGCAGAAATCTTTTTATCGGTAACCAAGATATAAGGATCTTCTATTACTGCCTGCATTTTTTCTGGATTAGAAACCATGTAAGCAGAAACATAACCCTTATCAAATTCCAATCCCTCCACTACCTCACTGGATAATCCCAAAGTTTGAGAATCTTCAACGGCGATAACCCCATCTTTTCCGGCCTTCTCAATCACCTCAGCAATCATTAGTCCCACCTCCGCATCGCGAGCGGAAATAGTCGCAACTTGGCTGATTTTTTCTTTAGTACTAATAGGTTGAGAAATTTTCTTTAAAGCCTCATTCAAAGCCTGATAAGCCCTTTCCATTCCTTTTTTAATTTCCACAGGATCATTACCGGCTTCTACATATTTAAAACTTTCCGCAATCATATTTTGTGTCAATAAAGTAGCGGTAGTAGTACCGTCGCCAGCTATATCATTAGTCTTAGAAGCTACTTCTTTAATCAATTCCGCTCCCATATTTTCCACTCGATCCGACAATTCAATATCTTTAGCGATAGTAACACCATCCAATGTTACGATTGGAGCTCCATATCCCTTATCCAAAACAACCGCCCTGCCTTTTGGCCCAAGAGTGGTTTTCACGGTGTCAGCCAACTTATCAATGCCGGCTTTTAATGCCTTACGTGCTTCTGATTTAAATAAAATTTGTTTCGCCATAAATTTTTATTCAACTATTGCGATTATATTTTCCTCTTTTACGACTGCGTATTTCTTCTCATCAATCTTAACTTCACTAGTGCTATATTCATACAAAATCACATCTCCTACTTTTACATCCATTGAGATTCTGTTTCCCCTCTCATCAACACGACCAGCGCCGACAGATACGATTCTGCCTTTTAAGGTACGATCTTTTTCGATTGTTTCCGGCAAAATGATTCCGGACTTGGTAGCCGCCACTTCTTCTATAGGCTCAACCACAACATGATTTAATAATGGTTTTAACATAGTTTTTTTCGCGAATTATCGAATAATTATTAATTAATTAGCACTCTTCTATCTAGAGTGCTAATTACCATTTTAAACAAAAAAATGGCCTTGTCAACTCCACTCATTTATCAATTTACTAACCATTATTTTTAATGTATACTAAATACAATTATGTTGAAATTGTTGCAAAAATTACAAAAAAGAGACGAATTTACTTCTTACCAAAAAGAAGTTGAATTATCAATCAAAAATACTCAAAAAAAGATAGCGAAAGAACAAAAACAAAAACTCCCCTCTTTATTACATAATCCCTTGGAACAAATCAAATTGGAAATCGTGAAATGCTTAAGAGAGTGCTTTAATGCAAACGTCGACATTGTCAACGAAATAAATATCGAACTTCCTCCTAGCCACATAGAAGCCGATCTGACTATTTCCACCTTTGAATTATCAAAAATATTAAAATCCGATCCCATTATTATTGCTCAAAAATTGGCCGGAACGATTAATCAAGCCAATTCTTCTTTAATAGCTAAAGCCGAAATTATTAATGGCTTTATCAATCTCTCGTTAAAACAATCTTCTTTTTATTCTTCAATCTTAAGAGAAATAAATGAACAAAAAGACGCATTTGGGTCTAGCGATATTAATGCCAAAAAAGTGGCTGTTATGGATTATTCCAGCCCTAATGTCGCCAAACCCATCGGTGTTGGACATATGCGATCCACCAACATCGGCCAAGCTCTAAAAAATATTTATGAAAAAACCGGCTACTCTGTTGTTGGTCATAATTATCTTGGCGATTGGGGTACGCAATTCGGGAAATTAATTTATGCCTATCAAACTTGGGGTGATAAAGACAAGATAAAGCAAAACCCCCTTAATGAATTAAAAAATCTTTACGTCAAATTTCATGAAGAAGCAGAAAAAGATCCAAAACTAGAAGACAAAGCCAGAGAAATATTTAAAAAACTAGAAAAAAGAGATAAGGAATTATTATCACTGTGGAAAGAATTTCGCGATTTAAGCATAGAAGGAATTAAAAAAACATACCGAAGACTTGGGATTAATTTTGATTTATGGATTGGAGAAAGTTATTTCAATGAAAGGTCCCGGGAAATTATTCAAGAATGCTTGGATAAAAAGCTTGGCCATCAAGATCCCGAAACCGGGGCCATTGTTGCCGATCCCTCCGACAACCTTCCCACCTTCCTATTGCAAAAACAAGATGGCACCACCCTTTATTCAGCTCGCGACTTAGCCAATTTAAAACTTCGACTGGAAAAATTCAATCCTAACGAAATTTTATACATCGTAGGAGATGACCAAAAATTATACTTCAGTCAAATTATTAATATCGCTCAACGCCTTAACTGGTTCCAAAATAATCCTCAAATACAAATAGAACATATCGGGTTTGGTTTGGTATTAAGTGACGGTAAAAAAATGTCCACTAGAAAAGGTTCCTTGGTAGAATTGGAGGATCTTATCGACGAATCGGTCAATCAAGCCGAAAAAATTATCAGACAAAAAAATCAAAATCTCGACGAAAAAAATATCAAAGAAATATCCGAAATTCTAGGAATTGGCGCCATCATTTACAATGACTTGCGACAATCACGCACTAGAAATGTTTCCTTTGATTGGGATAAAATGTTTAGCTTTGAAGGTGGCAGCTCCGTTTATCTTCAATATACATATGTCAGAATACAATCGATTTTAAGAAAAATCGCCCAAACACCAAAAACACCAAAAAATATTCGATTTGAAAACGCCATTGAATTTAATTTGTCCAAAAAATTAGCTTTTTTCCCGTTTGTAATTATTAAAGCGGAAAAGTTTAAATCGCCCCATCTTATTGCCACTTACCTGGAAGAATTAGCCCAATCATTTAATAACTTCTATAACGAAATAAGAATCATTGAAACACAAGATCAAGACCTGCTGAATTCACGTATAGCATTAATCACATCCGTCGCTCTAACAATTAAAAACGGATTAACCCTTCTTAATATCAAAACCCCAAAAAGAATGTAAATTTTATGAAACTCAACAATACTTATTATATTATTCGCCACGGATTATCTACATCGAATATTCAAAGTTATTTATCCGCCTGGCCAGAGAAGAAAATCTCTCGTTTAACACCGGAGGGAAAACAAACGATTAAAAAAGCAGCTCAATCTTTTAAAAAAATTGGGATAAATTTAATTTTTAGTTCCGATTTATATCGTACACAACAAACCGCTCAAATTATATCTAAAATAACTAAAACAAAAATAATTATAGATAAAGGATTACGAGAATTAAATCCCGGAATTTTTAACAACACTCATAACGGTGATTACACCGGACATTTTAAAAATAATGCGGAAAGACTTACGAAACGTCCTCCTCAAGGAGAAAATCTTTTGGATTGCCAAGAAAGAATGGCGAAAACATTAAAAAAAATCGATAAAAAATACAAAAATAAAAACATTTTGATTATCTCTCATGGTAATCCCCTTTGGATGTTAGAAGCGTTTGTAAAAGAATGGAATCGTTCCAAAATATTAAAAGAATATGAAAATCGTATTATACCCGGAGAATGGAGAAAAATAAATTAATAAAAAGCGGCTACCAATAAGTAGCCGCTTTATTTTTTACTTTTTTTCTTTAAAGGTAAGAACAAATCGATTTTTGTTTATTTTCCAAATCAAAAAAGAAAAAATTTGGTATGACAAGAAACAAGTGCCAATAAAAATAAAGAATAAAGAATGAATATTTAAAATGAATGCGATTAACACCACTATGGCACCGGCCAACAGGGAAAAAATCGTTTTTATAGCACGCAATAGAAACATCGCAATTTCTTCTTTTGGAGTGAGGGAAGGTCGTTGAAAAACACCGTAATAAAGAAGGATTAACGCTAACACGCCCCAAACGATAGAAAACTCGGCAAATGCACTATGGACAGAGATAAAGGAAAAATAACCGCTAAGCAAACCAAACAAAATCAGATAATTTTGTATCATTTATCCCTCCTCTTATTAAAATTTTTAATTTCTAAAAATATCTTAATATAAAAACACTAAAAAGTAAACCCCCCGTTTATCATAAACAAACGAGGGGTTAAACTAAATTTATTTACTCAATCTCATTTTTATCTTCTCACCATTAATTATAATCTCTTTTGCTTCAAAATTGCCTTCTACAATGTCTCCGCACAAACAACTTTTTTTAATTTCTTCTTTATTCTTATCAATCGCCTGTTTTAACAATTCACTAGCAGTTTCATATTTCAAACTCACATTTGTATCGGAAATAGTTAATTCAGAATCTTTGCGCAATTGATTAATGGATCTAGTCAATTCTCTTACCAATCCCTCCACTTTCAATTCATCGGAAATTACCAAATCTAAAACATCTTCCGTTCCCAATTCTACATTCTTTATATTCAATTCTTGTTTCACCAAATCAACATATAATAATTCAACCACTTCTTTGTCTTTCAAGATAATTTTATTTAAAGGTTGCCTGATCTTCATATTGGCGGTAGCACGCAAAGCTAAACCAATTTCCACAGCTTTTTGTGTTGCTTCCATTTTCTTCAAAACATCATAATCAACCACTAAATTATCCTGAAATGGCCAATCCTCCAAATGCACGGATTCCTTTTTACCACCTATACCCTGATAGATATATTCGGCAACAAAGGGAGTAAACGGAGCTAATAATTTAGATAAGAATAATAAAACATAACCAAATGTAGCAGTGGCCATATTTTTATCTTCTACATTCTCTGATTTAAAACGATTACGACTCAATCTCAACCACCAAGTAGAGAACTCATTAATGAATTGAATAAAAGGTCTAGTAGCCTTAGGCAAATCATATTTTTCCATTGCTCTTGTAACTTCTTCGCCTAATTGATGTAATCTGGAAACAATCCAAATATCCAAAGGAACATCGCTAATCGGTTTTCCCGGAATATCTTTTAATTGATAAGGCTGGTAAAATCTCAAAATGTTATGAAGCAACATCACAATCTTTTGTACCATTTCTTTCACACCATCGTCAGAAAAACTCAAATTCTCCGCTGCTACTACAGGTGAGGATAAAAGGTAAAAACGTAAAGCATCGGAACCGTATTTATTCATTATTTCCGTTGGATCGGTATAATTGTTCAAATGCTTACTCATTTTCTTACCGCTTTCTGTCAATACAATGCCATTAACAATGACATTCTGAAAAGCCGGCTTTTCTTTTATAGCCGTGGCAATTATATGCAAATAATAAAACCAGGCTCGAGTTTGATCAATACCTTCGGCAATAAATTGAGCGGGGAAATTTTTATCAAATTTTTCTCTATTTTCAAATGGATAATGTTCTTGAGCATAAGGCATAGAGCCGGAATCAAACCAAGTATCCAAGACATCCGGAACTCTCTTCATCATTTTTCCGCATTTTTTACACGGCACTTCTATTTTATCAATAAAATGCTTATGTAAATCCACAACCTTAACACCGCTCGCCGTTTCCAACTCTTGTATAGAACCGAAAACCACCTCTTCGTCGCACTCGCATTTCCAAATTGGAATAACCGAAGCCCAAAAGCGTTGACGACTAATAGACCAATCGCGCGCGCCCTCCAACCACTTGCCGAATCTTCCTTCTTTAATATGATTGGGGGACCAATTTATATCTTTAGCCAATTCTATAGCTTTTTCTTTTATTTTTGAAACATTAACAAACCATGAAGAAGTAGCATAATTGATAAGCGGAGTATCACATCTCCAACAATGCGGATAACTATGCTCAAATTCTTGCTCTTTAAAAAGCAAATCTTTATTTTTTAAATATTCAATAATTAGCCTATCAGTTTTTTTAGTATCATCAATCGGTTTTACGCTTAATCCGGGAAAGTCTTTAACTTCGGATTCAAATTTACCCCCCAAAGTAACATTTTGAATCATAGGCAAATTCTTTTCTTGCCCAAGCAACATATCTTCTTCGCCGTAAGCCGGAGCAATATGCACTACACCCGTGCCATCTTCCAAAGAAACAAAATCAGCAGAAACTATTGAATAAAGATTTTCTTTATGCGGTATATCATTATTTTCCAAGTAATAAGGGAAAAGAGGCTCATATTTTAACCCCTCCAATTCGCTCCCTTTAAATTCTTTAATGATTTCAGCTTCAACGCCTAAAAATTCCAATCTGTCTTTTGCTAAAACAAAATCACCTTGATAACCCTTAGCTTTTATTAAAATATAATCAAATCTTGAATTGATTGCCAAAGCGACATTACCGGGTAAGGTCCAAGGAGTAGTGGTCCAAGCCAAAACATATGTCTTTTCTTCAAAACCTAGTTTTTCCGGATTCTTTAATTCAAATTTAGCAGTCACGGAAATATCTTTAATATTTTGGTAACCCTCACTCACCTCTTGTTGAGACAGAGTAGTTTCGCAACGCGGACAAATATGCATTGATTTATATCCTTCATAAATCAATCCCTTATCCCAAAGTGATTTAAAAACCCACCAAACCGATTCCATATAACTAAGATCCATAGTTTTATAACTATGTTCCATATCTACCCACCTACCCAAACGATGGATAACTCTTTCCCATTCTTCCGTGTATTTCAAAACTTTAGATCGGCAATTTTCATTAAATTTATCGATACCAAAATCTTCAATATCTTTCTTAGATTTGAAACCCAATTCTTTCTCCACAATATTCTCAATAGGCAAACCGTGACAATCCCAACCCCAACGTCTAGCCACATGATACCCCCTCATCGTCCAATAACGCGGCACGGCATCCTTCATGGTACTAGCTACCAAATGCCCGTAATGAGGCGTACCGGTAGCAAATGGAGGCCCATCATAAAAAACATACTCTCCTTCCGGCGAGTCTTTTTGCAAGGTCTTCTCAAAAATCTGCTTTTCTTCCCAATACTTTATTAAATTTTCTTCAATCTCTTTTATAGAAGCCATATAAGAATAATAAACGATTAGCACTTAAATTTCAATCGACAAAATTCCGTCCCTTTCCGAACGACTATATCGTATTAATTCGGATTGGGTCTAAAAACTATCTATTAATTTGAATAATAGAAATAGTAGCGATAATAATAATAATTTCTAAAATCGGAGTACTAAAAAGCAAAAAATAACTCAAAGTTCTGATTCTTAACCAAAAGATTTTTGTTAAAAATAAATGAAAAATAAAAATCAACAAGGCCACAAATCCCAAAGAATAAATTTGCAGCCATCCCCCAAACATATCAATTCCGCCAATAGCCTTATAATGCAAAATATAGGGCTGATCTGAAATATCAATATTAAAAAATAACAAACCGAAAATCACCAAAATCAGCGCCAAACTGATGGATGTAGAAGCAACTACCCACTGATTTTGCAACATTTTTTTCAACATATTTGTATTTTACGACGTTTTTGATAAAAAGAAAAGCCCTCAAATTATGAGGGCTTTTTAAAAATTTATTCAAAACTTCGGCAACATGCATATCTTACCGGCTTCCGAAAATTCATCCAAAGACTTCAAAATTTTAGGATAAAGAATCAAAAATCTTGAATATATTGAATATCTATCATCGGAGCCTTGAGACAATATTTCCCAAACCTTAATATGCTTACTGCGACGTTCTTGCGTTTTCTTCAATTGATGTGGCCAATTAGTTAAATCTATTTTTTGTTCACAAGGAAGAATATTCCAAAAATGTTCCAAAGAATTCACACGACAAACCACTATTTTACCTCCAAAAATAGCACGAATAACCAAAGCAGTTACATCACTTTGCCCTACAGCCGGAGAATGTATACTCCAATCATGACGAAGCAAAGGATGACACGTATCCAAATTCCAATTTCTGTAAAAAATTGTTTTTAAAGGCTTAATGTCTACACGCTTTCTCGAATCTATTTCCATGTCTTACCTCCATTTTGAGTTCTCAACATGCTATTTAAAAAATAGCATATAAAAAATTCCCCGTCAAACAAAAAATCCACCAATTTCTCTCTTTTTTCATTTTCCCCATCACATTTCCCTATCGTATCCTTACCACATTACCCTCATACGGATAACTAACGATAGTAAGTTATCCGTATGGCTAATTTTTATATAAATATTTGTCAAATATAAAATTGATAGCTCTAATTCCCAAAAGGGTATAAAAAATATTCAGTATCAATACTGAATATTTTTAAATGCAGAGCATCGTGAACGACGTTAGAACTGAGATTATTAAAGCTGGAAATATTTATGTGCCAGATTTAACACCCTCAATATAAATCTTATAATAATCTAATAACTTATTAAAATCCTTGTGTTTCCCCCATTCTTCGGATAATTTAGCCCTTAAATCTTGATGTTCTTTATATCCATAATCAGGCCTTGAAAAAAGATCTTTCATCTCATCATTTAATAGAAAGGTTGATGCTTCTTGAAATCTCCCAAAATCTTTAGGAGTTAATTTAAGTACGTCGCGACAATAAAAACCGAAATTACGAATAAACTCAATATGCATAATTTCATGTCCTGCAACAACATCTACCTTCTCATCATCCATTCTAACCATAAAAGTCCTTGAACGAGGATCAAAAGGACAACTTCCAGCACTTGTTAAATATCCTATATAAACCACATCCGATGGCATTTTTTTATTCAAAATATCTTCCAAACGCTTAAAATATTCGCCATCAATTTTATCCCACATTTCTTGAAATTGCTTAATTCTCTGATCGATTAAATCTTTTTTATTATTAAAATTATCCTTCAAAAATTTCTCTACTATAATACCCCGCTTCAACACGTCAGTTTCTTTTTTTGTTTCATTTACCAATTCTTCCGGTAATTTCCCAAGTGGTCTTTTTAAATTATCGGGATCAAAAACTGGGGGGTTATTTATCACCCTTAAAACATTCTCTTTATCTTTATCTAAATTGTATTCAAATTTAACACGAGACATATAATTAATACTATTCAACTAAAATATCTTAACACATAATGCATTCAAATAAAAGAAAAAGTCCCCTTAATATCAAGGGGACTTAAAAATCATTAATCATCCTTATCGCACGAATTATCATCGCACGGAGTTTCATCACAGTCGCATGGCTGCGTGTAACAATCGCAACCATCTGTGGTGTTGTCGCAACTATCACACGTGTGACAAGAAGAATCGCTCTGCTTCGCCATGGAGACTCCTGATATAGAAGCTCCCGACACGATAGAGAGAACTCTCGGATTTAGCATTGTAATCACCTCCTTTTTCCGAGATTTTCGGACTGAGACAATTTTATAAATCAACGAACCTCTTGTACCATACCACTCTTTAATAAAGATTGCAATAGTTGGTTAACCACATCAACTTTCAAATCATATTTTTCTGCTACTAAATTAACAGTGAAAATATCACAAGTTAAAAGGTATCTTAAAATAAAAACTGCATCTTTATTAAGAAATAACGTTCCACTGGGCACTGTTACAGTCGCTCCAAAACTCTCATCTCTTATTTTCAATTGAGGGCTTACCTTTAATTTCATAGTCAAAATAGATTTATCATTTTTATCAACGGTTGGTTGAATTTTCACATCTTCTGGTCCAGACATAAAAGGATCCTTCCCTTTAATATCACCGTGATAACTCGCCTCCATTCTACAACCCCCACTACAACGTCCTACAAATTCACAAGATTGGCATTCATCAGGAACGTATTGAGCACCTCTCCAATCGACCATTTTCATCCAAATATCAATCATATTCTCTTTAAAAACATTACCGTAAATCATATTAGCATGTGAACATGGCCTCATATCGCCAGATGGACTAATAGTACAAGTGGTCACGCCAGCAGTACATTTATGACGAGCAAAATGAGAATATTTGGATAAATCACCAATTAAACACAATGGATAACATTCAAGAATATCCACGTTCATTTTTAATTCTTCTTTTATTCGAAGAAGCTCATTAAGACTATTCTGCAATTCATATCTACTAAGAACTAAATCCTGAAAATTACGAGAATTTAATGCTGGTGAAGCTTTAGTGGCACAAAAAGTTGATACACCCAATCGCTTCATCAATTCGGCCGTCTCATACAAATATTTGAGATTAAGCTTAGTAAGAACTGTATTTGAACTTACTCGAAAACCAAATTTTCTGGCCATTTTAATTCCATCTATAGTTTTTTGCCAAGAACCATCACAACCCGTAATCAAATCGTGAATCTCTTGAACACCACACAAAACAGAAACTAAAATATTCTTTAATCCACTTTGTTTTAGAGCTCGAGCTACTTCTTCGGTCAAAAGAGATAAGTTTGAATTTAGCCCAACACGAATACCAGCAGATATCATTCTTTCAATTGCCCCCGGTAAAATATTCCAAAAAAGAAGTGGTTCTCCTCCTGTTAAAGTAACTGAGGATGCTTTTGTATCAATCAAGTAATCAATAATTTTATTCATTTTCACATCATCGAGATTATTAGCATGAAAAGGTTTTGTCTTATCACGCCAATGATTATAACAATGAACACAGTTCAAATTGCATGCTTCTGTAATTTCTATTTGAACAGAAATTGGCCCACATAAATTACGATATTTCATAAATCACCTCCATATTTATTTATTAAGTTTTTATCTGCTAATATTCTACTCTCTTTATAAATATTTGTCAAATATAAAATTGATAGTTCTGATTCCCAAAAGGGTATAAAAAATACTCAGTATCAATACTGAATATTTTTAAATGCAGCCCTAACGGGAGTCGAAC
>Ga0209099_1001010_pt1 | contig 30787 bp, 26 predicted proteins | sample AD_JPNHW2_MetaG_FD_184430 | JGI IMG/M metagenome (GOLD analysis project Ga0209099, IMG submission 184430) | Active sludge microbial communities of municipal wastewater-treating anaerobic digesters from Japan - AD_JPNHW2_MetaG (SPAdes) (version 2) | ecosystem: Engineered > Bioreactor > Anaerobic... | reverse complement strand
TAAACGATCCAACCAAATTTCGTTTTACCGCCACAGGCATTTCCCCGGTTTCTTCACAACGAGATCCTGATAATCCTTTTTGCGTGTTGCTTGAATTTGCCGTTCCTTTTCCCGATCCTTTTTCCGACTCCCTCCATATCACGGGAGTAACGGATCTGAAGGGGAATGTTATTCCTGATACTTCCTTGTTTTTCAGTCATTATGATCAACATTCGTATGATGTCCTGATCAACGAAATCATGGCTGATCCGGAACCAGTTGTATCTTCTTTATCTTCGGAATATATCGAACTCTACAATCGTTCCGACCATGAAATCCGTTTGCAGGGATGGACGATCCAGGTCGGCACTTCCATCAAAGAGTTCCCCGATATCCTGTTCCCTCCCAAAGAGTACCTGATCCTTTCCTCCGATACCAGTTACAGTTGTTATGGATTGATGGTCAGGTTATTCACTTCTCCATCGGTGCTTTCAAATGAAGGGACAAAGCTGGTACTGCGGGATCAGCAAGGGCACGTCATGCATGCCATATCCTTTTCTTCAGATTGGTTCGACAATACCTTTAAACAGGAAGGAGGATGGTCGCTGGAAATGAAGGATCCGCTGAATCCCTGCGGTTGCGGGGAAAACTGGAAACCTTCAGAAAACATTTCCGGGGGAACTCCGGGAAGTAAAAATTCCGTTTTTGCCTTAAATCCTGATCATACGGATCCTTTTCTACTGCGGGCGACTATTACCGGTTCCGATGAGCTGGAAGTCATTTTCAGTGAACCGATGGACAGTCTTTCGATTCTTTCAGGAGGATGGCAGATCAATGACACGGTCGTTCCTTCAGATCAGGTATCCTCGCTGAGTCCGTTCTTTGATCAAATAAAAATAACCCGGGGAAACGACTTTCTGAAAGGAACGATATACACCGTGAAAGCGCCTGCCGCAGCAAAAGATTGTGCCGGGAACAGGTCTGACAGCACGGTGACCCGAATAGTTTCCCTGCCGGAAATCCCGGATCCCGGAGAATTGATCATCAATGAGATCCTGGCTGATCCTTCCGGGGAAGGAAGCCGCTTTATCGAGTTATTCAATAATAGCTCTAAAACTATTGATTTGAAGGATATTACCTTATGTTATGCCCGGGATTATACCGATAGTACGTCGGTCACCGGTAATGCGGTCTCTGCCTCCTTCTTCCAGTTGCTTTCTTTTGATTATGCGGCTATTTGTGAGGACAGGGATGAGGTAATCTCACGATACGCTGCGCGTTATCCCGAACGATTGATGACCATGAACCGTTTCCCCGGGCTGTCCGGTGAAAAAGGAACGGTCCTAATCGGCCGTGCCGGGGATGGCGTAGTGCTTGACCGGGTAGATTATTCGTCGGAGATGCATCAACCGTTGCTGTCCTCCACGGAAGGCGTTTCCCTGGAACGCGTACGTCCTTCCGGTTCTTCCATGGATGCTTCCAACTGGCATTCGGCCGCTTCTTCCTGCGGTTATGCCACACCGGGAGAACGTAACTCCCAATGGTGGGAATCAACAGGGGAGGAGGATCATTTTCTAACAGTGGATCCTGGTTTCTTTTCGCCGGATAATGACGGCACAGACGACTTGCTTCATATAGTGGTGAGGCCGGGAGAAGCAGGTTATCTGGCCACCATCAGGATCTTTGACCGGCAGGGACGTTTTGTAAAACAGATCACCGGAAATGCGCTGATCGCTCCGGAAGGAATCTTTGAATGGAACGGCCTGACGGAAGAAAACACCCGTGCCGCTTCCGGGATTTATATCGTGTATGCGGAACTGATGAAGACCGACGGGACCGTTAAAAAGTTCAAAAAAACCGTTGTCCTGGCAATCAGGCGTTAAAGCTTGGCCGTGGCGATCGTCGCCACACTGACTTTGGTTCCGTTGGCAGAGAGCAGGGCGGTAATGCACGATTCCAGGGTTGCTCCCGTTGTTATCACATCATCAACCAGCAAAACATGAGCGCCGGCGATTCGTTCCGGATCACAGAGCGTAAAAACATTTTTCACATTATTCCAGCGGTCATAACGTCCTTTACGTGTTTGTGTGGCCGTTGCCGTGTTCCTGACCAAGACTTTATTCAATACGGGCACCTTCATCGTTTTGGATAATCCGATAGCAAACTGCTCGCTTTGATTGTATCCTCGCTGCATAAACCTTTTCTTGTGTAACGGAACGGGAATGATCACGTCGATTTGAGAAAACAACGCCGAAGAACCCAAAACCCGTCCATATTCCTCTCCCAGCCAAATGCCGACGTCTTTTCGTCCCTTGTATTTCAGTTGATGGATAAGCCGCTGAACCTTGTTGCCCTTGTTGAAAAGCAGGAAGGAAGCCGCATTTTGTACCTCAACACGGCCGTAAAATACACGGCTCACGGCATTTTCAGCCTCCAGGTGGGTATTCGTCTTCGGAAGCCGGAAATAGCAGGCGCGGCAGATGATCTTTTCATGTTTCCACAGGCTGTTTCCACAACATACACAGATGCGGGGGTAGAATAACGATACAAAATCAGCGATCCAAGGCATAGGTAAACTTTCCGGTTAATCCGGAAGAGGATCAAAAGGTAATGCGCCCGCGTGCAAAAATGCGTACTTTTACGGTTTGCAATCATGATGAAACCGGGTTTATTACTGAAAGCCGAGGGGCTTACGATCGTATTCCGCAATGATGGTAAAGAAGTCGTGGCGGTGAATGGCATTTCCTTTTCGTTGTCCGAAGGTGAAATCATGGGTATCGTGGGCGAATCGGGCTCCGGTAAATCGGTTACTGCTCTTTCCCTGTTAAAACTGATTCCACATCCGCAAGGGATCATTTCTTCGAAATCGTTACTTCTGAACACGCCAAATGGCGAAGTGGACCTGGAACGCCTTGACGAGAAATCGATGCAGCAGATACGCGGAAAAGAGATCTCTATGATATTCCAGGAACCGATGACCTCCCTTAATCCGGCTTTCACATGCGGCATGCAGGTAACGGAAGTCCTGAGGCGGCACCTGGGAATGTCACGGAAACAGGCCCGGGAAAAAGCGTTGGAGTTATTCAGAGAAGTGCGGTTACCCCGTCCGGAAGATATCCTGAAATCCTATCCGCACCAGATCTCCGGGGGACAGAAGCAGCGGGTCATGATTGCCATGGCCATTGCCTGTAATCCCCGGCTGTTGATCGCGGACGAACCCACTACCGCGCTGGATGTTTCGGTACAGAAGACCATCCTGGAATTACTGTTATCCTTACAGCAATCGAGGAAGATGTCGATCCTGTTCATCACCCATGATCTGAACCTGGTACAGGGCTTTGCGCACCGGGTAATGGTGATGTACAAAGGGAAAATCGTGGAGGAAGGGCCGGTGGAAAAGATCTTCCGTGATCCTGAAAACCCTTATACCAAAGGGTTGATCGCCTGCCGTCCTGACAGCACCTCCCGTCTCCGGAGGCTGCCAACCATCGATGATTTCATCCATGCAAAGGAATCCGGCGTAAATTCTGCCGTGATCAGTGCTGCGGAACGGGAAGAAAGCCACCGGCTTCTTTATGGCCGAAAACCGGTGGTCGTGGTAAAAGCGCTTTCGAAGGTGTTTTCCTCTGCCGGTGGTCCCTTTTCAAGGAAAGGAAAGGATTTCAAGGCCTTACAGGAAATCTTCGTACAGGTTTACCCCGGGGAAACCCTGGGCATCGTCGGCGAATCGGGTTCCGGTAAAACCACCCTGGCCCGTGTGATGATTCGTCTTATCCCCGAAAGCAGCGGGAATATCTACTACAAGGAGAACGATATCACCCATCTGAACGGCAAGCTGCTCAAACGGTTACGCCGGGAGATCCAGATTGTTTTCCAGGATCCCTATTCTTCGCTGAATCCCCGTCTTACCGTCGGTGCCGCCATTATGGAACCCATGCTGGTCCACGGCTTGTTCAGCGGACCTGCCGAACGGAAAGATAAAGCCATTGAGTTGCTGGAAAGCGTTGGTCTGCATGCCGATCATTTTCATCGTTATCCCCATGAATTTTCGGGTGGACAGCGGCAGCGGATCTGTATCGCCCGGGCCCTGGCTGTACAACCTGAGCTTCTGTTGCTGGACGAAGCCGTATCAGCCCTGGATGTCTCTGTTCAGGCACAGGTGCTGAATCTGTTAAACGATTTAAAACATAAATTCGGGCTGACGTATATTTTCATCTCGCACGATCTTTCCGTTGTCAGATACATGTCCGACCGGGTGATTGTGATGAAAGACGGTTGCATCGTGGAAACCGCTGAAGCGGATACCCTGTATTCTCATCCGCAATCGGATTATACCCGTATGCTGCTGGAAGCATCAGCCTTAAAAAGAAAATAAATGGGAAAGAAAGCGAAAACAAAACTCTCCAGAGACGAGAAAAAGACGCTGATACAGAATATCCTGGGCGTCTATATTGATAATCCGCGTAGCGGGTTGAATTACAACCAGATCTCTGCACGACTGGGTTATCAGGACCGTGCTTCCAAAGACCTGATCCGTCTGTTGATCGAAGAATTATTCCGGAATAAGGACCTGGTGATGTCGAAACGCGGGAAATACCAGATCAATCAAGAGGGAGAGCATTTCATAAAGGCTCAGCGAACAGTGATCACCGGTACGGTCGACATGAAATCGTCGGGGAAAGCCTATGTGATCCCGGAAGATAAATCGGGCGACATCTTTGTCGCGCCCGAAAACACCCATCATGCGCTTAACGGAGACCAGGTCAGCGTTTTGCTGCTGCCGATCCGGAAAGGCCGGAAAAAGGAAGGAACCATCACCGACATCCTGAAACGCAGTAAATCGCAGTTTGTCGGAGTGGTAGAGATCAGCCGGAATTTTGCCTTCCTGATCCCCGACAATCCATCGATGCCGGTGGATATCTTCATCCAGACCTCCGACCTGAACGGCGCCCGTAATGGCGATAAATGCATCGCTCTGCTGACGGAATGGCCCGAGCATTCAAATAATCCTTTCGGACGCATCATCCAGGTGCTGGGGAAACCCGGCGACAACCAGGTTGAGATGCAATCGATCCTGGCGGAGTTCGAGTTTCCCCTGTCCTTTTCTCCCAAAGCGGAGAAAGAGGCGGCGAAGATACAGGGAGAAATCACCCCTAAAGAGATCAGCGCCCGCAAAGATTTCCGCGATGTCTTCACCATCACCATCGACCCCGAAGATGCCAAGGATTTCGATGATGCGCTGTCGCTCCGCAAACTGGAATCCGGTAACTGGGAAGTCGGAGTACACATTGCCGATGTTTCGCATTATGTCAAGCCGGGCATGATTATCGACCAGGAAGCTTACGACCGGGGAACATCCATCTACCTGGTCGACCGGGTAATCCCGATGCTCCCGGAACGGCTGTCGAATGAACTCTGTTCCCTCAAACCTAATGAGGACAGGCTTTGTTTTTCAGCTGTCTTTGAACTGAATGAAAAGGCGGAAGTGCAGAACGAATGGTTCGGAAAAACAGTAATCCATTCCGATCGCAGGTTTAATTACGAAGAAGTTCAAAAGATCATCGAAGAAGGGAAAGGGGAGTATGGAGAAGAGATCAGGGTGCTGAATGAACTGGCCACCCGATTGCGCGAAGAACGGTTCAGGAAAGGATCCATCAACTTTGATTCACAGGAAGTTCGCTTCAAACTCGACGAAAACGGGAAACCGTTGAGCATTTCCCTTCGCGAGATGAAGGATTCCAACAAACTGATAGAAGATTTTATGCTGCTGGCCAATCGAAGGGTGGCCGAAAAGATCGGGAAAAAGCAGGGGAACAAAACGCCGAAGACCTTTGTTTACCGCGTACATGACGTACCTAACTCCGAAAAACTCGATAACTTCGTGCAATTCCTTAAACGACTGGGTTATAAGATGGATCTCACCTCGAAAAAATCGATGGCGCAATCCTTTAATAACTTGTTTGCCAGGATACAGGGCACGGGGACAGAGACCATGATCGAAACCATTGCCATCCGGACCATGGCCAAAGCTTTCTATTCCACCAAAAACATCGGTCATTACGGTTTGGCTTTCCCGTATTACACCCATTTTACTTCTCCCATCCGCAGATATCCGGATCTCATGGTACACCGCCTGCTTTTTGATTACCTGAATGGCGCACCATCCGTCTCAAAAGAAGATTATGAACCCCGTTGTGACTATGCTTCCGAAATGGAACGGAAAGCGGTCGATGCCGAACGGATGTCGGTTAAATACAAACAGGCGGAATTCATGGTCGACAAGGTCGGTCAGGATTTTGATGCCCGCATTTCCGGTGTCAGCAAATGGGGAATATTTGCCGAGATCGTCGGGACCAGATGCGAAGGAATGATCCGGTTGCGCGACATGATAGATGATTACTATTTCCTGGATGAGGAAAACTTCCAGGTCATCGGGCAACGTTCCGGAGAAAAATATAAACTCGGTGATCCCATCAGAATCAGAGTGAAACGAATTGATGTGGCGAAAAAGCAGATGGATTTCGGAATTGTTTACTAATTTCGAAACCCTATTTGCTTAAAGAAGATACCCTGATGGACCTGATATCACCACGTCAACTTGTCAATGCAAACCAGTACCTGCAATTTTTCGGCGGGGAAACTTTGGCCAGGATTCTCTTCAAATGGCTGAAGCTCGACCGTGTTAATCATATCTATTCCTCGTATTACAATGCGCCTTCCGCGGAATTTCTTTCTGCCATTATCCGGCTAATGGGCGTCAAATTTGATGTACCGGAACAAGACCTGAAGAACATCCCTGCTACCGGGCCGTTTATCACGGTATCCAATCATGCTTACGGTGGACTCGACGGGATCCTGATGCTGAACCTTCTCCCAACAGTACGGCCTGATTTCAAGGTCATCGTCAACTTTCTCCTGACTCAGTTACAACCCTTGCAGTCCTATTTTCTGGCTGTCAATCCTTTTGAAACCTATAAAGACGTAAAATCTTCTTTCGGAGGACTGAAAGAAGCTTATTCACATCTCGACGATGGTCATCCGCTGGGCATCTTCCCTTCAGGAGAAGTATCCTCGTTCAAGTTCAATCAGATGGCTGTCACGGACAAGGAATGGCAGTTATCGATCATCAAATTCATCAAGAAAGCGCGTGTACCGGTCGTTCCCATCTATTTCGACGGACACAACAGCACGATGTTCCAATTGCTGGGAATGATCCATCCGGTGCTGAGAACAGCGAAGATCCCTTCGGAAATGTTCAATAAACGCGGGAAAACTATTCATCTGCGTATCGGAACCCCCATTACCCTGAAAGAGCAGGATGCCTTCGAAGACTTCAGGGAATATGGACATTTCCTGAGAATGCGAACCTATTCGATGGGCATCCCTTTCAAACAACCCCGGCATTCCAAACCAAAGTATTTCAGTTCTCCCGAGAAAATCATTGATCCGGTCGCACCCGAATTGATAGAATCCGAGATTGAAAGCATCCGCAACGAACATCTTCTCTTTGAGATACAAAGCAGCTCGGTGTTTTGCGTTCCTTCTGCGAAAATTCCCAATACCCTGCGGGAGATCGGACGTCTGCGCGAGATCACGTACCGCGAAGTGGGAGAGGGAACCGGAAAAAGCCTCGACATCGATAAGTACGACGCTCATTTTGAACAATTGATCTTCTGGGATCATTCGGCCAAAAAAATCGTCGGAGGATACCGGATCGGCAAAGGGAAAAAGATCCTGCAACAACACGGTATCAAGGGATTTTATATCTCCAGTCTGTTCCGGATCGAAGACGGTTTTACTCCCGTGCTGGAGGTATCCATCGAATTGGGAAGATCTTATATCATCAAAGAATACCAGAAGAAAACGCATTCCCTGTTCCTCCTCTGGAAAGGGATCCTTTACCTGTTGTTGAAAAACCCGGAATACAGGTACCTCCTCGGCCCGGTGAGCATCAGCAATGAATTCAGGAATATCTCCAGGTCGCTCACGGCCGAGTTTCTCAAGGCCAATTATATCAATCCGGAATTTGCTGATTTTGTTCATCCTACCAACGATTTCCGGTACACCCTGCCTGCAGCCATCAACCCGAACTTGTTCCTTCACTATGTCGGCAAGGATCTGAGCCGCGTTGAACGTTTTATCCAGGATATTGACCCTGCTTTCCGGCTGCCGGTCCTGCTGAAGAAATACCTGAGCGTCAATGCCGAAGTGATCGGGTTCAATGTCGATCCGAAGTTCAACAATTGCCTGGATGCCCTGATGGTTCTCGACCTGCTGGAAGTACCGTCCGATATCATCGAAGGACTTTCCAAGGAGATCAACGACCAGTCTATCCTTGAAAGATTCAGGAAATAACCGGATTCCGCATCTCTTTTATAAAAAAAAAGAGGCTCTCACGAAAGAAGAGCCTCTTTTCACATTCAACAGGTAAACTATTTTACGAGCGTCAACTCGTTGATCAGGTTGGTTGCGCCTGCGAATTTATCAATGATGAAGAGAACATACCGGATATCAACATTGATGGTCCGCTGCAAATCGGGTTCGAACATGATGTCGCCACTCATGGCTTCCCAGTTTCCGTCAAAGGCTAAGCCAATGAGTTCACCATTTCCGTTGATCACCGGGCTGCCGGAATTGCCTCCCGTGATGTCATTGGTGGTAAGGAAACAGGTGACGAGTTCACCATTCTTCCCATATTGACCATAGTCTTTCATCTTGAATAAGTCTTTCAGCTTCGGAGCCACGATGAATTCATCGTTCGTGGGATCTTCTTTCTGCATTACGCCATTCAGCGTCGTAAAGAAATCATAATGAACAGCATCAGCAGGATAGTAATCCAGCACTTTTCCGTAGGTCATTCGCATCGTGGAGTTGGCATCGGGATAGAACACTTTGTTGGGATCCATCTTGCGGAGACCATCAATAAACAGGCGGTTCCCGGCATTTACTTCGATGGAAGCATTTTTGAAATCCGTCATGTATTTGCTACGGGCGTCTGCCATGCTCTTCGCAGTAACCCATACTATGTCTTTCTGCAGTTTCTTCAGGCCGGGTTTATCAAGGAACTTGTTGCTGTTGGCAGCAGAAGCAAAGATCGATTTATTGAACACATCTTCAGCAAAGGCTGTATAATCGTTCTTATACTGTTTTTCGATCGTGGTGAAGATAGAAGGAAGATCCTGTTTGGCTACACTGGCTGCGTAGAGGCGAAGCAGTTCAGCAAAGGTCTTCTTTTCAATCGCCTGGTCTTTATCTTTAAAATGATCGGTCACAACGCCACGGAGGGCTTTCACGCTTTCCTCGATGCCTGACTTGTTTTTCTTTTCCAGTAAGGAGGCCAGTTCATTGAAAGAGCTTGAATATCCTACGATATCAAGAGCCGAACCGGCATACACGGAAAAGTAGAAGGGAATGGTAGTCTTGGTAAGTTCAGCATAACCGGATTTCAGGCTGGGAAGAACATTGCCGTATTTCTTCTGTAACGTGGGATCTTTGCTGTACCAATTGATGAAGTTCTGTTCGATGACCTGTTTCTTTTCGCCGACTTTGTTCTTCTTCAGCATCTTTTCCTGTCCGATGAAGTTCTTCCAGGTATTGGCTATTCCGGCATAGTTGCTGGCATAATCAATCTTTACTTTCTGATCAACATCCATCCGTTCTTTCATCACTTCGAGTTCTTTACCAAAGAGCTTGATGATGGTGGGATAGAAGGTGCTGACGTTATAATCGATACCATAGGAAGTCAGGTAACGGCTGGTTCTTCCGGGGAATCCCCAGATCATGGCAAAATCATTCTTGTCGTAACCTTTCAGGCTGATCGGCAGATGCTTGGCGGGTTTCAGGGGAATATTATTTTCAGCATAGGTGGCAGGATTTCCGAGTGAATCGGTATAGATCCGGAAGACGGTGAAGTCGCCGGTATGACGAGGCCACATCCAGTTATCGGTGTCGCCGCCGAATTTACCGATGGATGAAGGAGGGGCGCCAACGAGACGGACATCCTTATACGTGATGTACACGAAAAGATAATATTCATTTCCACCGTAGAATTCCTTAACACTGACTTCGTATTTATCATTTTCCGAAGCTTCTTTTTTCAGACGGGTACTGATTTCGCGAACTTTAGCCGCGCGATTCGTTTCGCTCATGGTATCGGAAAGGAAGGGGAGAATGGAATCGGTCACGTTGGCCATCCTGACCAGGAAGCTGGCGCACATGTTTTCGTTCGAAAGTTCTTCTTTCTTTGATTTGGCCCAGAATCCGTCCATCAGATAATCATGTTCCGGAGTGCTGTGATCCTGTACGGAACCATAACCGCAATGATGATTGGTGAAGAGGAGGCCTTCGGAAGAGACAACTTCTGCCGTGCAGAAAAACCCGCCGGAAGCTCCATTGCTGGATAGACCTACAATAGCATCTTTCAGGCTGGAATGATTGATATCATAAAGTTCCTGGGGAGTAAGATGCAATCCCATTTTTTGCATGTCAACATAATTCAGCCGTTCGACCAGGAAAGGAAGCCACATTCCCTCATCGGGAGGATTTCCTGCAAAAGCTTTTCCCGGTCCCGGGAGTAAAAAAATGGCAGAGAACAAGGCCATTATTACCGGTTTTATCAGGGTACCGGACAAACCCCTTTTGTTTGTACGTATCATAAAATATTTGTTAAGTGGATGATTACTATTCTACTGCAAAAGTACAGGAAATTTGGGTTTCCGGTCACATTTTCGAGCAAATCAAGGATTTCCCCGATGAACGAATAAAACATCGGGGCAAGAAGAATAAATCAGCCTGAAAACGTACCCTTCGGCTATTTGATAAGAGGTTCCGGCTCCTTTTCCGTAATGACCTTCACCCCACGCAGCCGGATCGAGAACCATATCATCAGGATTCCGAGCAAACAGGCAACAAGTCCGAGGATGATCGCCAGGACACTGGCAACAGTGATCGGGACAAACAGAAGAACGATCCCGAGCGCTAATGTCAGCAAAGCAGTGAAGAGAAAAATGTTTTTTTGGGAGAAACCGCTCTTGGTGATGTTGATGAGCATAACAAGCTGCACAATCCCGATGATCAGGGCCCAGATCCCCACAAGTCTCAGGAAAAGATTCAGCGATCCGGAGGGTTCCAGCAAAATAATAAGGCCGATGGCGATGGTGATGACCGCTTCAAGAATGATCATCAGCGCTCCCCGGTCCCTGCGTATATTCCTGATAGCCAGTCCTACGAGCAACACCCCGCAAAGCAGGATGAAAGCTCCAAACCACATGACAATGGTTTTCAGTACCGCTTCGGGAAATGCCACGAGCAATAACCCGAAAAGGATCGAGATGACTCCATTGGCCGCCAGGATCCACCAGTTTTTGTACATTTTTGTTTCCATAGGTTGTTTTTATAATTCCCGTCTGCCAATGACTATCTTCCCGGCAGACTGATGTTTGACCCACTGTAGAAAGCCCAAACAGAATTCGCAATGACAAAGAGCCCGATGATAATGAATAAAATCCCTACAATCCGGTTCATCCAGATTTTAACGACAGGGTTATTGGCGCCTTTGATCTTGTTAGCCAGAACAACTTTCAGGATATCTGTCCCGACTATCATCAGCAGTGTTCCGGCAAAGAACAATACAACTTTCTGGGAATCACCTCCATAACTGGCATTGATCGCTACTACTGAAGTAAGCCAGAAGATCCAGAGCGAAGGGTTGGCAATATTGAGGAGGTATCCTTTTACAAAATAAGGAATAAGCCCCGGATGTTTTACTTTGATCTCACTGACGGCTTCAACCTGCTCGGTCTGCGGAACCTTCCGGATAAGGGAAAATAATCCAAAAAGGGCCAGGATCGTTCCTCCGATACAACCCAGGAGTAAATGATTCTTCGGATTGGTGATCAACTGGGAAGCTCCGAAATAAGAACCCACCACCAGCGTGAGGTCACTGCAAAAAATGCCGAGCGACAGGGCAATCCCTGTCTTGACTCCATGTTTGATGCTGGTTTGCATCAGGGCAAACAAAGCCGGGCCTATTATAATGGCCATCGTCAAACCAAGAAACATTCCTTCAAACAATGGATGAAGCATAATCGTTATCTGTTAGTAACCTTCCGTGTAAAAAACCGTGTTATTATCCAACTGCAAAGTTGAAAAATAATCCTTAATCTCTGTTCTGAATGTCTTTTCTGCCTCCCCTGAAAAGATTTTAAAAGCTTCCTTGTGGGATGAATACTGCTGGTATCTCTCTCCCGATAAGGTTACAAAGCTGTATAATTCCGCTCGTAAATATTCAAAATACTTTCTGTGATGAATCCATATCCGGTCTTGTTTAAAAATTTGAAGAATCCCGAACAGAAGCGCCCCAGTGAAGGATAAAACCGTAGCGATGACAGAAGCACTGCTTTTCTCCAGCGGAATATTAAGAACAGTAGGGATGGCAATGGCCACTAACAAAATGGTAACCCTGAAGAATTCAAACACAATTTTGTTTTTAATGGCAAGTTTGTCCAGTGAAAAAAGGGCATCCATGAACCTTTTCTGAATGTATTCCTTTTCATTGTCGCTCAGATCTGAAGAAGCTAAGAGAGCGGTAATGACCTGGCATTCATTTCTCTTGTTTGAGTTGAAAAGAAAATAGCGAAAACCCTTTCCGGGGGTTGCTTTACTGTCAGGTAATTTTTCGTGATATCTTTTCATCGTTTGTTTTGATATAATAGTTTCCGATAAACCAGGATTTCCTGGAAAATTTCCATCCTTCACGTTCCAGAATGGCAGGAGAAAGCGATTTGTTTACAATCAGGGTCTCAAAATAACCGGCATGATATTGTTTTCCCAGATCATAAAACTCATCCAATGCACAATTCAAACTATCGAGTGTAGTTTGGCCTGACGATTGTAAATATATCAACTTCATCTTATTGGCAATCGCGTAATAGCTGCAGAACAATTCAGCCCTATCACCCTTGTGGATTTTATGAAACAGAAAACCAAAAGAAAGAATGAAAGGGATAGGCTTGAATTTCGCCCGTTTCCGAAATTGAAGGGAAACGGGAATTCCTCTTTCAACAATGATCTTAATATGTCTATCTTTTGATGTGTTCATTATCAATCTTGATATTCTTTTCGAAAGTACAAATAAAACAGATATTTTTGTCCAAAACGATGACATTGAACTTACTTCGAAACCTTATGACAACGCTGCTCATTATGTTGGTCCTGGTAGTGCTTACCGCAGCTGGAGCAGTCGCGTTTCTTGCCATTACCGAATACAAACCCCGGCCGGTGGAAACATTGGAAATCCGAAACAACCAGCCGGCGAATGCGGCCGGGAAACGCCGGTTTTCCTGCCTGACCTGGAATATCGGATATGCAGGTCTGGGAAAGGAGATGGACTTTTTTTACGAAGGAGGGAAACAGGTCCGGCCATCCCTCCCGGAAACGGAAAGGTACCTCCACGGGATCATCACGACCCTCTCTTCCCTCGATTCCGTCGATTTCATGATGTTGCAAGAGGTTGATCTTCATTCAAAAAGAAGTCATTACATCAACGAATACGAACAAATCCTCCAAGGCTTGCCCGGTTATGGGTCGATGGTCGCTGTCAACTATAATTGCCGTTTCGTCCCGGTTCCCCTCGTCCATCCGATGGGAAGGGTGCTTTCTGGGATCGTTTCCCTCAGCAAATGGAACATCGCTTCTTCCACACGGCATGCTTACAACGCCTTTTTCCCCTGGCCTAAACGTCTGGCATTCCTGAAACGCTGTTTTTCGGCCCAAAGAGTGCCCCTGGACAACGGAAAGGAACTTGTTTGGGTCAATCTCCACAATTCGACGTTTGATGAACAGGGAACCCTTAGAAAGGCCGAAATGGAACAATTGCAAAAATTCTTACTGGAGGAGTATAACAAAGGCAACTATATCCTGGCAGGCGGAGACTGGAACATGAACCCCCGGGGATTCGAGCCCGGCAGCATCCGCACCGGGGACCAGACTCATGTCATTCAGCCGTTGGTCACGCCGGATTTTCTTCCCGGCTGGCAGTTTGTCTTTGACCCCTCTGTACCGACCAACCGCGATGTCAACAGACCTTATTCCACCGGACTGAATACAACCACCCTGATCGATTTCTGGGTGGTTTCCCCCAATATCCGGACAGCATCGGTCAAAACACTGAATAGTGGTTTTGCGTTTTCCGATCATAACCCGGTCATTTTCACCTTTCAATTGCAATAATCTTTATGAAAATATCAGTAAAAGAAAATGTCAGCCTGTTCAACCTGCTGGAAAAAGAATTTCCTGCTTCTTCCCACACCACGGTGAGGAAGATGGTCAAACACGGTCAGATCAAAGTGAACGGGAAGGTGATCACCCGCGGTGATGTAATCCTGCAGCCGGGTGATGAAGTGGAGTATATCAAAAGCCTCCGCCTCCCCGAACCGGAAAATACTCCTTACCGGGTGGTGTTTGAGGATGATTCCCTCCTGATCAGTGAGAAACCGGCAGGAACGCTCACCATTGGTTATACCAAAGATCAGGGTGAATCCTCGTTTTATAAGGAATGGCTACAGTACATCCGCGATCGCTCGAAAGGCAGGGAACGTATCTATATCGTTCACCGGCTCGACAAGGAGGTTTCGGGCCTGGTTCTCTTCGCCAAAACACCGGAGATACAGAAGCTCCTCAAGGACAACTGGCACATGAATACGAAGCTCTATTATGCCCTGGTGGAGGGAAAGCCGGCCAAAGCGATGGGAAAGGTCATCAGCTACCTGTTTGAAGGTCCTAAAGAGAAAATGTTTTCATCCCAGGATCCGGAAAAAGGCAAGCAGGCCATTACGCAATACCGTATCATGAAAGAGTTACCGGGTGTCACGCTGCTGGAGGTCAGGCTGGAGACAGGCCGTAAGAACCAGATCCGCGTTCACATGGCCGATATCGGCTGCCCCATCGTGGGAGACCGGCGCTACGGGGCAAAGGATAAATTTTCCAGGAGGATCAGGCTTCATGCTTGCCAACTCTCTTTCGTTCACCCTGTTACGGGCGAACAGATGGAATTCCGCTCCTCCATGCCGAAGGGATTTACCACGCTGAAAGAAGCCGACGAAAAGTATAAATAAAAAAAGCAATGCCCTTTTCCCGGTCATTGCTTTTAAGTGGTGGAGTATAGGGGAGTCGAACCCCTGACCTCTAGACTGCCAGTCTAACGCTCTAGCCAACTGAGCTAATACCCCAAATGAGGCTGCAAATTTAAGAAAAGTTTTCATATTTGTATCCGGATAAGTTACAAGATGTCAGGGGGACATGACCAACATGCAAACAAAACGACTGTTCATCGCCATTAAGATCAAGCCTGATCCGGCATTCATGAAGCAATACCGCGGGCTGAAGGAAGCGCTGAAGCACGAGCCCATCAAATGGGTGGAGGAACATAATATTCATATCACGTTAAAGTTCCTGGGTGATACGGATTTCCGGATCATCCCGCAAATAGGAGAAAAGCTGGAAACGGTTGCCCATGCGGTTCCGTCATTCAGTTTTAAACTTGATACCCTGGGCATTTTTGGCAGCAGGTATCAACCCAGGGTGATCTGGATCGGTATCAACTCTTACCAACCCCTGGTATCACTCATGCAGGCGGTTCATGATGCCATGGAACCACTGGGCTTTGAAAAGGACCGGCAGAATCTGGTACCTCATCTTACACTCGGTCGTATTAAAGAGATCCGCGATAAACAATTGTTCCGGGAAACACTCGACGATCTCAGAACCATGGCCTCATCGCCCTTCCAGGCACAGGAAATGATCCTGTTTGAAAGCATCCTTAAAAAAGAAGGGCCTGAATATCATGTGATCCAGACCCATTCTTTTCAATAAGCAACAAAGTGTCTTTCATCCTTCTTCAGGGTGCGAATTTTTCTTCTCCAGGTTCTTTTCAATGAAATAATACAACAGGAGGCTCAGACCACCAAAGAGAAAGATCATGGAGAAAAACGATTCTTCTTCCCCCAGGGAAGTATATTCCGCCAGAATCCGCCCCAGAAGAATGCCCAGGCCTACGCCAAGAAACACCATACCCCATTTGAGAGAACTCGGTGAACCACACTTTTTTGTCTCCAGCATATCAGCAGGAAGGCCTTTGGCTATCAAGGCCATCCGTTCTTTCTTTCGCATCGCCAGGTAAACGATCCCCAGGATCATGGCGAACATCGAGATCGGGATCAAAATTTCTGCGTTCATTGTTTTGCGATTTAAGTGAATGATTCGGTTGTTTGATCTCTTTGACGCACACGATTTTCGGAAGTTACATCCGCAGGCAAAAATTATTGCCTGACCACGAATTTCCCCGAAATAACGGTGAAGTGATCTATCAGCCGGATAAAATAAATCCCGTCGCTGAGGTCGGTGACATCCACCTGAAAGGAGGATTCTCCTGACCGGACAATCGTTCCCGTTCTCACCAGTTCCCCGGCTATATTCCTGATTTGCAGGGTCATCTCGGGAACATGCCCGTCGAAAAGAATATTTAACCTGTCTTTGACCGGGTTGGGGAAAAGGGTCATGCGATAACCTTCGGGAGTTTCAGGAATGGCAGAACAATCCATCACCGTGATGTCCAGCGAGGAAGTTGCTCCCTGCCCGCATTCGTTCGCTGCATAAACGCTCAGTTTCCCGGAAACGGCACTCTGTCCGAATTCCATGACGATGCTGTTGGTATTCTGACCGGATTGAATAGTAGCTCCTTCCGGAACCATCCATAAATAATTATCGGCATTCGGAATGATACCAATGGAATAAGGGTACTCGTCCTGGTTCAGGCAAACGGTGTCGCTCCCGCTGATCATGCCGGCATCGCCTGCCGTGGAATCCGTCACCAGGTATTTGATGCAGGGGATGGACTGACCGCATACATTCCCGGCCACCACTGTTACATTGCCGGAAAGGACTCCCCAGTTGATCATGACGTTGGTGGTACCCTGTCCGGTAACCACCGTGGCATCCGAAGGAACCGTCCAGAAATAGGATTCTGCTCCCGGGACACTATCCGTATAAAATGACACCATGCTGTTTTTACAACCGCTTTCATTGCCAAATATCGTTTTCGGTGCGTCAGGCAATACGGTGAGTACGACTTCTTTAACACTGGGAGTGCTGTTGCCGCATGCATTCCCTGCAATGACGGAAACGGTTCCTCCCGTAGTATCCCAAAGGAGTTCTATCACTGGAGAATTCTGACCCGATAGAATGGTCGCTCCTTCCGGAATCGTCCAGGAATAGGATTCAGAACCCGGAACAGGAATGACGGAATAATTGGCATTTGCCTTTCTGCAGGCGATATCGGGTCCGCTGATCGTTCCCGGAGAAGGAGGACTCGTGAGAACCGTGACAACCACACTGTCCGTCACACTGTCCATGACGGCATCGGTTACCTTCAGGATGTACTTCGTCGTTACCTCCGGGGTGGCGACCGGATCAGGGATGGAAGGATCGTCCAGACTGCCCGCAGGCGTCCAAACGTACGTAAAAGGAGGGACACCACCGGTGATCATGGAACTAAGCTGCGAAGAAACTCCTTCGCAGACGGAGTCGGGGCCGGCCACGACCTCTACACCGAATCCTCCTGTCTGCGCCATCGTCAACCCGCTGAATAACAATACAAACATCGTTGTCAGACTCCATTTCACCCCGTCGGCTGTTCGTTCCTTCATGTTTCTTCCTGTTACCGCATTTTGAGCAAATATATTTAATATGCAAATCTATAAATAGTTGCTTTCGTTTGCAATATTTTTAACAAAATTACATCGTTACTGTCCATGATTGAGTTAATTTTATAGTTTCTGTAACCGGAAAATCATTTTAACGTCTAATGACCAAAATGAAGTATCAGGACGACAACTCGTACATTGACCGCATTTTAAACGGAGAGGTTGCTGCCTATGCTTCATTGGTAGAGAAACATAAGGAGATGGTTTTCTCGATCGCTCTTAAAATATTGAAAAACCGGGAGGATGCCGAAGAGGTGGCACAGGATACCTTCGTAAAAGCATACCAATCGTTGAGGACTTTTGAAAAGAAAGCGCGGTTCTCAACCTGGTTGTACCGGATCGTATACAATGCCTCCGTTTCACGTACCCGTAAAAAGAAGTTGGAATTCCTGGCCATGAATGAAAACATTTTGCAGAATTATACGGAAGAGGAGATTACAGGGTGTGTGGACAAAATGGATGAGAACGATCAGCGGATTCTGATCGACAAGGCGCTGAAGAAACTTCCGGAGGAAGATAACCTGTTGATCACGTTGTTTTACTATTCCGACCACTCTGTTGATGAGATCAGTTATATTACCGGACTTTCTGCTTCCAACGTGAAGGTACGTCTTCATCGCATCCGTAAGAGGTTATATGAGATGATCAGTGAAATGATGAAAGAAGAAGTGTGGTAACCACCGGAAATTGTGATATCTTTGTAGTATGAACCTGAATGAAGAGATAAAGGATGATTTTTTAAGGAAGCTGGTGAAACAGGTTCCGCTGGATAGTCCATCGCAGGATTTCACTTCTGGGGTAATGGCCGGCTTACAGCCATTGCCGGAAATCGTGAAGGAGAAGAAACCTTTCTTCCTGTTCCTTCGTTCGGTAGGTCCCTGGGTGTGCCTGGGGCTCTTTTTGCTTATTTTTCTGATTTCTTCGGATATTCCTTACCTGACTTTCATCCCCGGAAAAGAATATGTCAACGACCGGGTGCTGCCGTTGTTCGCTGCGTTCTTCTCAAACCTGGGTGAACTTTTCTCCGGGAACAAATCCGTATCGATCATGATGGCTGTCATGGTCGCCGGAGCGTTTCTGTTTGGCATCGACCGGGTTCTCCACCGTATGTCGACCTCCCGTAACCATATTGCCTGATTTCCAGGTTAGTTTCTTTCCTGCATCCGCTCGCTCCAGAGTTGACGGAAGTTCTTGGGCGCCACTTTGGGTAGAGCCCTTCGCGTTCCCCATAACTTGGCGGCAAAAATATTCAGGGCCTGGTTTTTAACGCCGGCACCGGGTTTGTCCAACACCCAGCGATGCAGCATGGCAAATTTCCAGGCGGCTATGGCATATTTCCAGTAAGGAGAAAAGCATTTATCGATGACCGACTGGTGTCTGTTGTGAAGAAGGAGCTCGTGAAGGGGAATCTTCATCGGGCAGACACTGGAACAGCTCCCGCAAAGCGTGGAAGCAAAACTCAGGTGGTTAAAATCAAAGAAACCTTTGTAATGTGGGGAGATCACCGATCCGACCGGCCCCGAATAAACAGCCCCGTAAGAATACCCGCCAATACTGCGGTAGATGGGACACGCATTAAGACATGCACCACAACGGATGCAGGACAGGGCTTTCCGCTGTTCGGGATACTTCAGCACTTCCGTACGATGGTTGTCGATCAATACCACGTACATCTCTCCCGGACCGTCGGGCTCATTGGCCCTGGCCGGACCGAATACGATGTTATTGTACGCTGTAAGGAACTGACCGGTGCCATGGGTAGCCAGCAAGGGTAAAAAGAGATCCAGATCTTCCAGCGACGGGATGATCTTTTCTATCCCGGCAATCACGATATGGATCTTCGGAAAACCAATACTCATCAACCCGTTGCCCTCGTTTTCAGTCAGTCCGACAGCTCCTGCATCGGCGATGAGGAAATTAGCGCCCGTGATGCCGATATCGGCCCGGATAAATTCTCCGCGCAGATGTTCCCTCACAAACCCGGCAATATCCTTCGGCGTGCTTTCGGGTGGCAGGTTGAATTTTTCATGAAATAACTTCGCTACATCCTCTTTCGACTTGTGCATGGCCGGCGTAAGGATATGATAAGGCTTTTCCCCCGCAACCTGAACAATATATTCTCCCAGGTCGGTCTCGAAGACCTCTTTCCGGTTTTTCTCAAAAAGTTCATTCAGCTCCAGCTCCTCGGAAACCATCGTCTTCTGTTTGACGATCACCTTGGCTTTGGATAACCGGATAATATTCAGGATCTCTTTCTGCGCTTCCTTCTCACCCGGAGCCCAGATCACTTTACCACCCCGTTTCTCGAAATTCTGTACAAACTCATTCAGATAACTGTCGAGCTTGTTGATGACTTTATACTTCAGGTTGGCTGCCCTTTTGCGGGCTAACTCCAGATCTTTGAACTGCGTTTTACCGCGAATGACCGCTTTATCGTACGCGGCTATATTATGATCAAGTCGCTTCCGGTGTTCCGGATCAAACGCCTTTCTTTCTGAGTCTCTGAGAAATGTCCGATAAGCCTGGGTCATGCTATTCGTTTATTTTACCGGTGGAATCTTGTTTACCCTTCTTTCGTGACGTCCTCCTTCAAACCCGGTATTCAAAAACAATTGAACAAACTCTTCTGCCGACTCTTCGGAGATAAAACGAGCAGGTAAAGCCAGGATGTTCGCATCGTTATGCTGGCGGGCCAGCTGAACAATCTCGGGTCTCCAGCATAAGGCTGCCCGTACTTTCGGGTATTTGTTGGCCACCATGGATACACCGTTACCACTTCCGCAAAGAATGATCGCCTTCGTGAATGTTCCGTCATTCACTGCCCGGGCCAACGGATGAATCATATCGGGGTAATCCACGCTCTCTTCCGATGCGGTTCCGAAATCTTCTACCTTAAACCCCCATTCTATCAGCTTCTTCTTTAACGATTCCTTCATGCAGTATCCTGCATGGTCGGATGCAATAGCAATTATTCCGGGTTTATCATCCATTGTTCATTCCTTTTTTTGCAAATGTAAACATAATGCGATCATTTTGAATACTAAAGAAAATTCGACTTTTCTTAACTTATTTTAAGCCATCTTTTTACTTTTTCCACATTAAAATGTTCACAACTGCGTACCTTTGTTCTAAAATTGTGATAAAATGTTAAATCACCCGATGGTTATGAACAATGAGAATCATCCGGTTCATTACTCCGGAATTTTTACTCATTCTTTCAACAACCCGGATCCGGTTAAAAAGAAGAAAGTTTTTAACCCTGACTGTTTATGAACATTTGTGGATAAAAGATTCATTCTTTTAAAAAAGAGAACCTTAAAGAAAGACAACTTTTCGGATTTTGTGAATAAGGAACAAGGTTTACAAAATCCAAAATAGAGGGAAGAAAGAAATGAACATTATCAACAGCCATTATATTAAACATAAAGAAATTTAAGATTTTTTATTTTTATGAAAGAAGAATTGAAGAAAGATATTGCTGAAGAGATCAATAAAATCAAACATGAAAAGAATGTTGTATTTTTGGCTCACTTTTATCAGTTACCGGAAATACAGGACCTCGCTGATTACATTGGCGACAGTTTAGCCCTGGCTCAGGAAGCGTATAAAACACAAGCAGACATCATTCTTTTCGCCGGCGTTCATTTTATGGCGGAAACAGCGAAGATACTGAATCCATCCAAAAAAGTGCTGATACCCGACATGAATGCAGGATGTTCACTGGCCGATTCCTGTCCTGCTGATGACTTGAAAAAGTTTATGGACGCTCATCCCGGCCATAAGGTGATTTCTTACATCAATTGCTCGGCAGAAGTAAAAGTTTTATCCGATGTGATCTGCACTTCCAGTAATGCCGTAAAAATTGTTCAGTCGTTTCCTGCCGATCAACCCCTCATCTTTGCCCCCGACCGGAATCTCGGCGCTTGGGTGAATAAAATGACGGGACGTAACATGCTCTTATGGAATGGTTCATGTGAGGTACATGATATGCTGACAACAGAAATGGTCGTTAATTTGAAAATACAACATCCTGATGCTAAACTGATTGCACATCCAGAATGCAAAGCCGTTATCTTGGAAATGGCTGATTATATAGGATCGACAACAGCTTTATTGAAATATACCATGAGCGATCCGGCCCGAAAATTTATCGTGGCGACAGAAACGGGTATTCTTCATCAAATGAAGAAAAACTCACCGGATAAAGAGTTTATCATCGTTCCTGCCGATCAAACTTGCTCGTGTAATGATTGTAAATATATGAAGATGAGTACCTTGGAAAATATTCTCCACGTGTTGAAAGAAGAAACGAACGAGATACTTCTGGATCCGGTACTGATGGAAAAAGCGAAAAAACCTATTCTGAAAATGTTGGAACTTTCTGCATGATAAGCTTGATGTACAGATATTAAAACTATGAGTCGTACTATTCTGATAACCGTTTTTGCATGGCTTGCTTTTCATTGTTCCTTCCTGGCAGGGCAGGATACCGTGAAAATGAACGGCTACCAGAAATTCTATTACCAAACCGGTGTGCTTTCAAGCGAAGGGACTATGCGCGAGGGTAAGCCGGATGGTTATTGGAAATCCTATTTCGAAAACGGTAAACTGAAATCGGAAGGGAACCGGAAGAATTTTGAACTCGACAGCGTCTGGAAATTTTATAATGAAGTTGGAAACCCGGTCCTGGAAATATCCTATAAAAACGGGAAGAAAAACGGTATCAAAACTTCTTACCTGGACAAGGAGACGATCAAAGAGAACTTTGTCAACGATGTAAAAGAGGGATGGACGCGTTATTATCTTCCTGATGGAACCCTGAAAGCGGAGATTCCGTTCGTAAAAGGATTATCACATGGTATTGGCCGGGAATATTCGCCCGATGGGAATATCATCACCGTCACGGAATACAAAAGAGGCTTTGTCACCGACAGGTTGAAAGTGAACCGTCGGGACAAGAACAACCGGAAGCAGGGAACCTGGATGACTTTTTATCCCAATGGAAAAATTCAGGGAGAAGGAACTTACAAGGATGACAAAAAGAACGGCTATTTCAAAGACTACACGGAGAACGGCGATCTGATCAGAGTGGTCAAATACGTGAATGATATAGAACAGGCCGATGCGTCGGAGATCCGGAAGCTGCAGGTTGTCAATGAGTACTACCCTGATGGGAAGATCAAGTCAACGACCATGTACCGGGATGGTGTTCCGGAAGGGGTGAAACGTGATTATTCTCCCGACGGTACGATTACCAAGTCGGCGGAGTATCATAACGGCAACCTGATCGGAGAAGGCATTATGTTGGAGGAAGGATGCAAAGATGGTCCGTGGAAAGAGTTTTATTCCGACGGTTCCTTGCGGGCCGAAGGAAGGTACGATCACGGGAAGCGGGTAGGGGAATGGAAGTTTTATCATCCCGACGGAAAAATGGAACAGACCGGAAGGTACACGGAAACCGGTTTAGCCGACGGAACCTGGAAATGGTATTTCCCGAACGGACAGCTGATGCGGGAAGAATCGTATTATAAAGGGGTTCAGGACGGATTGTCGGAAGAGTATGACGAAAACGGCAACCTGATTGAAAGAGGGGAGTTCCTGGATGGGAAAGAAGATGGCCCGTGGATCATGACGACGGGGGATTTTTTCTACAAAGGATCCTACCGGGATGGATTACGAACCGGCTGGTGGCAGGAGTTTTACCTGACCCCGGTCGAAGGAAGGGTTGACACCACCCTGAGTTACACGGGAAATTACATCGATGACCTGCCCGACGGGAAACATACCTGGTATTGGGATAACGGGAAGATCCGTGAAGAAGGCACCTATGTGATGGGAAGCAGGGAAGGGAACTGGAACCAGTTTAATTACGACGGCACCCTGTTCCTGGTCATCACGTACTCAGGAGGAGTAGAGACAAGATATGACGGAGTGAAAATAAAACCACCTTTTGAAAAGAACGAATGATGGAAAAAAACAGGAGAAAGAAACCGGAGGAAATCCAACCGGAAGAAACGACGATACGGCTCAATAAATTCATTTCAAATTCGGGAGTCTGTTCACGGCGTGAAGCTGATATTCTCATTACCACCGGCTCGGTAAAAGTGAATGGGAAAGTAGTGACGGAACTGGGAACCAAGATCTCCCCCCTCGATAAAGTCCAGTGCGGCGACCGTGTCCTCCGGATGGAGAAACCGGTGTACATCCTCCTGAATAAACCCAAGGGTTACATCACCACTTCCGATGATCCCGAGAAACGGAAAACGGTGATGGAACTGATCCGGGGAGCTTGCAAGGAAAGAGTGTATCCGGTGGGTCGCCTTGACAGGAATACCATGGGATTGCTGCTATTCACCAACGACGGCGAAATGGCGAAAAAACTGACTCATCCCCGGTACGGTATCCGGAAGATCTATCATGTCTTCCTCGACAGTCCGCTGACACATAACGATTTGAAAAAGATCAGGGAGGGAGTGGATCTGGATGATGGTTTTATTAAGGTTGATAGCGCCGAATACGTAGATGAAGGAACCGACCGGAAACAAATAGGCATTGAGATCCATTCGGGAAAGAACCGGATCGTGCGAAGGATCTTTGAGAAACTGGAATACAAAGTGACAAAACTCGACAGGGTTGTCTTTGCGGGCCTTACCAAAAAGAATTTGCCCCGCGGAGAATGGAGATTTCTTGAAGAGAAAGAGATCAATATGCTGAAAATGATCAGAACACCAAAAAGTACGCGATGAAACCTGTTACGTTATATATCGTTGAAGATGAGCTCCTCATCACTATGGGTTTAAAGACACAGTTGGAAGCATCCGGATATTCTGTATTGGGTATGTCGACCAAATGCGATGTTTGCCTGAAGGAACTCCAGGAACTCAAGGATCAGGGTAAGGAGCCCGAGATCGTACTGATGGATATCAACATCCGTGGTAAATGCGATGGCATTGAAACGGCCCGAAAGATTACCCAGAAATTCGATTGCGGGATCATTTTTGTAACCGGACAGAGCTCGCAGGAGGTTTATGAACGCTCCATCGACATCAAGCCATACGGCTATCTGGTAAAACCGATCGACCTCGAACAGACCATGATGATCATCGAGATCGGGGCCAACCAGCGCAGACTGGAGATCCAGAACAGGAAGTATCAGAAAAAACTCCTGGAACTCATTGAACAACGCACGAAAGAAAAGCAGGAATTGATTGAAATGTACGCCGAACTCGTTGATAACTCCATGGTCGGCATCACCATCCTCCAGGGTGACCATTTCCTGTTTTTTAATGGTGAAGCTAAAAGGATATTGGGATTTAATCATGATGAGGAAGTCCCGCCAGCCCTGGATGATATTATGAAATTTATTCATCCGGAAGACCGGGAACTGACGATCAGTAACTCACAGCGAAGGATGGCGGGCGAAAACCTTCCCCAGGGAAACAAGATCAGGATCGTCAGGAAAGATGAATCGGTTGTTCCCCTGGTCATTTACGTGAAAAAAATGCAACTGGGAGGGAAACCGGCTCTTCATCATGTCTGTATTGATATTTCCCGGGAACAGTGATGGCTGGTAACATTTTCCGTTTTTCACAAGAATAATTATGTATCTAACTATGTAATACTACAAAATGATGAAAAGAGTAATCATATTACTATTGTCGTTCGTTATTACTGCGGCCGGGGCATTTGCTTCCGACCCGGTGAAAGAAGCCCTGGCGAAAGCCGGCGATGCTTCGTCTTTTCCAGGTGATGACCAGCTGGTTGTTTTCGACAGCATGAGTGTGGATATGCAGGAATCCGGCCTCACGTACGTGACCGTTCACACACTAACCAAAGCATTGACTGCCAGAGGGGCGATGAACCTGAACATCGTGAAGTTCGGCTACGACCCCCAGTCTGCGTATGTTGAGATCCGCAAGGTTATCATTCACCGGAATGATGGTACGGTGATGGAAAAAGACCTCTCTCACCTTTTTGATTACCCGGCTCCGGCCCGGGCTATTTACTGGGGCGCCAGGGAGAAGATGGTGGAGATCGGACGTTTGGAACCCGGCGATGCCGTGGAGGTGGTGATGTTCCGGAAGGGATTTACCTACGCGTTGCTACAGCAGGACGAAGAAGATAAATATATCCCGCCCATGAAAGGACATTTTTACGATATCGTGGAGTTCTTCGGATCAAACCCGATCGTGGAAAAGGTCTACCGCGTGAAAGTTCCCGCCACCAAAAGACTGCAGTACCAGTTTTATAACGGCGCCGTGCAGACTTCCAGCTGGATCGAAGGTGATAAAACGGTGTACACCTTCACCGGAAGAATGCTGAAGCCACTGAAGAGTGAATCACGGATGGTTGCCATGAGCGATGTCGCTCCGAAACTTTTGCTTTCGACAAGTCCCGACTGGTACGTGAAATCAACCTGGTTCTTTAGCGTGAACGAAGATTTCGGAAGCTTTGAATCCACCCCTGAAATCAAAGCAAAAGTAAATCAGATTCTGAAAGGCGCCCGCAATGAGATGGATTCGGTATCACGACTCACTCACTGGTGCGGCGATGAGATCCGCTATTCCGGCATCTCCATGGGAGATGGTGAAGGCTTTACTCTTCACAAGGGCGCTATGACCTTTGCCGATCGTTGTGGAGTATGCAAAGACAAAGCCGGCATGCTGATCACGATGCTTCGTGCAGCCGGTTTCAAATCATATCCTGCCATGACCATGGCAGGGTCACGGATCGATTATATCCCGGCTGACCAATTCAACCATTGTGTCACCGTGGTCAAACTAAGGGATGGGAAGTATCACCTGCTGGATCCCACCTGGGTGCCGTTTCTCCGGGAACTTTGGTCCAGCGCAGAACAACAGCAGCAATACCTGATGGGAGTTCCCGAAGGTGCTGACCTGGCTACTACTCCTCTTTCTGCCCCTGAAAATCATTACATCCGCATCTCCGGACATGCCCGGTTATCGGAAAACGGCACCCTGACCGGAACCGTTGAGATCACCGCCGAAGGCCAGTCGGATGCCACTGTCAGATCGCTCCTTCGTAATTCACGACCCGATCAGTGGAAAGCCAACCTGGAAAAAGAGATCATGAAGATCAACCCGAAAGCAAAAGTAACAGCCACCGGTTTTTCCGATCCGTTCGATTATATTTCCGGTCCGGTCCGGATCAGTATCAGTTATGTCATTCCCGGCGATGCTGTTGTTTCCGGTGGAATGATGGTCTTTACTCCCGTGACAGCTGCTCAGGTGTTTAAAAACTATCAATCACACCTCTCCTTCGATACCGGGTTGAAAGATCGCCAATATGCATTCCGCGACAGGTGTTCTCATCTCGTCGAGATTTCCGAAACCATCGAACTTCCCCGTAACGCCCGCCCCGTCAGAATTCCCGAAAAAGCGGTCACCCAAGGCACCGCCGTTTCCTTTGAAGGAGGGTACACCCTGAACGGCAACATGCTGGCATATAACGTGAAAGCCGTTTATGGGAAACGGTTATACGAGGCCGCCGACTGGCCTGAATTCCGCCAGGCAGTGGAAGCTCAAAACCGGTTCGCCGAACAACCTGTTATTCTGGGAACTTTAAATACTAACGCTAATACTCAAAAGTAATGTCGATGAAAAAGATATTCTGTCCACTGGCCATACTGGCGCTTCTAATCACCTCTCAGGCCTTTTCACAGGACGAAAAAAACAGTGATGCGGTCTATCTTTCCCTGGTGAAAGAATATACCCTGAACCCCGACGGAAGCATGATCTATCACTTTTCCAAGGAGCAAAAACTGCTGACCTACCGGTCATTCAACAGCCTTTATGGAGAAACATTCGTAATATATAATCCTCAGTATCAGAAATTAACCATCAATAAGGCGGTCACCACCATGGCCGATGGAAAACAGGTGAAAGGACCAGCCAACGCGTTCAACGAAGTATTGCCCGGATTTGCTTCCAATGCGCCGGAATTCAACATGTTACGCGAGATGGTCATTACCCATACAGCCCTCGAACGGAATGCCGTGATCAGCCTCGATTACACCATCCGTTCCGAGAAAGGTTTTTATCCCGCTTTATCGGGGAACGAAATGATCTCCGAATACGAACCCGTGAAGTCACTTACCATCAGAATACGGGTTCCCGAACAGCAGAAATTGTCGTATAATCTATTCAATTTCAAGTCGGAACCGAAAAAGTCCACCGAAGGAAATTTCAATGTTTTCACGTGGAACTTTAAAAATATCCCCGCGATCTCTCCCGAAGAAAATCAGCCGGGTGGTTATGAAACCTGCCCGCGACTGGTATTCACCACCGGAACCGATGCTACTGCTGCCTGGTCATCGTTCATCGCGCAACCTGCCTTTAAATACACGGTATCGGCCGACATGAAACAGATGATCGATAAAATGGTTGTTGACACGAAGGATAAATCGTCCCTGGCCCTGAAAATTCAGGAAAAGGTGGTCAATGAACTCAACATCAATTGGATACCTTTGAGGTACACCGGATTCAGGCTCCGCACCCCCGAGCAGGTATGGATGGGTAACTACGGAACTTTAGCCGAAAAAGCGGTCCTGCTCACTGCTTTGCTCCGTCAGGCAGGAATTCCCGCCTGGCCTGCAGCGGTCCAGAATGCATCCAGATACCAGGAGAAAACAGCCGATCTCTACGGCATCGAAGATATCATCGTGAAAGCAGTCATCCCCGGGGCCGAACCCATGTGGCTGTCGGTGTCTTCCATCAACAGCAAAGATCTCTCTCATTCCCTTCCGGGAAAAGTGTTCGTGACCCTCAACGATGACGGCACTGTGACCGGAACCCGCACGGATATGCAGGAAGCGGTTATATCTCTCTCGGGGAACCTCTTTATCAACGATCAGAACACCCTCACCGGAGAACTTACCGCCTCGCTTGCCGGTCCCGTGAATCCAGTATATACCTTGAAACGCGACAATGAGAAGGCCAGAAAATGGTTCTCGGGCGGAATCAACGGGGAAGACCTTGGTGAAGCAAAACTCTCGCAGGCGGCTCCGGAAGTGGCAAAATTCACCTATCAGCTTAAAAAAGAGAATGCGCTGAAGAAAGACACGATGCTGCGGAGGTTCACGCTTCCCGTTCTTACCAACGGGGTTGAAAGCTGGGGCATCAAACGCCTTCCTTCTTACCGGAATACTCCGTTTGAAGTGGGATTCCCGGTTTCCGAATCTCTGTCCCTGACCCTTTCAGTGCCGGATAACCTCTTGTTGTTCAGTCCGGAAGATGAGATCAGCCTCTCCAACGCCGCCGGTACCTTCGTATATGAACTAAAGAAAGAAGCCGGAAAGATCGTGATCAAAAAAGAAATCACCATCCGGAAACGGACCATGGATCCAGCGGTTTACGGCGCTTTTAAAGTGTTGATGGATAACTGGAACGATCCGCGGTTGCAGGAAGTGATCTTCCTGGCGAAGTAACCGCAATACCCTTTCAGATCACGTCCCTGCCCAGCAGTGTGTGATGAATGTACTTGCTGAGCTGATCCAGTTCGAAGTATTCGCGCTGCAGGGCCTGGGCCTGATCAATGTCTTCCGTCTCTTTTAATTGATGGGCGATCTGATGCTTCCGCTTGTCCAGTTTCTTCACCTTAAAGGTCATTAAGGCCTTGGTGTTGATCAGTTCCAGCCGGGTCTCTTCCAGTTTGATCGGGATATTATTCTTTTCCCAGTTGGGACTCAGTGTGTACGGATCCATGATAAACCGGATGGCCGTGGATGAGATATCCGGGTCAGGGTGATTGAGGAAATGTTCCTGCCCTGTTGCGATGCCTTTTTCGACCAGGGTGCGGTACTCGGTAAATACTTTCTGGTATTTGGGATTATCAAAGAAGATATCATCGGAAAAGATATCATAGATGAGGTAGCGTGCCACGGAAATTTCCCGAGGCTCCTCAGTCCCGTCTTCTTCCCGGGAAGTGACCGTGATGATCTTTTCCCCGTGTTTCAGCAACAACCGAATGATCTCCGATTCCTGTGATTCGTCGGAGTCCATGTCGGGTTCGGGCTGGGGCGGCGCCGGATATACCGTCTCTTCGGGGATGGCTTCCTCCGGCTTACCGGGTTCGCTGATCGCCTTGTTGATGCGTTTTCGCAGGAGTTTGTTGATCTCGTTGAAGAGTACCTGCTCGGTGACGTCCATCATCGACGAACATTCCTTGACGTACAGGCTGCGGGTGATGCCATCGGGGATGAGGGAAATCGTCTGTACGATCTCTTTGATGAGGGCGGCCTTTTTAATGGGATCGCCTTTGGTTTCCCCGATGAGGAGTTTGGTCTTGAAAAGGATAAAATTAACCGAGTTGGCCTGGATAAATTCTTCCACTTCCGCCGGATGGTGTTTTCTGGCAAACGAATCGGGATCATCACCTTCGGGAAAAAGGACGATCTTCACGTTCATCCCTTCTTCTACAATCATATCGATTCCCCGCATCGAGGCTTTGATCCCTGCGGGATCGCCGTCATACAGGATCGTGATGTTCGGGCTGTATCGCTGGATCAGCCTGACCTGTTCGTGAGTGAGCGAGGTGCCGGATGAAGCGACCACGTTCTCGATCCCGGCCTGGTGAAGCGAGATGACATCCATATATCCTTCTACCAGGAGGCAATTTTCCTTGGAAATGATCGCGTTACGGGCGAAGTAGATGCCATAAAGCGATTTGCTTTTGTTGTAGATCTCCGATTCGGGCGAATTGACGTATTTCGGCCTGTTTTTATCCGAAGTAAGAATACGTCCCCCGAAACCGGTCACCCGCCCCGAAGCATTGTGAATGGGGAAGATAACCCGGGAATGAAACCGGTCGTACAACCGGTTTTCCTTCTCCAGCGACAACCCGCTCTTGACCAGAAATTCGCGCTGGTAGCCTTCCTTCGAGGCATGTTGTGAAAACGCATCCCAGGGATCGGGATTGAAACCGAGTTGGAACTTACGAATGATGTCATCGCGGATTCCGCGTTCTCTGAAGTAACTGAGCCCCACGGCCTTGCCTTCTTCGGTCTCGAAAAGTATCTTGGTAAAAAATTG
>Ga0209099_1001009_pt1 | contig 30792 bp, 32 predicted proteins | sample AD_JPNHW2_MetaG_FD_184430 | JGI IMG/M metagenome (GOLD analysis project Ga0209099, IMG submission 184430) | Active sludge microbial communities of municipal wastewater-treating anaerobic digesters from Japan - AD_JPNHW2_MetaG (SPAdes) (version 2) | ecosystem: Engineered > Bioreactor > Anaerobic... | reverse complement strand
CAGCGCCCGCCTTATCCGGAGGGTCGGCATAACCAAAATCATCGCGGTGGCAACGCCCCACAAACTTGCACAACTCCCGTACCTCTATGTTGACTCGGGGGACGCTGCTCTTGACCGCGAATTCGGGGACACGATCCAGGTCATATCCGGATACCGGATCGCGCAACGAAAGAAAATCCATCAATAAGGAACGGAACGGGAGTATTTCGGGAACCGGAAAAAAAGGGAGTGTTCAGGCTCTGTCTGGTGCCCTGGGGGGTTTCAGAAGCGCAAACGCGATGACAAACCCGATCACGGCGAGGACCGCCACGTAGGGAAATACCCCGAGATATGACCCGGTTGACGTTTTGATGAACCCGGCCAGCTGGGGCCCGGCAATGGCACCCGCTCCATAGGCGAGGAAAAGGATGCCGTAACAGCGCGGGTAATCCCCGGTCCCGAAATAGCAGCCGGTGGCCGTCGGGGCGATCGCAAGCCATCCCCCGAGACAGCCCCAGAGAACGACAAATGCAAGGACGTAGACCGGAACCGTGGGCATCTGCCACATGAGGGCGGATACAAGCGCGATAAGAACGAAGGATATCATGGCGGTATTCCGGGGGGTCAGTTTGTCGGTGAGGGCACCAAAGACCGGTCTCCCGAAGCCGTTGAAGATCGCAAAGACGCCGACAAGGACCGTTGCCAGCCCCGCCTCTGTCCCGATATCCGAACCCACCGGCTTTGCGATACCCACGGCCATGAGCCCGGCCAGGCACCCGATAAAGTAACACGCCCACAGTGCATAGAACGAGGTGGTCTTCAGCATCTCGTTGCGCCTGAATTCACAGCTCACTGCCTGTCCGGCAACCGGTGCCGGGGGCGTCCATCCGACGGGTTTCCATCCGGCCTGCGGGAATTTCAGCGGCAGGGCTAACAGGATGGTTAAGATGACAAACGCGATCCCGAAGATTCTGAATGTTGTCATTACCCCATAGGCCCCGATCAGGTATCCGGCGATATTTGCCGTGAAGAATGCGGAGAACCCGAACCCGAGCAGTGTCAGGCCAACGGCCAGACCCCGCCGGTCGGGGAACCAGCGGGCTGCGACCGCAACCGGTACGCCGTAAGCGATTCCAACCCCGATCCCGCCGATAATACCGTACAGGACATAGAGCATGGGTACCGATGTGGCAAATGAGGCCAGGAGCCAGCCAAGGCCGGTGAGTATTCCCCCGACTATCGTCACATTTCTCGGCCCGTACTGCTCGATGTATTTCCCGGCAAACGGCATTGCTATTGCAAAGAACGCAAGGAATACCGAGAACGGCAGCAGGATATCGCTTGCCGTGACAGCCAGGCCAAGGTCTTTGGTGAAGTAACTGGTCAGCGGTGCGACAAACACGCTCCACGAGTAGATCGTACCAAGGCACAGGTTGATGAGCATACCGAGAACTATCAGGATCCAGCGTCCTTTCCCGGCATCCATACCAAGGATGGTTTCAGGTAAACTTTCCGTCATAATGTTCCTTCCAAAAATCTCTGGTTATCGTGATGTATGCAGGTACTCCTCCCCGTTATAAAAACAGGCGAGGGTTTTATTCATCCAGCGTCGAGATATCTCCCGGATCAATCCCCATCTCCTTTGCTTTCAGGACCCGGCGCATGATCTTCCCGCTGCGGGTCTTGGGCAGTTTGTCCACGAAGTCGATCTCATGGGGCATGGCAATCGGGCCGAGCGTGGTCCGGACATGGTGCAGCAGGTCCTGTTTAAGTCTCTCGCTTGGTTCATTGCCAACGCGGAGGATGACAAACGCCTTGATGGAATTGCCTTTCACGGCATCCGGTTTTCCGATGACTGCGGCCTCGGCAACGGCATGGTGGGAGACGAGTGCGCTCTCGACCTCCGCTGTCCCGATGTTGTGACCCGCAACGATGATGATGTCATCCGCCCGCCCGAGGATCATGATATCGCCGTCCTTGCCCTTGACCGCGAGGTCGCCGACAGCGTAGACCCCCTTGATGGTATACCAGTACTTGCGGTAACGCTCATCGTCATTGTACACGGTCCGCAGCATGGCCGGCCACGGTGATTTGACAACAAGCAGCCCGCCGGTGCCGGGCTTGACCGGCCTGCCGTCCTTGTCCACAACGTCCGCTTCTACCCCCGGGATGGGTTTGCCGGCAAAGCCGGGCCGCATGGGCTCCCCGATCATGGTGGTGATCATGTGCATGCCCGTCTCGGTCTGCCACCACGTATCAAGGATCGGGACTTTCATTTTTCCGATCACCCGGTAATACCACTCGAATGCCTCCGGGTTCAGCGGTTCTCCAACCGATCCAATAATCCGCAGGGAGTCCAGGTTATACATGTTCGGCCAGCTCTCCCCCATCTTCATGAACATGCGGATAGCTGTCGGGGCTGTGTAGAAGATGGTGATCTTCTGCTCCTCTACCAGGCTCCAGTAACTGCCGGCATCCGGGTAGTCCGGTGTCAGCTCGGAGATGAAAACGGTTGCCCCGACAGCCAGCGGCCCGTACACGATATAGCTGTGGCCGGTGATCCAGCCCGGGTCGGCAGTACACCAGTAGATATCGTTGTCCTTGATATCGAAGATGTATTTGCTGGTGTAATAGGTCCCCACCATATACCCCCCGCAGGTGTGGACAATCCCTTTGGGTTTTCCGGTGGAACCGCTGGTATACAGGATGAAGAACGGGTCTTCGGCATCCATGACTTCCGGCTCGCAGACATCGGACACTCCCTTCATCATCTCGTTGAAGTCAAGCTCGAGTTCATTGAGGTCAACCGGAGGATCTCTCCGCCTCAGGACCACGACATGTTCTACTGTTGGTGCATTGATGATCGCCTCGTCGACGATCGCTTTGAGCTGGATAGCCTTGCCGCGGCGGATCGAGATGTCTGCAGTGATGACAACCTTTGCTCCGGCATCCTGGATCCGCATATTCAGCGCAGCAGCCCCAAAACCCCCGAAGACCACGCTGTGGACAGCGCCGATCCGGGCGCAGGCCAGCATGGCGACGAGCTGCTCCGGAACCAGCGGCATATAGATACAGACACAGTCCCCTTTCTTCACCCCGATTTTCTTGAGGGCATTGGCAAAGCGTGCCACCTGAGAGAGCAGCTTCTGGTAGGTGAAAATCCGTTCGCGTCCCTCTTCGCCCCTCCAGATAAGGGCAACCTTGTTGCGCCGGTTGTCGCTGACATGGCGGTCAAGACAGTTTGCCGTGATGTTCAGCTTGGCGCTGGTAAACCATTTGGCGTACGGGTAGTTCCATTCAAGCACCTTATCCCATGGCCTGATCCAATTCAGCTCTTTTGCCATCTTTTCCCAGAAACCTTCCGGATCTGCAAGGAATTTTGCATAGGTTTTCTGGTAATCTGCCATCCAGGCGTTTTTCCTGTACTGTGGGTCGGGCGTGTACGATTTCACGTCCTCGACAAGTCTGACATCAAAATCTTCCGTCATGTCCCACCTATTTTACATTATTAATCATGTTGAACATGGTATTTATAATTTGTCGAAATGCGGTTCGACACGGGACTACAACAGCAGCTTTTGGGAATCGGCATGAACGTGCGGGCTGGGGACCATCCTGTGAATTTTTCAGGAATTCCGAATATCCGGCCCCTTCATGAAGGATATAACAAGAATTATCTGTCCGGGTTTTCCAATAGAGGATCGATGCTTAAGAAATTCACGGGGTGTATGCTGGGAGCCGCCATTGGGGACGCGCTCGGTATGCCCAATGAAAGCACTTCTCCCAACCTCAACAAGATGAAATACGGGTACCGGCGCCCGTATAAGGGCCACCCCAACGAAGTCCTGACCCCGGGCCAGTTTACCGATGATACGCAGATGATGATCCTTGTCTCGACCCTCCTTGCCGATGGGAAATATAATGAGGAACGGTATACCTCGGCACTTCGTGAACTGTACAGCAGGGGAGCTCTGCGCTTTCCTGACGGATCGGTTTCCGCAGTATGTGAACATACCGTCCGGGAGCATGTTCCCCGGAAGGGAGTGAAATCGACCACAGCCGGCTGCCTCCCCCTTGCCGTCCCCTTTGCCCTCGCTTTCCCGGATATGAACGAAGCCTGCGAACGGGCAGTGCGGGCATGCAATGTTACGCATACCCACCCGGCGGCACATGCAGCGGTATCAACCTTTGTCACCCTCCTGTACCACACGCTTCACGAGACTCCCGATCCGGTTGGAAAAGCGCTGGCAAAGGCACAGGTCGAGGACGAGGTGCTTGGCGGCAAGATACGGAATGCGCTGGTGCTGGAGAAGGACGGGATGGATACGGAAACCGCCCTTCTCAAGATAGGCAACGATGTCTCGGTCTTCCAGACGGTCCCGATCGCATTTTTCCTCATCAGCCGATATACTCACCCGCCCGACCTTTTGACCGTTTCTGCAAATACCGGGGGAAATACCGACACCATCGCGTTCCTCTGCGGGGCATACGTCGGCGCACGGGATGGTGTCGGAGGACTGCCGGAAGACCTGCTTGGCGGCCTGGAAGACCGGCAACGGATTGAGCTGCTCGGGCAACGCCTTTATTCCGTTTATTCGCGCAAAACCGGGCAGGTATAACGTTGTTTTCCAATATTTTTTTGTAATAACCAAAATTTTTAAAAAAAATTCTCTCACAGAAGCATTAAATTTTCAACAACCGGATATTCTTCTCATGAAAATTGCGATTATCGGGGCCTCCGGCTATGCCGGTGGTGAGCTGATTCGCCTTCTTGCTTGCCACTCAACTGCAGATGTTGTCTGCGCCACGTCGCGGAAACTTGCAGGTACCCCCCTTGACCAGATCCATCCCCACCTGAAAGGGTTTACAGATTTATCATTTTCGAATCCTGAAACCGATGCCATAGATGCAGATGTGGCATTTCTTGCGGTCCCGCACACGGCGGCAATGACCTATGCCGGCAAACTGCTGTCCCGCGGGATCAGGGTTGTTGACCTCAGTGCCGATTACCGGCTTCCGAGGGACGTGTATGAAAAAACCTATGGCGTTACCCATTCGGACTATTTCCCTGCCCCGTACGGGATTCCCGAACTTCACCGCAAGGAGTGCATCGGCGCGAAGTTCATTGCAAACCCCGGCTGTTTCCCGACCGGGGCAACCCTTGCGGCGGCACCCCTTGCCGGATATGCCCATACGGTGATATTCGACTCCAAGACCGGTGTCAGCGGAGCGGGGGACAACCCCTCGGCAACCACCCATTACCCGAACGTGGGGGACAATGTCGGGCCGTACAAATGGACGACTCACCGGCACCTCGCCGAGATGAAGCAGGAGCTTGCAACTCTCGGGTCGAAGGCCCGGGTCTATTTCACACCCCACCTTGTCCCCGTCAACCGGGGCATCCTGACCACGGCCCACATCCTGCTCAACGAACCCATGGAGCAGAAGGAGGTAGAGAAGATCTACCACGACTTCTACAAGGGCGAGTACTTTGTCCGGTACCAGAAGCCGATCCTTGCCGCGGTCCGCGGGAGCAACTTCTGCGACCTTATGGTGGAGAGCGAAGGTTACCGGGTAGTCGCCGTCTCCGCCATCGACAACCTTGTCAAAGGGGCGAGCGGCCAGGCAATCCAGAACATGAACCTGATGTGCGGCTTTGAGGAGAACGACGGGCTTACCGGTGCAGGTATGCTGCCCTGAGAGGAGACCATGCTTGTACAGGACGCAATGACAAAAGACCCGGTGGTCTGCACTGCGGAAACCCCCCTCCGGCAGGTCGTATCACTGTTCCGGAAGCACCACATCGGCGGACTTCCGGTCATGGAAGGAAACGAGCTTGTCGGCATCATCACGGAATCCGATCTCATCTCCCTTCTCGAGACCGAGCGGATCTCTGACGACCTCTGGCTCCCCTCGCCCTTCGAGATCATCGAAGTGCCAATACGGGAGTACATCAACTGGGAGAAGACCAAGCACGCCCTGACCAACATTGGCGATATGCCGGCAAAAAAGGTGATGACCCGCCGGGTGGTCACGGCAACGGAAGATATGGATGTTGAAGCGGCTGCGGCGCTTATGCTGAAGGAGGGCATTGCACGCCTCCCGGTGATGAGGGGGAAGAAGTGCGTGGGGATCATCACGCGGGCGGATATCATCAGTGCCATCGGTTCGGCATATCCGGGCAACGCAGGGGCTGGCGAATAAATGTCATTCAAAAGTATCTGTGCGGTCCCCGGTGTCAAGGCATGGGGGATGAAGGAGGGAAAGTTCGGCCTTGCGCTCATCGAAGCCCATGGCACGGCAGCAGGGGTTTTCACGGAGAACCTCGTGAAGGCGGCCCCCATCGAGCTGATGCGAAAACAGATCAAAGGCGGAAACCTGGGCGCCGTCATCGTCAACAGCGGGTGTGCAAATGCCTATACCGGGAAACGGGGTATTGACGATGCCGTGGCCATGACGGAGTATGCCGGGTCGGCGCTTGACATCAGCCCCTCACAAATCGGCGTTGCAAGCACCGGCGTCATCGGCCGGTATCTCGATCTCCCCCTGATAAAAAGGCAGTGCGAGGCCATTGCGCCAAAGCTCACCAGCACCCCGGAAGCAGAGGAGCTTGCAGCCAGGGCCATCATGACCACGGACACCTTCCCCAAGCATGCGATCGTGCACAGAGAAGGGTTTTCCGTCGGGGGAATCACCAAGGGCAGTGGCATGATTGCCCCGAATATGGGCACGATGCTCGCGTTCATCTACACCGATGCGGAGATCGGTGCAAAACCGCTGGCGGATGCCCTCCGGACCGCTGCCCGGCGGTCGTTCAACCGGGTCGTGGTTGACGGGGATACCAGTACCAACGATATCGCGCTCTGTACCGCAACCGGCGGGGCCGGAAAAGTGAAGATAACGGAATTTTCCGCCGCGCTCGAGGAATGCTGCCGTTCTCTTGCCGAGCAGATCGCAAAAGACGGTGAAGGGGCAACGAAGCTGCTCCAGGTCACCGTTACGGGAGCAAGGAAGGAGGACGATGCGGAGAAGGTGGCCCGGACCGTCATTGAGTCCCCGCTCGTAAAGACCGCCGTGTACGGAGAGGACCCGAACTGGGGCCGCGTTGTGGCAGCAGCCGGGCGCGCCGGCGTGAACTTCGATCCGAACGCCGTTTCGCTCTGGATTAGCGACGGGAGCACCAGATACCCGCTGGTAAAATCCGGCGAGATCATCGCCGATCTCGATGCGGCCAAGAAGGCGATGCACGGGAAAAAAGTGATCTTCATCCTCGACCTTGCCACAGGCAAAGCCGGGGCAACCGCGTGGGGCTGCGACCTTACCGAGCGGTACGTGGAGATCAACGGGAGGTACACCACATAATGAAGCGCGAAGATGTCCTGATGGAGGCACTGCCGTACATCCAGCAGTTCCATGGCAAGACGATTGTGATCAAGCTCGGCGGCCACGCGATGGTGGATCCCGTTGTTCTGGAAAATGCCATCCGGGACGCGGTGCTTCTCCACTATGTCGGGATCCGGGTCGTGCTGGTCCACGGCGGAGGTCCCGAGATCTCCGAGAAGATGAAGCAGATGGGCAAGGAATCGGTCTTTGTCGGGGGGCTCCGGGTCACCGATCAGGAGACCCTCGAGATCGCCCAGATGGTGCTTGTCGGGAAGATCAACAAGGGGATCGTCTCCCTGATTGCCAAATGCGGTGCACGGGGGGTCGGTCTCTCCGGCAGCGACGGGAACCTGATCATAGCAAAGAAGATGGAGCTCCAGAAAGTAGACGTGGGCGGCGTACAGAAAGAAGTCGACCTGGGGCATGTCGGCGAGATCGAATGGATCGATCCCTCGATCCTGAACACCCTCCTCGACAAGAACTACATACCGGTAATATCACCTATCGCCATCGACCGGTCCGGTGGGAGCCTGAACATCAATGCCGATACCGCTGCGGGTGATATCGCCATCGCCCTCAAAGCCTACAAGCTGGTCAACATGACCGATGTTGAGGGTGTTATGGACAAGGGAAGGACGAAAGTGTTCCGGAAACTGACGATCCATGAAGCAAACGACCTGCTGAAGTCCGGCGCAATCAGCGAGGGGATGATCCCGAAAGTGGGTTCGGTCATGAGAGCGGTGGAAAACGGCGTCTCGTTTTCCCATATCATCAACGGGAATGTCGAGCACAACCTTATCCTTGAACTCTTCACGAGGGACGGGGTCGGGACGATGCTCTCCCTCAAATAACTGTTTTATTACCGATGCGGGCACTGAGGTACAGGAAATTTGTAACCGGGAGTAACATTTTACCATGGAAAGAAAAAAGGATAAAAAACAAAAAAAACGGACGGATACCCCCCCGGGCGACCGGCCCGATAAAAAAATTCGCATCGCTGTCGTCCTGCTTGCCATCGTGGTTCTGGTCTGTGCCATAGTTTTTGGAACCAACCTTCTGCAGATATCCGCGCCATCTCCCGCACAGGGAACGGTATCCAAATCCGTAACCGTCTATTACTTTTACGGGGCGGAGTGCCCGCACTGCCATAACGTGACGCCTTACGTCCAGTCTCTGGCTCAGAAATACCCTGCTGTCGATTTTCAGATTCTTGAAGTCTGGCATAATAAGAACAACAGCGCTCTTGCCAAGGTCCTGTTCGCCAACCTCAACCAGACTCAGGAGGGTGTTCCCGAGGCTATCGTTGGCGACGTCGTGCTGGCCGGAAGTAAAGAAATACCGGAAAAGCTGGAAGGCGTTATCCTCAATCAGACAAGAAACCTGACCGGGTCGTCACAGCTGGCTGCTTCATTCCTGGTTTCAGAATCCCCGGCTGCCGCGGATTCTCCTGTGGCCGCCACCTTTTATTATGCGAACGGGTGCAGCCATTGCGAAAATGTAAAACCCCTCATCGCCGATCTCCAGACCCGGTATCCGGAACTTCATGTCGAGATGCTTGAGATCATTGATAATCAGACGAACCGTGAAAAATTCCAGGCCATGCTCCTCCGGTACAATCTCGATGCCGGGAGCGGTGTCCCCACTCTCACCATCGGTGAGAACGCATTAGTCGGGGAAAAGGAGATCAAGGGTCATCTTGAGGAGAAGATCCTTGCCGAAAAACAGCGTATCGCGGGCAGCACCAACACAACCCCGGCAAATCTGACTCCGGGCGGCCAGCCGCCGGAAACATCCGCGCTCAGCCCGTACATGGTCGTCTTTGCCGCACTTGTGGACAGTACCAACCCGTGCGGCCTGTCTGTCCTGGTATTCCTCCTGATCTCCATGGTTGCAGCAGCTAACCGGAAACGTATCCTGCTCGTCGGGGGCGTCTACATCGCCGCCATGTTCCTGTTTCACCTCCTTGTCGGTATCGGGCTCTTCTCGGCATTCTCCCTTTCCGGCCTCTCCAGACCGTTCTCTATTATCGGGGGCATCATCGCCCTTGCGTTCGGTATTATCACGCTGGGCGACGTGCTCAGGAACAAGGAGACGTATCTGCTCTCTATCCCGGAGTCCGGCAAAGGGATGCTTGGGACGTATATCAGAAAAGCAACGTTGCCGGCAGCGTTTATCCTCGGGATCCTGGCCGGTATCCTCGGCTTCTCCTGTACCGGGGGAATCTACATCAGTATCCTCGGACTGATGGGCCGGGACATGACCGTCATGGCCGGGCTCCCCTACCTCGTGCTCTATAACCTTATCTTTGTCCTGCCGCTGGTGCTGGTTACGCTCCTGGTTGCATACGGCATCTCCCCCGACCGGGCAGAACGCTGGAGGACCGAGAACAAGCGCACGATCCGCATCATCATCGGGGTTATCCTGGTCGCCCTCGGGCTGGTTATTCTCCTGGGCTGGTTCGGATAAAACAAAAAAACCTTTTTCAGGGAAGATTCCCGTCGCCCGAACATTCGCGCTGCCGCTCTTCGCTCATGGTAATGAGGATCTCGAATATTTTCTGGACAGATACGGGGTCGATGCGGCTCTCAACAGCCTGTTCGAAAACCGAATCCAGCACACCGGCGGCCCGTTCCCTGTCGTGAATGGGAAGGCCGTGTGCAACCTTGATCTGAGCGATCTTTCCCGCCAGTTTCTGCCGCTGTGCAATGAGCCGGATTATTTCGGTATCCACTTCTGAGATCTCCGCCCGTACCATGTCGAGGGACATATCATGTACATCCCCGGGAATTCTCATAAACATACCCATAGGGGCCGACACGAAACCTGATAACAGGGAACCGCCCTATCTGGTACGGTATACGTATGTTCGAACGGATTACACGACGCGAAGAAGCAGATCTTTTTATCGCATGGATCGCAATCTCGCTCTCATTTGCGATCATAAAAATCGCACCCTACGGCATTCTGGGTCCTGTGGGACAAGTCAGTCCGGTCAGTGCCCTGATCTATCTTGGTATCGCCCTGCTTACCGTTGGTATCGGTTTCATTCTTCATGAAATGGCCCATAAGTTTACCGCGATCCGGTATGGCTTCTGGGCGGAGTTCCGGAAAGACAACAGCATGCTCCTTGTGGCTGTAGTCCTTGCATCGCTCGTCGGCTTCGTCTTCGCGGCACCGGGAGCAACGGTCATTTACAGCAATACCGCCGACGGGCGCGGTCTGAGCCGGGAGCAGAACGGCAGGATCTCTGCAGCAGGCCCGGTTGTGAACCTCCTGTTGTGCCTCCCCTTTGCCGCGCTGCTGGTTATTTCCGGTGGATTAAGTTCCCTGAACGGGAATATCCTGGCCCAGATCGGCCTTGCCGGTATCCAGATCAATGCCATGATCGCCGCGTTCAACATGCTGCCCATCAGTATTCTCGACGGCAACAAGGTCTTCTCCTGGAATATCCCGGTGTTTCTCGTCCTGATCCTGGCAGCATTCGGGACCCTTGTGGCGTCCTTTTATATCATCTGATTTTTTTTACTGCGCGGGATACTTCTTATCCCGTAATATTCAGTTTTTCAATGACCCTGACAACCTTCTGCCCCTTCTCGTATGCCTCTTTCAAGGCAGACGGGTGGTTTTTAATACCCTTGTATTCGTCCATGTTGTTGGCAATGATATTGTCATAATATTCGAAACCGGTGCCGTTGAAGATGGCCGTGATCGCAGGGAAGGCCCCGTCAAAGACATGGTCCCAGTTCTGCCCTGCAGTCGAGACAAAGAGCCCCTTGTGGCGTTTGATGTGGTCATCGGTGAAATAGAGGGTTTTGAAAATAAATTTCCGGGCCCAGAGGTACTGCCCGCGGTCGATGAACCCCTTGAGTTCTGCCGTGATCCCCATGGTGTAGATCGGGGATGCGATGGCAAGGCAGTCAGCCTTCAGCACCTTCCCGAACAGGGCAATCGCATCATCTCTGACCACGCATTCCCCGGTCTTATGGCAGGCATTGCATCCCCGGCAGGGTGAATAGTCCAGGTCCTTGAGCACAACTTTCTCAACCGATGATCCGGCCGCTTTCGCACCGTCAAGGAAACTGTCCAGCAGCGTTTCCGTGTTGCCGTGCCGGTGCGGACTTCCCGATATCCCAAGAACGCTGACCGTCATGCTCCCTCAGGCTGCCAGCCTTTTTCTCATCTCGGCGATGACGGACGCCCCGAGTCTCTCTGCATCGGCTTTCGCAGTCGGGTGGTTCAGGATTGCACCCTTCTCGTCCACGTGGTTGACCATCAGGTACCTGATATCCTTGTCCTTTACCTCAATCACGTTATAGAAACACTTTACCGAGGGGATCGCAGCATCAAAAACATAACTCCAGTCCTGCCCGGCCGTCGAGAGGAAAACGCCCAGCCGTTTGCCCTTCCGCTCCACGGGTACGACCGGGAGCTTCAGCACGTACTTCCGGGACGTGAAGACCTGCGCCCGGTCGATCAGCATCTTTGCCTGTGCCGCGATACCCATACAGAAGATCGGGGCGGCAAGGACGATGATGTCCGCTTCGATGATCTTGTCGTGGACACGGTCCATGCCGTCCCGCTGCACGCACCTGTTGAGTTTCTGGCAGGCATTGCAGCCTTTGCAGGGATTGATGTTGGCCTCGGTCAGGGGGATCTTTTCCATAATAACATCAGGATCCTTTGCCATGGCTGCAAGTACCCAGTCGAGCAGGGTTTCGGAGTTTCCGTTCCGCCGCGGGCTGCCGGCAAACGCGAGGACCTTGACTGGCATGACCGGGATCTTTGTTATGCCTCATGAAAAAGGATTTGTTCATACACCCGCGCCTGCATGGCTAAACCCTCTTTCGGCCGCGGACGACAAACGTTCGTTGCGGATGTCCGTATCCCCCGCGTTGCCTTGAGCCCTCCCTTCTCTCAGGGAAAAAAATCCGTAACTCTCATGTAGTCACGGTTCGCAATATCCATGGATGAATTCTTCCGGCACCGGTACCAGGGAGGCAGGTTTCGGCCTCCTGATCTTCTCCATATCGCTTGCCATGTTCATGGGGAGCCTGGACGGGACGATCGTCAATATCGCCCTCCCTACCATCTCCGAATCGTTCCATATCTCGTCGACCACCGTGAGCTGGGTATCTACCGCCTACCTGCTGGTGATGGCGGGATGCGTGCTGGTGTTCGGGAAGATCTCCGATATCATCGGGTTCAAGAGAGTATTCCTTGCAGGCTTTGCCATCTTCACGCTCGGTTCCCTTGCCTGTGCTGTCCTGCCGGACCTGACCGGCAGTTTTCTTGCGCTCATCGGTTCGCGGATCCTCCAGGCGGTCGGCGGTGCGATGATAACGGCCATTGCCCCGGCCATGATCACGGTCTACATCCCGATGGAGCAGAAAGGAAAGGCGATGGGGATTGTGATGACGTTTGCAGCGCTCGGGACCGCGCTCGGGCCGACCATCGGCGGCGTCCTGACCCAGTTCCTCACGTGGCACTGGATCTTCCTCATCAACGTACCGGTCGGGATCGTGGCCGTCCTTCTCGGGATGAAGGTCATACCGGCAATGGCGGGGCACGGGAGCATGACCGGCTTTGACCGGGCCGGCGCCGGCCTGATCTTCGTGGGGCTTGCGTCACTCCTGTATGTGGTATCGGAAGGGGAAAGTGCCGGGTGGACGTCCCCGGCCATCATTGCTCTCGGACTGGTTGCTCTGGTAACTCTTGGCTGGTTCGTGCGGCACGAACTTGGCGCTGCCGACCCGCTCCTCGATCTCCGTCTCTTTAAGAACAAGAATTTCCTGCTCGCCAACTTCCTCCTTTCGCTGGTCTTTTTCAGCTTTGCCGGGATCAACTACCTCCTGCCGTTCTACCTGAAGTATGTCCGCAACTACGATACGTCGGATGCCGGGCTGGTATTGACTTCCCTCTCCTTTGCCATGATGGGTGCCGGCATCCTTGCCGGCCTGCTCTTCAACCGGACCGGGCCCCGGCCGCTCTGCATTGCTGCAGCTCTCCCGCTGACCGCCGGGTATTTCCTGATGACCCGGCTGCATACCGATACTCCGGCAGGGTACGTTGTCCTCAGTCTCGTGCTCATCGGTTTCGGGCTCGGCCTGATGATCACCCCGCTCTCCAATATGATCATGAATTCGGTTGCACGGACAAAGCAGGGGATGATCTCGAGCCTGACCAGCCTCGAGCGGTTTGCCCCCCTGACCCTCGGGATCGCCACGTTCAACCTGATCTTCCTCCAGGGTGTCCTCACGATTGCCAAAAACCACGATATCACGAGAAGTTCCCCCGCAGCGATCCAGGTCCAGGTGCTCTCTGCCGGCTTTGACTTCGCATTCCTGCTCTCGTTCCTGCTCGGGCTTGTCATTCTCGTCCTTGCCATCGTGACACGGGAAGAGGTCCACCCGGACTATCTCAACCGGCCGGCGGACGATGAGCCCCTGGTCGGGATGATCTGATCCGGGTTTTCCATCACGGGAAAGGAGCGGCCTGAAAAAACCCGTCTGATGATCTATGATCCCCCCCTTGCGCAAGCCCATCCCCGCCGTGGGCGGGGGCGCATGCGATGCCCCGGTATTTCCTCGGAAAAGACACCCTGTATTTTTTATAACCGGGTTATATGGCGCTCTCATAACCGGCTCGCCCCGTTTGCGGGGCAAGGCCCCGGGAAGCGTGGAACTCTAAATGATTTTTTCAGAATAAAAGGGAAGGCGATTGCTTGATTAAGACCCCTCACTAAGATCCGAATTGTCATTTTCCCTTTGATTGGATTGCGATGGGGCCACCGGTGCTCGCCGTCTGTCGGGGCTCGCCCCGTGGAGCAGTGCGGTTGACTTTTGATCTCTCGCAGTATAATCTGAATAGGGCTTACCGGTATTACGGAGGAATCGCATGCGCCATAAGCCCCCTCGGGGCGGGCTGGCGCAAGGGGGGCGAGTCTCTCAGGAAAGAGATTTTCTCCAGAGCTTAAGGAATGGCTGTGGCTCATATTAAGCAATCTCCAAAAGGAAATGCCCGGCACGTGACCCGGGCTACTCATACCATCATTTAAAAAAAGGGGGGGGGCCAATCCATCGGGATCCCCGGCATTCCTGTTACTTCATGACTTCATCGAGCTGGGCCTTGCCGTACACGTAGGCCGGCATGCCGGAGAGCAGGAAGGTGACGCGGAGCGCTTCTTCGATCTCCGCCTTGGTGACCCCGAGGTTTTTTGCACCGGCAAGCTGTGCCCGGACGGCGTGCTGGTCACGCAGTGCTGCTGCAATCGCAATTGCGATGATCTTCTTGGTCTTCCTCGAAAGCTTGCCGTCGTCCCAGATGTGCTGCTCGAACCTCATGACGAGATTGAACATCTCGGGCTCTTTTGTTGTCAGCTCCTTAAAGAACTTCGGTACATGACCGATCTGCTTCTCGAGCGTCTTGAGTTTCTTTCCTGTCCCTGCCTTTACCTCCGGCTTCTTTGCCGGTGCTTTTTTTACTGCCGGTTTTTTTCCTGCCATAAATTTACTCCTCCAGTACCATGGGTTCGCCGCAGCAGATCAGTTCTCCGCCGCCGGCCTCTTTTACCACAACAACGTTACCGCAGATCTCGCACCTGAAGACCTGCCCTTCTTTTGATACATTTACCATTACATCCCCTCCCGGGATATTGGAAAATCCGGGCCATGAACGCCCGGACGCACGCATGACAGCGAATCCCTGGCGGCGTTCAGCGCCAGTGTTCATCTATCGGTACTTCTTGATTTAAAAAAATGGAAAAATCACATGTTGCTTTTGCCGCGTTTTGGCGGGTTCTTCGCATCATCCGGTGTCTTGATATCCGGCCGGATGTGAGTCATCGGGAAGCACTGGTACTCTTCGCAGGCGCATGAAGGGCATTTCCGGAGGTCCTGCTCGCTCTTGTCGAGGGTCAGTTCCTTTCCGCAGTCAATGCACACATATTTTCCGGGGCCGACCTTCTGTCCTGCGTTGTAGGTTTTCTGTTCGGGCATTCGTAACACCAAAATTCTCATTCACGTGAATGATATATATGGGTTGTGTTCGTGCCACTCCATGGAAGCCTGCCCCCGGGGTTGCATTGTTTTAGTCCCGTACTCCAAAACTATATTGCGTCTTTTTTCAAATGGTGTAGTATGACCAGCACGGTGATCGGTCTTCTGGGCAGCCCCCTTCCCGAAGGGAACACGGCGATCCTGCTGGACCACGCTCTCAGGGGGGCCGCGGATGCCGGCTGCACGGTCGAGAAGATCGTTGTCAGTAATCTGGATATCCAGGCATGCATGGAGATGATGTTCTGCAGGGAGCACGAGACCTGTATCGTGGATGACGACATGCAGCAGATGTACCGGAAATTCCGGGAGATGGACAGCCTCATCATTGCAACGCCTGTCATGACCATGGGAATTCCGGGAAAACTGAAATCGTTCATTGACCGGTTCCAGGTTTTTTTCATGGCGAAATACGTACGGAACCAGCCGCTGGTTGCTGCCGATAACAAATCACGGAGAAGATCCCTCGTCATCTGTATTTCAGGAATGAAAATACCTGAGGTGTTCGTCGGTGCGAAGCTGACCCTCCGGGCATTCCTCGATATCATCGACTGCCGGTTTACTGACGAACTCCTCATCAGTGACATGGATACCATCCGCGATGTCCGGACCCGGCAGGACCTTCTCGATGCGGCGTATGCGAAGGGGAGGGCGCTGGGAGAAGCGCTCACGAAGTGAACGCTGCCGGTGCCTGATCAACAGGTGTAAAAGGCTCTGGAGAAATCCACGATACATCAGGATAGTGGATCCAAAGAAATCCTCATTTTCGTTCGAAAGACCGCATATCTGCAGATCCGTTTTTAACAACCCGCTCACACCAGCCCCCGCTCTTTCATGCTCACGTGGCCGGTCCGTGTCACAATGATATGATCGATCAGCTGGATGCCGAGAATGGCGCCGGCCTCCTTCAGCTGGGTGGTGATGGCAATGTCCTGGCTGCTGGGCTCGAGGGAACCCGACGGGTGGTTATGCACGCAGATGACCGATGCCGCACGGTCCGTGATAGCGTCGGCAAAGACCTCGCGGGGGTGCACGAGACTGTGGTTTAAGAGGCCGACGGTTATGATCCTGTTCCCGAGCACTTCCCCGGCCCCGTTCAGAGCGATACAGACAAAATGCTCCTGCCGTTTCTCACGCAGGTGCGCGACAAGAGGGAGGATGTCTTCCGGCCTTGTCACTCTCGCCTGCGGGTCTTTTGACTGGAAATACCGCCTGCCGAGCTCGAAGCAGGACATGATCTGGGAAGCCTTAGTGGGGCCGATCCCCTCAATCGACTGCAGGTCGTTATACCCGATCGCATTTCCCCGCTCGAGTACGAGCCGGTTGATATCTTTTGAGATCTCGCGGACATCCCGGCTCCTGGTGCCCCTGCCGATGATTGCCTCGATCAGTTCCGTATCCGTCAGCGCAGATGCCCCCTTGCTGGCAATTTTTTCCCGTGGCCGGTCCTTCTGCGGCACATCCTTCATTTTTTTCATGGCAGCTCCGGAATCCTGGTGACGGACATCCCCGCGGGGTTCTGTTTACGGATACGTGTGGAAGTGATGCGGCAAAAATGTTTCTTTTTTTATTTTGCATTGTAGTATCGCAAGTATAATATATCGTCTGCATCCCGGGAAAAAGCCCGCCTGCCTTATGAAGAATCTTTAAGATAAACCTCTCCCAACTATTCCCACATGGCAACAATGGATAATGCAAAGGAAGCCTTTGCGGGGGAGTCCCAGGCAAACCGGAAATACCAGGCATTCTCGGATAAAGCTGCAGAAGAAGGGTTCAAGAACGTGGCAGTACTGTACAAGGCAGCCTCGGAGGCGGAAGCCATTCACGCAAAGAAGCTCTTGAAAGTGCTGACCGCTGTCGAATCCACCGCAAAGAACCTCGAGGCGAGTATTGCCGGGGAGACCCACGAGTACACCGCGATGTACCCGGAATTCATCAGGGCAGCTGAAGCGGAGAAACGCAGCGATGCAGTGCTGGCATTCACCCATGCGATGAAGGCCGAAGAGGTGCATGCAGGTCTCTACGGGAAAGCACTGGCTGCAATAAAAGCCGGTTCTGACCTCTCCTCCCAGAAGGTCTATCTCTGCCCGGTATGCGGGAACATCGAGATCGGAAAGGCCCCGGACAAGTGCCCGATATGCGGTGTTTTCGGAAAGCAGTTCCGGGAAATCACCTTATAATTTTTTATCCCCCTTCTGGGGTTCTGCAGCTCCGGCATCGGTCTTCCTGGCTTTTTTGCGCCGGTGCAGCCAGATGATGACCAGGAGGATGGCAACCAGCGTTGCCCACGAGGCAGAGTAGATGACTATGATCGGGTTTACCAGGATATTTTTGGGTTCATCCTGACGGGGAGGCGGCGGCGGCAGGCTCTCCAGCCGGAGGAGAACCGTGGCCGGGAACCGTTCGCTCCCGCTGAAGTATCGCACGGTGACGGTTGCATTGCCCGAGGGCACTATTGATTCGGCCGGTGTATTGTTCCTGGTGGGGAAGGCGATTGCCCGTGCCGGTGTTCCCGTCTGGGCCGGTCCCCTCTGGTCATCGGCAATCTCCAGGTACCATGCATCCGGATAGGCATTCGCGTAGGAATCATATGCATATGCCCGGAGGAGCGATCCCGGCTGCAGGGTGACCTTCCATGTCCCGTTCACGGTCTTGTCCGGAAACGAGAGGACCCGGTCTGCGGTCCCGTTCGTTCCCAGCCCGACAGAACCGGAAACGGATTCGCAGGTGCCTGGTGCGGTTTGTGCAGGGAAAACCGCCGGCGGGGACCTTACCCTTTCCAGACACCGGAAACGATCATCCATTACCTGGTTGTAACTCAGGGCAACAGGATAGATCCTGACTTCGTCCAGACCCCCTATAAACGCGGCGGGACACTGCAACGGTATATCGGACTCGCCGGCTTCCGCACCAAGGACGAGGTAATTGTCCGCCTCGTAGTGGATTGCACCCGTTGCGTTGGCCTGGTTCCTGAGGATCCCGTCAAGGTAAATTTTCATGATATTCCCGTCGTAGGTTCCCGTGACCTGGTGCCACTGGCCAAGGGCGATATTCTCGTGCTGCACCGGCAGGGAAACATCCCCGCTCTCCTCCAGGTTCAGGGTCCACCACAGGTCGTTCCCGTCGCCAAACCCGAGCCGGTAGCCCCCGTTCCGGTAACCCGAGACGAGCGATGCGTGCGAGTAATTGTCGATATAAAACCAGGCGGATACGGTAATTTCCCGGGACGGGTGGTTCAGGGTCCTGAAGGGGATTGCCACGTAACTGTCAGGGTTGGAGAACGACAATGCCCGGCTGCATCCCCCGCTCTCGATCCGGGATACGTTGTGGAGGGTTGCGGCATTCCCGTGCCCTGAACCGTCCAGGGCAAAAGTCCCGCTGCCCTCGTCAAAGTTCAGGTAGACCGCCGGTTCAGGTGCGTCTGCCTGTTTTTCGGCATGTACCGGTGTTCCGCAGAGCAGGACGAGCAAAAAAAGGGACAATACGATGCCGGCTCGCGTACCCCACGGGGAAGGCAGGATGCTCATGGTACTGGCTCACGGGTATATTGGGGCTTGTCTGAAAAGAAGGTTGCGATAAACCGAAGGCCTCCCCACCCTTTGTGAAGGGCAATATCTTTTTATTCCGCCATGTCCTTTCCGGCATGATGAGCAAAGTCACCGTCTATTCAACCCGGCAATGCCAGTACTGCAGGATGGCCAAGGCGTTTTTGGACAACCATGGTGTACCTTATGAGAGCATCGATGTCGGGTCGGACAGCAAAGCGGCAGAGAAGATGATCGCGCTCTCCGGCCAGCGCGGCGTCCCGGTGATCGTTGTTGACGACGAGATAATTGTCGGGTTCGATTCCCAGCGGCTGAACGAGCTGTTCGGTTCGGCATCGCCGGAGGATATAAACGACGTGGTGATCGTGGGGGCAGGCCCGGCAGGTCTTACCGCCGGGGTCTACTGCGCACGAAAGATGTTAAAAACGGTCATCATCAGCGAGAATATCGGGGGCCAGGCGCTGGAATCGTGGGCGATCGAGAACTATATGGGCTACCGGATGGTTACGGGCGAGGAGCTGATGAAGAAGTTCGAGGAGCAGGTCCGGACCCTGAATATCCGGCTTGAGCTGGACCGGGTCACCGCTGTCGCCCGGGAGGAGAACCTCTTTATCGTGAAGACCATTTCCGACAGCGAGGTAAAGGCAAAGGCGCTCATCCTCACGCAGGGTAACCGCCCGAAGAAGCTCGGCGTGGCAAACGAGGAGCAGTATCTTGGCCGCGGGCTTTCCATCTGCGCAACCTGCGACGGCCCGCTGTACAAGGGAAAGAAGGTTGCCGTGGTGGGCGGCGGAAATTCCGCACTCCAGACTGCGATTGAGATGAGCGGCCTGGCAGCGTCCGTCGACCTGATCGTCCGGAGCACGATCCGGGCCGACCCGGTCTCTGTCGAGAAACTGAAAACGAAGAAGAACATTACCGTGCACCTCAACACGCAGGTGACCGGTATAGAAGGCGGCAGGTTCCTCTCCGCTGTCACCGTAAAGGATGAATCGGGGAAGGAGCAGCGGCTCGAACTCGACGGGGTCTTCATCGAGATCGGCTGGCTTCCCAACACGGACATGGTAAAGGATCTTGTTGACCTGAACGGGAAGAAAGAGATCGTGGTCGACTGCAATGGCAGAACGAGCGTGCCCGGGATTTTTGCTGCCGGCGACGTGACCTCGGTCAGGAGCAAGCAGATCATCATCGCCGCCGGTGACGGGGCGAAGGCTGCGCTCGAGGCGTTCGAGTACCTGATGACGGAGTGGCGGGAATAGGCCGGACGCAATTTTTTTGGATTTTTTCCGGGATTTCTTTTTGGTTTTGGAACATTATTGTAAATTTTTTGGAGGGATGATATCTGAATGGTTTTTGCCCTGCCGGTATTTTTTTTTAAAAGTTTTGAAAAATTTTGCCGGGCCGGGAAAATTTTCCGGAAAATAGTTTGGCCGGGGACCTCAACCGAGAGCCTCCGGAGGACTCCGGGACCAGCCTTCCAGCTCCCCGCCGTGTGACATTTCACGCCGGAGAAAAATACCTTTGGGAGTACCTCCCGGGGCCATCCACCCCCCTGCAATAAATCGGGCTCCTTTTGCCAGACGGGGCTATTACCGGGCGACTTGGAAAAGGCCGGAGATCCCGGTGTATCAAAAATCCGGGGAATTCAGAAATAAAGGAACAATGAGGAGATTTCCGGGCACGAATAGGCGCCGGATAGGTTTTTTTCACATTGGAGAAAAAAATCCGGGCTAGTATACGCAACTGGACTGCGAACGTCGTCCTGAGTCGTGCTGCAGCACAGGATCGTGGGAAAAAGGCTGTTTTGGGATCAATGAAAACCGGGAATTTCGCCGGACCCGGACCAGAACGTGCTGTCCCGGGTCATTCAGTTCCGGCGCGTTATTCGTACACAGGAATGGTTTCGCAATTATTAATCTGGCCGGCAATTGCGGAAAACGAGCTGTTCCAGCTTGCATAGATTTTCCGGGTTGCGGCAAGGCAGTACAGGTCCACCAGGGCATCCTGCATCCCTTCCACGCTGTCCCGGGAGAACGTTTTTTTGCGGTATACTATCCGGTCACCAAAACGGGAACATACCACCTGCTCCTCTTTTGGGGAATCGGTTGCCAGAAAAAAAGTCACCGAGGGATCGTTTTGGATCTCCTTTTCCATGGCTTCGATGAATTTTGTTGTCGGACTGTGTTCTGTTGACCAGGTATGGTCAGTCCTGCGGATGTGGATGCCGATCGTTGAACCACCAAAGGCTGCGGTGATCCTCCGGATCCGTTCCGCCAGAGGGGGAATGGGAATAAAGGGGGTAAACTCCCGGTATGGATAAAAGGCATCATACGTACTGATGTAAATCCTCTGATCCGGGTCCAGGGACTCGAAAAAACCCGTATCGTTGGCTTTTTGTCCGATCTCGCTTTGGATCAGCCTGCGGTGAAAAAAGAACGGATGGAATGGAGTGGTACGGTTTGCAAGGGACCCCTCGATGACCCACGAACCACCATCGGGTAAAAACAGATCGGAATACCGGCAGTTACACAGGGGGGTGTTTTTCCAGAGAATAACACACCGGGTCTTCAGGTGTCTGCATAATGCACGTGCTGAATTGATTGCACGCATCCGGTTCCCCAGTCCCTCCAGCGGCTCGATAACGATCATAATTCTGTAACGGGATTTTTTTTAAGGCAGGAGATTTCAGGCCCTGTGCTGAACGATTCAGGTGCGGTCTTTCCTCGCCCGGTCCTTCTCCCGGTACCCCTCCAGCAAAACCGTTGCAACATGCTTCACAGGCTTGTCCGTGTGGCCGGCAATATGGAACTCGCAGAACGGGCAGGAGGTGATGACAACTTCCGCACCGGTCTTTTTGATCTCCTCGCCCCGGCGCTTCCCGAGCGCTGCCGCCTCCTCCGGGTTTCCGGACCGGACGCCGCCCCCGCTCCCGCAGCAGATGGGGGGCATCTCCGCCAGGTCGACGACCTGCCGGATCAGTTCGCGGGGCTGGTCGCGGACCCCCTGGCCCCGCAGGAGGTGGCAGGGGTCGTGGTAGGTTGCCCTGATCGGGAGCTTCGCGGGCGGCTCGATGCCGATCTGCGTGAGGAGCTCGTTGATGTCGATGACCTCAAACGGCTTTACCGGGTAATCGTTCTTGAGCGTGGTACCGCAGCCGGCGCACATCGTGAGGACCGTGTCGATACCCCGCGATCTGTACGTCTCGATGTTGCGCCGCTTCAGCTCGTCCACGTAATCGAGCTGGCCCGTACGGATGAGCGGCGAGCCGCAGCAGACCTGCTCCTTCGGGATGATGATGCGGACACCGTTACGCTTCAGGACCTCCATGGCGTCAAGCGCCGACTGCTGCTGACGGAGGTTGTACATGCAGCCCACGAAGAACCCGACCGTGGCCTTCACGGGGCCGACGGGCTCGATCACATCAGGGACCTGTTCGAGGAACGACGCCGAAGTCCGCGGGATGCTCCGTCCCGTCTCTCTGATGAGCGCCGCGACCTCGAGGTGCCGGGGCAGGGTCAGGCCTTTCTTATTGGCCCGGGCCCGGAGCTTCTCGATCGCTTTTCCGGGGATCTCGATCTCCTTGGGGCAGACTTTCCAGCAGGCCTGGCAGCTGGTGCAGGTGAAGAGGCCGTCCCGGACCGCATCGGTAACCCGGTCGCCGTTGTCTCGCGGGTCGAGAGCAAGCCGCATCTCCTGCCGCATCGCGGTCGGGCCGAGGAATTTCGTCACGTCAACGGCCGGGCAGACCGAGAGGCAGCAGAGGCACTCGATGCAGTCCCGCAGGGGCTTGATCTGGTCGATGTCCGGTTTTTTCGGCGGGATAATATCTTTCTTCGGGAGGAACGATGCGATCTGTCCGAGTTTTGGCAGGAGGTCGGATACGAGATCTTTTTTTACCGGGAGGTTGAGCGGCCCGATGGTGCACCCGTCCGTTGCCTCGTGCATGCAGGCCAGCACCGGTTCGCCGTTCACCCTCACCGCACAGGACCCGCACTGGCCCGAGGCGCAGGAGTAACGGTACGAGAGCGTGGGGTCGATGGTATCGTGGATGGCATGGAGCACGTGGAGGACCCGGGCCCCGTCATTCACGTTCACCGTGAAGGTCTGGAAGTGCGGTTCTTTGTCCCTGTCCGGATCGAAGCGCTGGATCGTGACGGTCAGGGTTTTCATGCCGGCACCCCGCGCTTCTCGATGCCCTGCCCTTTCTTGGAGACGAACGTGTGACCGAAAGGCGAGTGTTCGGCATCGTGGGCCTGCCTGATGTCCGTCCGCACGTGGGCGCCTCGCGACTCCTCCCGAATCAGGGCGGAGCGGCAGATGAGCGAGGCGGTCAGGCACATGTTCTCGACCGTACAGCACTCCGCAAGGTTGCGGGAGGTTTCAGCCCTGAGGGGCTTGTCGGCAAGGACCCCTGCTGCCGCGAGGGCTTTTTTCAGGTCGGTTGCGTTCCGGAAGATGTTTGCCCCGTCCCACATCGCCTGCTGGAGGAGCATACGGACGCGTGCCGGGCTCTTCGTGCCGTTCATGAAGCGGCCGAGCCGCTCCTGCTGGCGTTTCACCTGGTCCCGGTCAACCTTTTTCTGCTGTTTCTCTGCCCTGCCCGCTGCCGCACCGGCCCGCCGGCCGAAGACCTGCGTCTCGGCAAGGGAATTCCCGCCGAGGCGGTTTGCCCCGTGCACCCCGCCGGCCGCCTCGCCGCAGGCAAAGAGCCCGGGCAGGGTGGTCTTACAGTCCGGCGTGATCCGGAGGCCGCCCATGATGTGGTGGGCGGTGGGGGCTACTTCCATGGGTGTTGTGCGGATATCCACGCCGAACTTGAGGAACTGCTCGAGCATCACCGGCAGGCGGGTCTCGATCTGTTCCCGGGGCAGGTGGGTGACATCGAGCCAGACCCCGCCGTTCGGGGTTCCCCGGCCCTGCCGGATCTCGGTCGCGATTGCCCGTGCCACCACGTCCCGGGTCGAGAGTTCCATCCGCTGGGGGTCGTAGTCCTTCATGAACCGCTCGCCGTTGCTGTTCCTGAGAAGGCCGCCTTCCCCGCGGACCGCCTCCGTCACGAGCCGGCCCCGGGCATCGTACGGAAAAACGGCCCCGGTCGGGTGGAACTGGATCATCTCCATGTCGATCAGTTCCGCCCCGGCCCGGTACCCGAGAGCGTACCCGTCGCCGGTACCGCTCGAGGAGTTGGTGGAGACATCGTAGACCTTCGTCCCGCCACCGGTTGCGATGATGGTACTGTCGGCCCTGAGCAGCACGAGATTTCCTTTCTCGGAAAGGGCCATTGCCCCGATCACCCGGTCGCCGTCTTTCAAAAGGTCGATGACCGTGTATTCCTGCAGGGTCTCAACATCCGTCCCGTCAAGCCGCTCAACGAGCGTTACCATCATCTCGTGGCCGGTCCGGTCGCCGGCATAGCAGGTCCGGGGGAACCGCTGGCCGCCGAACGGCCGCTGGGCAACCTCATCGGAGTCCGTGAAGTCGAAAACAGCCCCCCACTTCACCAGGTCCCCCATCCGCAGCGGGGCCTCCTTCACGAGGATATCCACGAGATCCGGGTCGTTGAGGAACGCCCCGCCCTTCATGGTGTCCTCGTAATGGATCCCGCACGAATCTTCGTCCCGCATCACCGCGTTGAACCCGCCTTCCGCCATCGTGGTGCAGCCGCCCTTTCCCACGAGGGTCTTGGAGATGAGCACCACATCGCCATACTGCGAAGCTTCGATGGCAGCCCGCACTCCCGCTCCCCCGCTCCCGATCACCAGCACATGGCAATCCACGACCTCATCTGCAAGCATCTTATTACTTTGTGGGTTGTATAGTTACATAAATAAATAGCAATCAGCATCTTGCAGAGTGAGACGGAAATGAGACTTCTGATGAAATTTGGCGGGACGTCAGTCGCCGATGCACACTGTATCGCACGCGTTGTTGATATTCTGGAACAGCACCACCGGGCCGGGGACGAGGTTGCAGTCGTTGTATCGGCCCAGCGGGGCGTGACCGACCAGCTCATCGAGATTGCCTCGGCCCTCCCGACTGCAAAGGACGATTCGGCCATCAGGCCGGTGATCCAGGCCCTCAGCCGGCGGCACATGACCACGCTCGAAGGGGCGGCACCCGATTACGTTGCCGAGATCGGAGCCGAGATCGAGGACCGGCTCATCAAGCTCGAGAACATCCTGTTTGCGATCTACAACCTGCGGGAACTCACTCCCCGCTCGAAGGATTATGTCATCTCGTTCGGCGAGCGCCTGCTTGCACCGATTGTCGGGGCCGCCCTCCGGCAGCGGGGCATTGCCTCGACCGTTATGGACGGCTGCGAAGCCGGCATCCTCACCACGCCCCAGCACGGGGAATCCACCTCCCTCCCCGCAAGCGACGAACGCATCCAGCGCCGGATCGTCCCGCTTTTGAAAAAAGAGATCCCGGTGATCATGGGATTCATGGGCTGTTCCCGCGACGGGATCCTCACGACCCTGGGCAGGAGCGGGTCGGACTACTCCGCGTCCATTGTCGGCGCCGGGATCGATGCCGACGAGATCTGGATCTGGACCGATGTCGACGGCATCATGACCTGCGACCCCCGGGTGATCAACGATGCACGGGTGATGCCCTCGCTCTCGTACCTCGAGGTCATGGAACTCTCGTACTTCGGTGCGAAGGTCATGCATCCCCGGTCCATCGAACCGGCGATGCGAAAGAATATCCTCGTGCGGGTAAAAAATACCTTCAATCCCCCGCACCCGGGAACGGTCATCGTGCGGAACGGCGAGCGGCATAACCGCGTGGTCAAGGCCCTCACCTACATCGAGAAGGTCGCGGCGATCAATATCAACGGCGCACAGATGATCGGCAGGGTCGGCGTGGCAAAAGATATCTTCACGATCCTTGCCGACCACGAGGTGAACGTGATGATGATCTCGCAGGGTTCCAGCGAGGCCAACATCTCCTTAATCGTGGACGAGAGCCACCTGCAGGCAGCAGTCCTCGCCCTTGGGGAACTGGTGAAACAGGGGATTGTCCGCGAGGTCTCCCACAACCACGATGTCTGTGCGGTCGCGGTGGTCGGCGCCGGTATGGCCGGTGCCCCGGGTACCGGGGGCCGGATCTTCACGGCACTCGGTGCTGCCGGCGTCAACGTGATGATGATCTCGCAGGGCTCCAGCGAGGCGAACATCAGTTTCGTGGTGAAACAGGACGACGGCCCGCGTGCCTGCCGGGTGCTCCACGACGAGTTCCGGCTCTCGGAGGAAAGTGATGAGTAAGAGCCAAAAGAGCGCGTATGCTGCCGCGGGAGTTGACATCGATCTCGAGGCAACCGCGATCAAAGCCCTGATCAGGAACCTGACCTACCGGCGGAAAGGCGAGGGCAGGATGATGGGGGCTGTCGGGCACTTTGCCGGGCTGCTCGATTTCGGGAAAACCGCGCTTGCCCTCACGACGGACGGTGTCGGGACGAAGATGCTGGTCGCCGACCGGATGGAGGACTGGAGCACGGTCGGGATCGACTGCATCGCGATGAACGTGAACGATCTCTACGTGATGAACATGGAGCCGGTCGCGTTCGTGGATTATATCGCGACCGACAAGCTCTCCATCGACAAGATGGCCCAGATCGGGATCGGGCTGAACGAGGGGGCAAAACAGGCGAACATCGATATCGTTGGTGGCGAGACTGCCTCCCTGCGGGGGCTTGTCAACGGGCTCGACCTGGCAGGCACCTGCCTGGGGATGCAGAAGAAGGACAAGATCATTTCCGGGGAAAAGATCAAGCCGGGGGATGTCATCGTGGGCGTTGCTTCAACAGGTGTCCACAGCAACGGTCTCTCGCTTGCCCGGTCCGTGGTAGAAAAGTACGCGGGGTACGACAGGAAGTTCAGGGGAAAGAAGACCTTCGGGCAGGAGCTCCTGACCCCGACGCGGATCTACCACGAGAGCCTGAAGGTGGCGGCAGGCTGTACGGTTCACGGGATGTGCCATGTGACAGGCGGCGGTCTTCTGAATTTCAACCGGCTTTCGAAGTATGGTTTCCTGTTCGATACTCCCATCACGCCACCGCAAATTTTCTCCTGGATCCAGGACGCCGGGGATATTGCACCCGCCGAAATGTACCGCACCTTCAATATGGGCATGGGGTACGCGTATGTTGTCCCGAAGGCCTCGGTGGCTGCGGTGCTGAAAATGGCGAAGGGTTCGCAGGTTGTCGGGAAGGTCGTGAAGGAGCCGGGGGCGTGGCTCGGGAAGACGGAGATAACGTAAGCGGAATTTTCTGCACGTTTTTAAAACCGAACCTTGCTTTCAAAAATAGTATCGCGATCATGATCGTGATTGAAAATCTGATCCGGATCAATCAGACTTTGATTTTGATTTTTCATTCAAACCCTGATTGAAAAATTTTCAGCAGACCCTGATTAACATTTTTTTAGCGAACCTTGATTGAAAATTGATGCACCAGTGCAACCTTCCGTCGTGAGCGGTTCCGGTGCACCAGTGCACATGTGGTTAACTTTTTGCATCCAGACCTTGATTGAAATTTTTCAAGCAGACTTTGATTGAAAAATTTTCATCAAACCTTGATTTGAAAATTTTCATCGCGATCACGATCGCGATTAAAAACCGTTCCGGAAAAATCAGGGATCGATTTTCATTCCGGAATCGATCCGCGATTTTGCGATCAAAATCGATCCGCGAATTTCATTTTAAAATCGATCAGCGATTGAAAAACGGTTTGCCGTACTGCACCACAGACGGAGCGATAAATCGGGATCCGATTTTCGTACGAAAATCGATCGGCGATTTTGCGATCAAAACCGGATCCCGGTTTTGGTTTTGAAATCGGTCAGCGATTTTCATTTGCGAATCGCGATCACGATCGCGATTGAAAAGCTGATCCGGATCGATCAGGGATCGATTTTGGTTTTGAAAACGATCCGCGATTTTTCTGGAAAAACCCTGTAGTGATCTTCAAGATTGACGCTCCTGGGGGCTTCGCCCCCGCCGCGTGGGCATCCCCCCCTTTATTGCGATGACGCCGTATTACCTGTACGCAATCGTCGAGAAATTTCCAGTTTAGGTGATACCGAAGCATCGTAATGCGCCCCCGCCCCCACGGGGCAGGGTTGGCGCAAGGGGGGCGATCATCACATGAAAAGAAGATTTCTCCAGAGAAGAAATTATAAAAAACTTCACTCTTCCGGCACGTATGCCTCTTTCACCGTACGCCCGCTCTCGATCCCACTGTTCCCGCACGGGTCCTCCAGGATCAGCGTAACCGAAAACGTCCCCGCTTTCACCCGGGCAATATCCGCCAATAACGCAGCAGCATTCTCCCGCTCGGCCTCGTTGCCCCATTGGAGAGCCCCCTTCACGACCTGTTCGATCCGGTCGAGCACGCCCTCCACGTTCGAGACGAACCCCTGGGAGACCGGCCCGGGATCGATCCTGACGCCAAGCTCGGGGATCTCGATGCTGGCACTCATGCTCCGGACAACCCGGACAGAAAGGTCGTCTACGGAACTGACGGGAAGCGTATATCGTGCCGGCGGGTCATGTTTTAAGAGCTGGGTATCAACGAATTTATACCCGCATTCCGGGCAGATCGCCGATATGATGAGGATATCGGAAAAATAGGGAATATTTTCTGTCTTATACAGGTATTCGATATCGGTATTGCAACAGGGACACGGGCCCGGGACCTTCGTTTCCACGAAATTATGCACCGATCTTGTCGCGGGAGATCTTGACCGACATCGGCGTCAGGACAACGTAGCGCTGGTCGCCGAGGCCGATGATGTCGCCGTTGACATCCTTTGCCACTTCTTTCAAGTCCTTTAAGACCCGCTCGTAGGAGATCTTGTCCATCTTCAGCCGGGAAATATCAACGATAACGATATTGCCGGAGTAGACCTCGTCCTTGACGCGGGGCGTGTCCTTGAGGTCGGAGATCGTTGCGATTTTTACAAGCAGCGCCGGGCCGGCACCGCCACGGTCCTCGTACGACGCCAGATCCAGTTCCATATATTCGTCGTCCGAGTTTGCTGAACTCTTGCCAAGAAGGGTGTCTATGATCTTAACCATAAAAAAACTGTATGACGAAAATTATTTAATAGTATCTATTTTGAAGCCCCCGGGCAGGGTTTTATGCAAAAAAAAAGGGTAAAATTGCTGTTTTTCCGCACCGGGCAGAAACGCCGGATCGCTTCAGATCTCCAGGTTCCAGATCTCGTCACCGACGTGATGGAACTTTTTGACCATCTTTCCGGTTGTACTGGCACGTATCGCGGGCGCATCGAAAAGGGCGACGCCAATCGCGAGCGGTTTGCCGTGCCGCTCGTCCACGATCTGGACCGGGGCATTCGCTTTCACGTCGTCCGTCACGGACACGATGCCGGGCCGCATGATATCCGCACCATTGACCACGTACGGGATTGCCCCGGCATCCACGGCAACCCTGCGCTCCGGGAACGGTATCTGCACGGCGCCCCTCAGGGTAGGGAAAACCCAGGCGCCGGTATCCATCAGGAACGGTTTCTTGTTTATCAGGAAGAGGGAGACATCTGCATTGGTCTCGAGCACCTCGATCATATCCGCGTGGAACAGCTTTTCGGAAGGACCGATCTGTTCCGCCAGCCGCAGGAGCAGGTCCTGCCCCTGGCTTTTCCGGATGGAATGACGCTTTTTTGCAACTATCTTTTTCATCGTTCTGAACCTACATTCTGAGCGCGCTCAAGAAAACCATTTCCCTTCCCGGCACAATTCCCGGGGTGTTCTGCCGGGATACCTGCGGATCCGGATTGCGGTTCTTAGAGGACAGGAAACCTTATTGAGGGATGCGGATCTACGGTATGTTTAAGTGATCCGCTCACCCACATATATTACTCCAGAGCGATGGTAACAGGGTATTTGTATGACCAAACGACCGTTGGATATTTTAGATCTGGTGCTGAACCGTCAGCCCGTGATTGTCTCCCTCAAAGGCGGGAGAGAGATCCGGGGCGTTCTCCAGGGATATGATGTGCATATGAACCTCGTCCTCGACAAGGCCGAGGAGACCGAGAACGGACAGGTACAGAAGGTCGGTACGCTCATCGTCCGCGGGGATAATGTGATTTATATCTCTCCATCACTCGAACAATAAGGTGAAACAACATGTCAAAAGGCACTCCATCGATGGGAAAGATGAACAAGTTCACCCACATCGCCTGCCGGCGCTGCGGGAAGATCTCGTTCCATGCCCAGAAGAAAGTCTGCTCTGCCTGCGGTTTTGGCAGGAGCACCAAACTCGTCAGCAACAAGTGGAACACCAAGCGATCAAAAACAGTAACGCATTAGAGTTGCACCATGTGTGGAATCGTTGGCATCGTGGATGCTGGCGGTGTATCAATACAACTCTATTATGCCCTGTACGCGCTCCAGCACCGTGGCCAGGAGAGCGCCGGAATTTCCACGTTTGACGGCAGCAACCTCCATAAATTCAAGGGGAACGGGCTGGTTGCCGATGTTTTCTCCCCGCCTGTTTTATCCGACCTGAAAGGCACGGCCGGTATCGGCCATGTCCGGTACCCGACAACCGGCGCAAACCTTCCCGAGAATATCCAGCCCCTGAATTTCCAGTTCCAGGAGCGTTTCATCTCCATCGCCCACAACGGCAACCTTGTCAATACCGGCGAGCTCCGCGCCGAGTACGAGCAGGCAGGCCAGATCTTCACGACCACGACCGACACCGAGATCATCGCGAAGATCCTTATCGACGCGATCAGCGCCTCGGGCTCGGTCGAGGATGCGGTCAGCATCTGCATGCACAAGCTCGTGGGGTCCTACTCGGTCGTGATCAT
>Ga0209099_1001008_pt1 | contig 30795 bp, 31 predicted proteins | sample AD_JPNHW2_MetaG_FD_184430 | JGI IMG/M metagenome (GOLD analysis project Ga0209099, IMG submission 184430) | Active sludge microbial communities of municipal wastewater-treating anaerobic digesters from Japan - AD_JPNHW2_MetaG (SPAdes) (version 2) | ecosystem: Engineered > Bioreactor > Anaerobic... | reverse complement strand
TAACAAGGCAAGATACTTTTGATTGCGGAATACCAAGAATTCCAGATGCTTCTTTTTGCGTAAGGCTGCGTGTTTTGATAATTCCTGCGATAGTAGACATTATTTGCGCGCGCGCTAAAGTTCTCTCCGGATTTCGCGAGCCAATATCTTCGAAAATATTCCCGCTGCCCTTGTGGATGCTTGTTTTTTTAGTCATTTTATTAATATCCTCAGTAATTGGCAATGTAATCTTTTTGTGCTGCCAAAAATCTCTTTTTTATTAGCTCTATTTCATGCAAAGGAGTTTTAATTCCGCGCGTTGATTTTTTCTGAAAACAGTGCAATACGTAAACAACTTCTTTAAAGCTTACCGTATATACGGCTCGATACGTATTACCGTCAAAGTTTTCTACTAATTCCATGACATGCGCCCCGATAAATCCTTTTAATGGCTTAGCGCAATGAGGCTTTTCACCTTTTTGAACTTCATACAGAGCGTAACCAATATCATCTTTAACTTCTTCAGGAAAAGCTCGAATATTTTCTCGCGAAGAGCCTACAAACCTCAGCTCTTTCATTGAATTACCTCTGAAGTAAATATACCATATTTGATATATTTGTTCAAGCCTTTTATGGGTTTATTTTTCTGCATTCTCTCCTCCTGCCATATTAGACGCAGGAGGTGAAAGAATCTAACAAATTATTTTTTGGATTAACAGGGTAAAGCGATGGGGTTACAAGTGCATCCACCACAAAGCATGGCGGACAGGCAAGTCACAAGAGTACAAGTGGTCGATGGTCAATAGCCAATGGCCAATGGCTAAAAGCCTAGATTGTTCAAGTAGAATATGACGACTGCGCAAACCATGCCCTGTCACCCGTTAGCTAGTAGTAATTTTTTTGGTCGAGGGTTAGGAATTAGTAATTATATTCTAATTTCAAGCTTTTTTACCTTTGGTTTTTCATTAATCCATATACAGGTAAAATATATTATGCCAACTTGATTTTTCCTCAAAGCTTCGGTTATCTCTATTTTACTGTGGGAAGGATCGATAGGTATCCATGTAGCCGCAGTATCTTTGTGCGGGATAAAAACTTCTACCTCAGTTAATCCTGTACCGTTTTTTCCTTTAAATTTAACTTCGGTTTCACCTGAATATGAATCTCTATGGGCAGCGGGATCCGGACGGAGTTTTTTGTACTTAAAATAAGGATTACAAATAACAACGCTATTTCCAACATAATTTCGGAATTCAATATTTATTAAAGAGGTGTAGTTTACCCCTTCTCTATTGCTATGTGTGGTAAAAATATTTAGCATTGGGATACGTCTTCCCCTAATAAAATAGGCTGAACCGAAGATAACACCTAATACTAGCATAAAAAGATTGCATATATCCCAAATTCCCATTTCATTTAAAGAGATCAGGTTTCCTATTACAGTATTTATTATTCTCATTTTCTTAGCCGTTTCCTTTTAGCATTTTGAACAACAAGAGATTAGAATTCCGAGAATATATCATTTTATATAGAATAAATTACCGGGCTTAAACATATCGTTTTCGTCCGGTATATATTTATACCAATAGGTTTTTGCTTGAACATTGTCGCCATGAATTATTATTTTTAAATAGTAAATTTCTTTGTCCTTATCCCAAGCTAATCCTCTGGCGTTGAGTAGGTCAAATAATTCTAATCTAATAACAAAGAAGTTATTTGCCATTGGTCTCGATTGCTTAATTGTGCTTCTAATTTTCTTTACGTGAGATAGTAGGTTGATATATGTAGTTTCCCCGGAAGCGATATCTATTTCTTTTTCTCTTGTTAACCAGCGTAGAGAATTGGGCTCAAAGCGCTCCTCTTCGTTTCTATCTTTATTGAAAAGTTCAACGGTAATCCTAACTTTCTTAGCTGTCCCAAGCCCATTATTAGTAACTTTGAGCCTAAAATACTGCCTTTCAACCTGGAAAACACCCCATTCTTGGATTAAGTCTTCTGCTAGCATTGCCCACCTATAGCACCTGTCAGAATTCTTATCAAAGTCTAGATTGATGAGTGGAGCATTTATAAAATCTTGGAAACGCTGATTAAATAATGCAACTAAAATAGCAATAAAAGTTAAGAACTTTGTTGAAAACAAATATCCAGTTTTCAATGCAAGATTAAATAAAAGTATGCCAAGAATTAGTACCAATGAGGCTCTTTTTATATAGCTATCTTCAATAATAATCTTAATAATAGTTTTCATATTAGCTTCTGAGAAGTCGAGGACGTCCCTGATTTCCTTACTGTTGTTACTGTCTTGTTACGTCTACTTTATCGTACAGCCATTAGGTTCAAATCTATTGTAAAGTGAATCATAAAACTGATCGCAAATGGTTTGATGTATTTTTCCAGAAGAAGATTCGTATTTAGCTTTAATTATTATGTGCCACGCAATATTATTATCACGGTCAATTTTTATTTGTTGGCAAACTTTAACAGGTATAGTAATGGTATAATACATCGTACTATCCGGGAAAACCGTAGTCGGAGGCGCAAGAGGGAAATAATCTCTAGAAGTATTTATGCGTTCTTTTGTGTAGGCTTTTTCAGAATATAAATCCCCCGAGAATGTAACATTAAAAGCAGGAGCTTTTCCATAGTTTTTAAATTCAATGGGTACCGCCATTTTCTCTAATTCAATGCTATTTTGTTGAAGTCCAGGAAAATTTTTTATTCCAATGTAAGGTCTATATGATTCGATTTGAGTTTGAAGTTGTTTGTTTTGATAGAAAATTCCGAAGATTGCAAACAATAGTGTTACTGATGTTAAAACTACAGCCCTCTCAGAACTTTCAAGACTTACAATACCTAAGGTAATCATCAAAGAAATAACTAAAGAGTGGACGAACAATCCCAAATGTAATCCCAAGCATAAAATAATAATTAAATAAATTAACCAAAATAATTTTTCTCCTGGTGGTATCTTTTTATAACTAGCGTTAATTTCTTTTGGAAATTTGAGTTTCATTTCTTGTATTTTCCAATGCGTTACTTAATTACAATTATATATTGAGTTTTAAATTCTGTGGTTTTTGGGGACGTCACAAATAGGGACACTTATTATTATTTCGCTGGCAGACAAATGAAGTATTACTACTTCATTTTAATCCAAAAATGAAAGACTTTACCGTTTTTCGGATATATGACTTTTCCGTTTCGGACTATGTACTTGCAGAATATTTCAACATACCCTGCGCGTCCATTGTTACTTTTCATTGTTTTTTCCTCCTTTCTAGGCTAGGGTTACCTACCCGCGAGCCCGAACAAAATAAAAACAAGGGGGCCGGGGTAAGAACTAACTAACCAAGAGTAGAGGAAAAACTAAAAAGAGCAACGTTTGTCTACCAGCGATATACAATAATTATCCTATTTTCACCGATTGATTGTTATGTAGCCATCAATCACAAAACTTATAATAATCAAAAAGCGAATTCCAGGGGCACTTTACTTAATTAACAATTATGTTTTGTGTCCACAGAAGTTTATTTTGTAGTTTCTAGTTATTAATCTAAGAATTCCCACTCCCAAAAGCAATATTGAAGCTGGTTCGGGAACAACTGTATCTCCTGAATCTCCTCCCCCTTGTCCAAACTCACCAGGATTTTGTGTGTAGCCACCGGGAGGAGTGTAACCATCTGGTGGTGAAGATACTTCTCCTGTTGGTGTTATTCGAGCATGAAAAAGCACGTAATTATCGTTGAATGCCTGATTTGTCCAGATCCATTGTGCTTGATTACTAATATAAGTCACCGGTGAATGCCACATCCAGTAATCATTAGAAATATTTGTTCCATAGGACGTCGGTGTTGTCCACCCAGTCAATAAACTTGGATTAAACGTTGGACCAGTATATGCCCACGCAGATGAATAATTAATTATTTCCCAGTTTACAGTGTCTGTTAGTAACTGGCTGCTCCCCGTTTCGTCGAAAGTCCCGGAATCAGTGTGAAAACTTCCAAGTAACCCTCCCGGACCATCTTTATCTGCTGCGGCAATATAAATATCGAAGTAAGAACTTGAGTAAAGCTCACCTGTGATATACTTTGCATTAATCCAGCCATGATAATCCTGTTCAGGAATATCATACCAACCGAATGAACTACTCCATTGACCGGCGCTATTGTATCCCCAAATCCAAAGATGATTATCCGCTGTTACAAATGCATCAAACCCGATAGCAAATGCATTTGATGCTAATAAAGAGAATATAAATAGGAAAATAAATATTTTTTTCTTCATTCTATCACCTATCAGCTATGATCTATAAGCTATGGCTCGACTTAATACTCTAGTCCCCCAACAATTCTTACTAGCTAGCGGGTAACAAGATATGGTCCGCGCAGTCGTAATATTCTACTTGAACAATCTAGGCTTTTAGGTATTGGCTATTGACCATCGACCACTTGTGCTCTTGTGACTTGTAACGTTGTAACCCTTCCCTCTAGCAAACAAAAAAAGAGCCACTCTGGAAAAAGCAGTGCCTCTTTTAAAGAATCATCAAGTCCCCCTCTGGTAGTTGCCCTATATGTTACTACCGCGGGGACTAAATTCAATGACCGAATTCGTGAAATAATAGTCCAAAATCCACTTTTTGCCTAATTTTTATGCATTTTGCTAATTCTAGAAGCCTGCAGGAGGAAAAAAAACAGATTGCGGGTTGATATGATTAGAATCGAAACTCAATCTATGAACCTTGAACTCGTCCGCCGCGCTTTGTGGCGGAAACATTGAGCTACGAGCTATGACCTATGAGCTAATTAAGAGACTGATCGTTTAGAGAGCGCTCCGTAAATGCGTTTACCTATATTGGTCCCTAATGCAAAATTGGTAGCCAACTTATTGATTGGTTCACAGCTTGTTGCTAAATACATGCACGTGCCTAATCCTTTGCCTAACCGGTACGTAAGGATCCGTTTACGGTAAAGATTAAAACCCCGCCTGGTCACTTCTGACCGCTGCTCAGCGCTGAATTCCGGAGTTTCAAACACCGGGGAATTATCCCGGTACGAAACAGTGCGCAGGAATTCTTCCGGCGGAATAAGAAACCTGCCGTGAGATTGTATCCATTCAAATGATTCTGTCCCGGGATACGGCAGAAGATTGTAGAAATTAACAAAATCCGTGGGGAGCGATTCGGCAAAACGTATTGTTTCCAAAGCATCCTGGTATGTCTCCTGGGTATGCCCGATTATGAAATTAACGGAATTGTGGATTTTTGCTTCGTTTGTCCATCGGACAGCATCACGAACCTGCTGCAGATGTATTCCTTTTCTGATCGCTTTTAAGACTTTTTCCGTGCCTGCTTCGCATCCATATGAAAGAAAAAAACAACCTGCCGCTTTCATTTTCTTAAGAAGCCGCGGCGTAACAGTATCAACTCGAATACCGTTAAAAAGCTGGAAGCGTATAGCGAGTTTATGCTCAATAATAAGATCGCAAATATCTTCCGCCCGCTGTTTATCCAGGGTGAAACAATCGTCATTAATCGCGAATTCCTGGAAACCCCGTGTGGTCAGGAATTGGATTTCATCAAAGACGTTTTGAGCGCTGCGTGCTCTGAAACGCTGCCCCATGGAGAGCCTGACAGAACAATAATTGCAGCCAAAAGGACATCCGCGTGAAGTAATAAGCGGATAGACTTTGCTGATATTGGATGAATAGCGCTGCATCGGAAAGCTATCCTGATCCGGGAAAGGCAGCTCATCCAGGTTCATGATAGGCGGCCGGTCGGCATTCTCGACTGGGTTGCCGGTATCTTTCCAGATAAGGCCGGCAATGGTTGAATAATCAGGCTTGGGTTTGTTTATTTCATCCAGGAATTCAAGAAGGGTATGTTCTCCTTCTCCTTTAACGGAGAAATCAACATCGAGTTGTTCAAATATCCCGCGTTTTACCGCTGAAACATGCGGGCCGCCGGCGATAATGGGGATTTTTGTGGCAGAGCGAATCTTGCCGATAAGCTCTTTGGCAAATTCAAAACAGTAGCTGAAAATCGTAATACCTATTATATCCGGCTGAAATGATTTGATCTGATCAAGCATCTGCGCATGATCAAAATCAACGCCGTCATCGTAAATAGCAATTTCAATATTACTCTGTTTTAAAAATGCGCTTAGATATGCAACACCAATGTGCGGATGTCCGGCAACCGTGGTCTTATCGCCGAATAACGACTTATTTCGCGGGATAACAAATAAAATACGCTTTTTAGACATACTCGAAGTACTCATTGAATCACGTAATTATACGTTTAAACCTAGGGTATTAGCCGTGAGTATTCTACGTTGTCACTGCGTCAAAAACGCTTCAATTCTTCAATTTTCTTATTGATTAAATCCTTGTGTTTTTCTTCTTCGGAAACCAGGAAATAAAGCAACTCTTTCAGATTCGGATGTTGAGAGATCAGTTTGGTATAGAGCTTTATCGATGCATCTTCTTTGGAGAGTGCCAGTTCTAGGGCTTCAATGTCGATCATATTTACTCCTCGTATGTTCGCAGCTCATTGCTTGTACCCCATAGGTCATAGCTTGTATCCCGCCGGAGGCGGACGCGTAGTTTTTTGTTTTTCCTATCACCTATGACCTACGAGCTAATGCAGCCGTTTCTAACGGAACCAAACCTATGAGCTATCAGCTATGAGCTATGAACTATGAACTAACTACCTATTATTCTTGAAGTATTCCTCGTACCAGCCAATCGTCCGTTTAAGGCCGGCTTCAAGGCCGAATTTCGGTTTCCAGGAGAGCATTTTCTTTGCTTTATCAATAGACAGGTACTGATCTTTAATCTCATGCTTGACCTGGTCAAGAATCCTTGGTTTAAGTCTCTTCTCCATGGAATTCAGGATAAGTTCAACAAGTTCAAGAACATTAAGGTGTATTCCGCTGGAAAAGTTAAAGGCATTGCCGTGGATCTTGGAATCCTGCATCTTTTCTACAAGTGTCATAAGCGCGTCGACCGCATCTTCGACGTAAAAATAATCGCGGATATATTTACCGTTACTGCGGATAATCGGCGTTTCGTTAAAGATCGCCGAGCGGATAGTTCCCGGAATGATCCTGCTGAAATTAAGGTCTCCTCCTCCGTACAGGTTACCGCAGCGCGTTACACACACCGGCAGGCCGTAGGTGTTGTGGTAAGTTTGCGAAATAAGGTCGGCGCAGCTTTTTGAAACGTCATACGGGTGAAGCCCGTGTAGCGCATCGTCTTCACGGTAGGGAAGCTTATCTTTTTCGCCGTAGGCTTTGTCGCTCGATGAAACAATGACCTGTTTAACGAATTTTGAGTGGCGGGCAGCTTCCAGGATGTTCCAGGTACCTTTAATGTTGGCTTCAAAGGTGGAGATCGGGTCGCTATTTGCAACAGTAACCAGGGTTTGAGCGGCAAGATGGAAAATGACCGAAACTTCGTATTCGCTCATTACGCGGTTTATAAGTAAGGGGTCTTCCAGATTACCGCGCACAATGGTGATTTTATCCTTAAGATTAAGCCGCGTGAGATTTGAATTCGGCAGTTCATCCCTGATCAAGCCGATAACATGCGCGTTATTCTTTAACAGATAATGCACAAGCCATGAGCCTAAAAGCCCGGTGCAGCCGGTGACAAAGACATGCTTATCTTTCCAAAATGAATTCATGATCGCTTTCCTTTCCATACAGCCCAGGGCGCATGCCCCGATGCCCACAGATCATTAAGCCGCAAATTATCTTTATACGTATCCATACAGGTCCAGAAACCTTCGTGTTTATAGGCGTTCAGCGCTTTATCGGCGACAACGCGTTCGAAACTGTCTTTTTCCAGTATATCATTATCGTGGATATAACGGAAGATGTCTTTATGGAAAATAAAAAAACCGCCGTTGATCCAGTGGTCAAGAATGGGCTTTTCTTCAAAATGCGTCACGGAATTTGAAGCCGGGTCAATACCGACGATTCCAAACGGCGAAAGGGGTTTTACCGCGCTTAGGGTCGCCAATTTCTTATGCGTGTTATGGAATTCAAGGAGTTTGGCAATATTGATATCGGAAAGCCCGTCGCCGTACGTGGCGTGAAAAAGATCGGTTTTAACGTATTCTTTGATCCGTTTGATCCTGCCTCCGGTGTTTGTTTCAACACCCGTATCAACGCAGGTGACATTCCATTCATTTGATTTGCTGAAGTATTCTTTTATTTTACCGGCTTTATAGCCCAGGCAAAGGATGAATTCATTAAAACCATAGTACGCGTAGCTGTGCATAATATGCCAGAGAATCGGCTTATCGCCTATGGGAAAAAGGCATTTTGGCAGTTCGTCATTGCCCATTCGTGTCCCTTTACCGCCGCATAAGATAACTACTTGCATATCCGCCTCGCGTCTATAAACCCTGTCACGGTCCCGCTTAACCCGCGCAGCCAGTCAGGGTTCCTGCTTTGAAAAAATTTGAATATCCAGTACAGATCAATAAATATAATGTTGGCGCTGAACCGGAAAAACTTTTCCAGCGTATTCGGTTTTATCCAGCGCATATAAAAGAAAATGAAATTCCTGATCCGCTCGTAACTATTGGTACGGGCCGAATAAACACCTTCCTGGCTGATGCAATGCCAGGCAACCGCGCGCGGGTTGAATACAAGCGTATACCCCGCATTCTTCAGGCGGAAACAAAAATCAGGTTCATTCCACTCGCCTGTTCCTTCATAGAGATAATCAAACCCGCCCAGCCGGACAAACAAATCTCTGCGGTAACTCATATTACAGGCTTCCAGGTAATCCACTTCAACAGGCGCCGGCAATACCAGGCATGACTTGAAATTCGATCCCGGGCTAAACGCGCCGCTTTTCAAGATCCTGCCGATATCGGTAATCTTATTTTCAAGGATAATGTTAAAATAGATCAGCCCCAATATCCGGAAAAACGGATTTTTTGACGATCTGAATTGTTCGATATAGAACGCAAAGTCCCTGTTTGTCTGCCTATCATCGGGTATAAGTGACGGCCCGCTTACGCCACCGATCGATTCATCCGCCGCAAATGTTTGCCGCACTTCTGTAAGCCAGCCGGGGGACACAACCAGGTCATCATCAATAATACAAACAATATCTGTTGAAGCTTCTTGCCAGCAAAGATTGCGCGCCTCAACAATGCCCGTACGTTTTTGCGTCACAATCTTTGGATGAAGCGCCGGGAATTTCGCGGCAGTAGCGCGCACGCCGCTCTCATCGCCGCCATTAACGATCACGACGCTGAAATCCGTATCGGTTTGTTTTGTCAGCGCATCCAGACAACGGGAAAGATCAGCGTTCCGATTAAAGGTCGTGATTGAAACGGTAACCGTCGCGCATGATGCCTTATTCATCTTTTTTTCGTTTCAAAAGATATGTTAGTGCGCCAAGCGCAGCGGCAGATGCCTTCACAAAATAAACATAAAATAACCCGATAAAAAGGATCGGGTTTTTAAGCGCTTTCCAGTGAAAATACGTCCTGCGCGGCATACTATGTGCAACCGCGAGCTTTTTATTGAATTTATACGCGGGGATGTAGTAATACCCGTAGCGGAAGAATTTCTTTGCTACATCTCTGATAGTCGGGGTTTCATGGTGCCAAATGTAGGCGTCAACAAACGTAATCTTGGCGCCCATTGCAACGATCTTTTGATGGATGATCGTGTGCTCAAAAGTTATAGGCGGGTTTTTCTCGAATTCCACTTTTTTAAAGAACGATGCCCTGAAAAAACGAGGGATCGCCGTGCCGTGGATCGGGTCATCATCATGCAAAGAATGGAATATCTCTTTATCGTACGCGATGACTTTCTCAACAAAGGTGTTATGGATAATAAGCGACTTTTCAAAAAGGGTAACTCCGTCAAACTTCTCTTCTTCGCATGCGTGCACGCAGCGCGCCAGGACGTCGGGCTCAAGGATCTGGTCGGAATCAAGGATAAAGATATAGTCCCCCGTACTTGCATCAGCGCCTGCTTTGCGGGCAGTCGCAAGAGTCGGCGCAAAAACTATATGCGCGTTATAACTCTTGGCGATCTCGAGCGTCGCATCGCTGCTGTGAGAATCCATAATCACGATTTCCCACGCTTGATAGGTTTGCTTTTGTACGGATTCAAGGCATTTGGAGAGCGTCTTTGCCGAGTTATAGGTTGCGACGTTGATTGATACCAGCGGTTGAGCCATACAATCCCTTTCTTATGCCCGACAACGGGCTCCCAGACGTTTTAAATCTTCCGCAATCATCATCTGAACAAGCTGTTTGAATTTTACTTCCGGTTTCCAGCCGAGTTTTCTCCGGGCTTTTGCGTAGTTGCCTAATAAAAGATGCACTTCTGACGGGCGGTAGAAGTTTTTGTCAATGACCGTATATTTTTTCCAGTCCAGCCCGACATACCTGAAGGCAAGCTCAAGGAACTCTTTAACAGAGTGCGTCTGGCCGGTTGCTACGACAAAATCTTCCGGCTTATCCTGTTGCAGCATAAGCCACATGGCTTTTACGTAATCTCCGGCAAACCCCCAGTCCCTTTTTGCCGCAAGGTTTCCCACACGCACTTCATGAGAAAGTCCCAGTTTAATTTCCGCAACGGCATTGGTGATTTTGCGCGTAACAAACTCAAACCCCCGGCGGGGGCTTTCATGGTTAAAGAGGATCCCCGAAAGAGCAAACATCCCATATGCTTCCCGGTAATTTCTCGTGAGGTCAAAACCGGCAACTTTGGAAATACCATAGGGCGAGCGCGGGTGAAAAGGCGTTTCTTCATCCTGCGGCGTTTCATGCACATGGCCGAACATTTCGCTTGAGGCTGCAAAATAAAATTTACATTTTGGCGCGCGTTCCTTAATGGCTGAAAGTACATAATGCGTGCCGTTTATATTGGTGGTGATTGTGGAAAATTCATCTTCAAAGGAATAGCTGACGAAACTTTGTGCGGCAAGGTGGTAGCATTCCTGCGGTTTAATCTTTTCAACCACATTAAAGATGCTCGGGTAATTATCAAGACTGGCAGAATGTAATTTGATCTTGTTAAGGATAGACTTAATGCGGCACAGCCGGTTCTCCGGATCTTCAAGGGCGACGCGGCGCACAATACCGTGCACTTCGTAGCCTTTATCCAGAAGAAGTTCTGCTAAGTAGGACCCATCCTGCCCGGTAATGCCTGTAATGAGCGCTTTCTTCATACGTATCCTTTCATTTTAACTTCTATCCGACTTTGGCGGAACATTAATTCGTAAAACTGTGCGGGTAGTAATGTCTCAAGGTCACAAAGTCACAAGTAAAATACAAGAACTTCTTAACTTTCTCTTGTGACCTTGCCTGTCCCCCATGCTTTGTGGCGGATGACATTATAAGCCTTATCGTTTTAAGCTATGAAGTTCCCGCCCCGGCGGGATTCAATCTATGAGCTATCAGCTATGATCTATGAGCTCAAAACGGTATCTGAACCCCGGCTTCAATACCCGAATCTCTTTTTGAATGCTTTAATGTTATAAAAACACGCGAATCAAGTTTTTTCAAAAATCGGTGTGAGAACGTTACGGTATACTGCATGGGCTGCTGCCGGCTGTCACTAAAAGCGAAAACAACAGAATCCTTGCTGGTATACAGATACTGGGCTTCAAGCCCAAGACCTTTTATTTTACCTTCTGTATAAGAAATGTCAAAGTCTAATGTAAGAGAATTCGAAAATCGCCAGGCACCGTACAAGGTAAGTATCTTCTCCTGTTTTCTGCCCTTTTCTTCAAACCCCGCGCCTAAACGGTACTTGATCACGCCTTCTTCCGCTCTAATAGATGGGCTTTCCAATTGAGCCTTGAAATTGAATCCCGAATGAAGGCTCCGTTCCAGGAAGTATGTCAATTGATTCTGCGCCGTGATCTGCCAATGGCCTTCAAAAAGAATGGTGTTGGAAATATTCTGCTTTCGCTTGAGATCCGTTTTCGTAAAGCGGTATACGATCCTGTTATGCGCATCTACATGCCATGCCCCTTCAAGAACGAGGGTGTCGGGCGAGCGTTTCTTTTGCACGGAGAATGTTATAGTGCTGTTTTCATCCGTTTGCCAGACGCCGGTTAAGCGCAGGATACTTATTTGGCTGTTGGAATTATGATCGCGTGAAGTTATCTCAAAAACAAACGAATCGGTGTCGCAGGAAATCAACCGGCCGGCTAAAACAAGTTTATCCCCGTTTTCGCCGACTCGAAGCATAAGATTACAATCGTTATCCAGCTGCCAGGTACCTTCAAATTGCAGGGTTGCGTTTAAACGGTTGGTCGCCCGCCACGCCGGAGTTTCATTCAGTGTGTAAATAAGGGAATTATTCGCGCCGATGGAAAATGATCCGTTCGGCCTGAGGCAGCAGTCGCCTCGTTTGATGATAAGCCTGTTATCCCGGTCAATCTGGAACGTTTGTTTGCGGGGCATACGTTACGATTTCTTTGCCGAGCGGAAATCCAGGACATGCCCGGCTACTTTTTTTGCGGCACGTATATAATATCGCAGGTCATCGATATCTCTGACAGAAAGAAGTTTCCGCAGCATAAATTCGGGCTGATACGATATCTTATACATCCCTTGTACAAGCCCGGATAATGCATCATCAGAAATCGGAGAAACCATGATCGGCGTTTTCATATCATAATCATCCCAGTCACGTGATCGTAAAAGGTTCTGCTCGTTGCATTCCCTGAAAAGTTTAGTCCCCGGGTAGGGAATAACTACGGTAGCCTGCATGGTGTAGGCATATCCTTTGCGCAAAAGCCATTGGCCGAGTTGTAAAGTTTTTTGCGCGTCCTCATATTTTTCCCACGGGTAGCCGAACATAATGGTAATGTGCGGGAAAAGCCCGTTGTGAGTGGCAGCAATGCAATCTTCGGCAACGCGCTCAATTTTTAAATTCTTATTGACGCGGTCAAGTGAAACCTGGTTTGCGGATTCCAAACCGAATAGTAAAAGCCGGAATCCGGCTTTCTTCATAAGTTTAAAATCTTCGGCAGTAAGGGCGCCAAAACGCATATTGCAGTCTAGGTATATCTTTTTATTATATCCCCGTTCGATCATACCACGGCAAAACGATCTGAGCCATTCACCGGTAGTAAAACAACCGGTATCATCCATGATCTCTCTGACTTTATATGTATGGATAAGCTCTCCAATTTCATCGAGCGTATTGTTGACGCTGCGTACGCGAAAAGTCGGATATAACGTCGGCCATGAGCAAAACGTGCATTTTCCCCACCAGCAATCCCGACCCGACATGATATAGGTTCCGGGAGTGCGCTTATAATTGCCGTTTTCAAACGCATAGAGCTGCCATTTTGTGAGTTCCCGGTCAATAAAAGGCAGCGCGTTAAGGTCATGGTCAAGTTTGAAAGGCCCTGTATTTTTAACAGAACCGTTCTCCCGGTAATAAACGCCGGGTTCTAACGTATTTGCCGAAAATTGGGGTTTCAGAAGGGCATCGCAGAGGTTTTTAAGCAGGAAATCATAATCGCCGCCGGTTAAAACAAAATCTACCGTTGAGTTCTGGAATGATTCTTCCGGTAGGGCGGTAACATGGTCGCCAAAGAGCACTATTTTTGCGGTTACATTTTCCTGACGCAGGTCATTAATAATGCACCAATGCTGCTTCACAACCGGTGTTTTTGTCTCAAAAGCAATGACATCCGGGTTATGCTTCCTGATAAGTGATAAAAAACCTTTCCAATCGATATTTTCAGCCAGGCAATCATTCCAGATAACCTCATGGCCGGAGCGTTTTAATAAACTGGCGGCTTGCGCGGGAACAACAGGATAAATGTATGTCGGTTGTTTAAAATATTGGAATTGCCGGTTCTGTCCGATGGTTGGACATCCTTTAAGGCCGGCTAAAGGCGGATATGAAATAAGGATTTTCACTATTCTTCTTTCAGTTTGCAGGCACAAAGCCCTCGGAGAAAATACAACCCATACGATAGGTGAGTCAGTATTATACCAGTAAACGTACGGGTAATCAAGGCAGAGCGCTGGAAGGATCGGGGTAGGTTGCCGTCATCATGGAACCCTGCAGAAACACTGTAGACGAAAACAGGGACCAGATACGCAGCAAGGCAGATATAATAGATACTTCGCACTGCGGGTATGAACCAGGAGGCAATGGCGCCGAAAACTATACCAAAAACAAAAATCGAAGGAATGAAATACGGCAGTCGCAAAGAAGTAGCGGGGAATTTTTTTACAAAATAACCCCGGTGGAGCGCGTAATTGCTTATTTGCTGCAGGTGCCGTTTAATACTTGTTCTTCTGTGATGATAGATCAGTACCGCGGGATCATAGATAATCTTTTTATGCAGTGTTTGAGTGATATCCAGGCAGAGTTTGGTATCTTCACCGGGCCAAAAATCAGTGCTGAAACCGCCGACAGCAGCAAATACCTCTTTTCTGACCAGAAGATTACAACTGGGAAAATCATCCACTTCCTGAAGTTTTCCGGGAACGTAGCGATAGGTATATTTGCCGCTCACAAGCATTGAGGCGTAAATCGCGCCGCTTACCTTTTGTAATAGGGTACTTTCAGGTGGTGTTACGCCGGGGCCGCCGACCGCGGCAACCGCAGGATCCTTGAAATGCCTGACAGCATTGCTCAGCCAGTCTTTTCTCGGATACGCATCGTCGTCAATAAAAGCGAGTATTTCTCCGCGCGCATGCACCAGCGCCTGGTCGCGCTTGACCGCAGGCCCGACTACGCCTGTTGGATAAACCCGGATGCGGGTATCGCAAAAATCATGTTCGATAGGCACGTCGGGATAGATCAGTATCTCAAAATCCGGGTAATCAAGATTTTGACAAGCGGCGACGCACTGTGCCAAATTTTTTTGCCATGTTTTTACGGCGATGATAATCGATATTGTCATAGTATTTTACGATATACAAGCGGTAATAAACTGCCAGGGTGTCCCAGAATGTCGCAAGGGCCGCCCCTCCTCCGATCCGGCCATATTTGGTCCGCTGCGGGTTTAAAACAATGGGTGCTTCCGCGATCCTGTAGCCCAGGTAATTGGCATTGGCTAAGACCTCAAGATCAAAGGCGAATTTCTTCACCAGAACTCGCGGAAAAACTTTCCGCAGCACGTCTGTCTTAAAAAGTTTCAGGCCGGTCTGCGTATCATGGCAGGGAAGATCAAAAAGGATCCGCACAATGGCGTAATACACCCAGCTCATGATTTTTCTCTGCAGCGGGTATTTCACGCGGGAATTGGGATGCATCTTTGAACCGATAACAATATCCGCATTATCAAGCCGCATAATATCAAAAAGAGTCTGCACCTGGATCGGATGCAAGTCCATATCCGCGTCGAGGAAAACGACAAAATCGCCGGTTACATAATGAATCGCTTTCTTAAGGGCTCTTCCCTTGCCCAGGTTCACCGGATTTTTTTTAACAATAAGCTGCGGATAAACAGGACACTGCGAAAAAGCTTTTTCATACGTGTCATCTGCGGAACCGTCATCAATAACGATAAGTTCCCAGGTACACCCGAATTCCCTGAACGTGCGGCAGGTCTCTTGAATGCTTGCGATGATATGGTCTGCCTCGTTATAGGCAGGCATAATAATGGAGATCTTTTCTTTTATATTTTTCATAGCGCAGCGTTTGTTTTCACCGGTTTATGCGAACCTGAAAGTATCAGATGGATAACAAACAGAATCGCGGCATTGGCGCATATCACATATTGTACCTGAGCAAGGCTCTTGTGTAAATACGCGATAGCCGAAAATTGCAGTACCGTGGATACCATAAGATACGGCAGAAAACGGAAATCTTTTAAGGAAAGGAAATATTGAATGAGAATGAGTATCAGGGTATAGAGCGTCATGGAAATGCTGAATAACCTGCCAAGATAGATTGATTCGGGGAAAGCTTTTCCCGTAAGCACCGTAAGAACAAACCCGGGGAACATGTTATAGAAGATGAGCGCTGCCAATGAAAGTAATCCCGCATAAAAAAGGGATTTTGTAAGCGTCGAATGTGTTTCTATATTCTTTGCTTTTAAACGCGCGGAACGGGGGAACATGACAATACTGATCGCCCCCGGCAGGAAGAGAAATATTTTCCCCACCATCTGCGCCAAAGAGTAGATCCCCGAATCTTCAGGACTGAAATAATATTTGACCATAACCATGTCAAATGTCGCCAAAGACATGAAACAAAACATTGCCGTGGCAATTGGCAGGCAGTATAAGAACAGGTCTTGAAGCGGCACGTCATGTTTCAAGGTACGTAACGAACATAATTTCTTTAACGGGATATAGGAGAATGCAATCGGGATAATCACGGAAATAAGCAGCGCGGTAAGTGCGCCGGTGACTTTGAGGCCAAGCCATAAGAGAAACACCGTAAGCGCCAGCTTTACTATTGCGCCGACAACGGAAATCCCGGCAAACCATTGAAAGCGCTCAAGGCCCTGTAATGCGCCTAAAAAAAGCGGTGTAATGATAGAAAGCGCTAACGATGCCGCTAACAAATAGCCGCTGATAACCGAAGGGACCTTCAGTTTATCGGTTAAAGTAACGGATGCTACGCTAAAAAGGATAAAAAGTACTGCCGCAGTAATAAGGAGAATGCGTAAAAGTCCGGAAAAAAGCGCACGGGTTTTCTCTTCTTTTCCCTGCGCGTGAAATTCCGCAATGTATTTAACAATTACTTGCTGGAATGTCCCAAACGGGCCGGAAACAATGATAAAAATTGCGATGAGCGAATTAAAAGCGGCAAAATCCGGCGGGGTCAGTTGATGCGCCAGCAAAAGCTGGTATACAAGATTGAATATGTTTACGAGGGTAGTACCGGCAAATACGAGGATGATATTTTGAGTAAACGAATCAAGTTTCTTCAAATGCTTCAGCATGAAGGCACCAATTTAAGAAAACGGCGTTTCCCAGCTTTGAGAATTCCTTCTTCTGTAATGGTGATAGTTTCCTTTTCTATACGTGTATCGTTTATTGTTACGGCACCCTGTGCAATAAGGCGGCGTGCTTCATTGCGTGTTGCAGTTAATCCGCTATCGGTTAATATACTGGCAAGATTAAGTTCGCCTGGAAGAAATTTGAATACCGGCATATCGGTCGGTGTTTCTTTTTGGCTAAAAACCCGTATAAATTCTTCGGCGGCACTCTTCCCGGCGTCTTTACCATGATACTGACCTACGATTATTTCCCCGAGTTTAACCTTGGCGTCACGAGGATGCATTGCTTTAACGCTCGCGAGGTCTTCGTCGGTAAGCAATTCATAATATTTAATCATTAATTCATCAGGAATAGACATTATCTTGCCGAACATTTGGTTAGCAGACTCACTAATCCCAATGTAATTAGCGTATGATTTACTCATCTTTTGGATTCCATCAGTGCCTTCCAAAAGCGGCATAGTAATAACGATTTGCGGTTCTTGATTTGAATTCTTCTGAATCTCTCTTCCCATCAGAAGGTTAAAAATCTGGTCTGTGCCGCCTAATTCTACATCAGCTTCCAATTTTACCGAATCAAATCCTTGTAATATCGGGTACATAAATTCCAGCAATGAGATTTCTTTGCCTTCGGTATATCTTTTTTTGAAATCAGCGCGCGCAAGCATTTGTTGAACCGTTGCTTGGGTCGTTAAACGCAAGAAATCAAGGATAGACATAGAATCAAACCAGGCGCTATTAAATACAACCTTCATTTTCGAAGCGTCCAATACTTTGGAAACTTGTTTTTTGTAAGTTTCTGCGTTTTGAAGAACTTCTTCAGGGGTGAGTTGTTTTCTAAGTTGGCTTCTTCCTGAGGGATCCCCAATGCGGCCAGTGAAGTCACCAATTAAAAAGTAGACCTCGTGGCCGAGGTCTTGGAATTGACGTAATTTACGCAATAAAACAGTATGACCTAAATGCAGGTCAGGGGCAGTGGGATCAAACCCTGCCTTAATTTTTAAAGGCTTTCCGGTTTTAATACTATTCTCTAATTTTTTCTTTAGCTCTTCTTCAGAGATAATATCAACCGCGCCGCGTTTAATTACTTCCAGCTGTTCAGTAATATTCATATTTGCAAGTCGGGTTTTAAAGTCACAAAGACACAATGTCACAAGTAAAAACCAATTCTCCGCTCGCCTTGGCTTTAAAATACTCTGGCACAGAATGACCATACAAAGAAGTGTCATTCTGAAGAAATTCCTTCCTTACTCCAGGTGACTAAAGAATCTAAAATACTGCCCCGCCTCTGGCGGAATTCAAGCTTGTGACTTGTGACCTTGTGACTTTACAACCTGTTCGGTATTTCTACGACTATTTTGCTGACAGGCCGATTTTGCCCTGATCAACGTCGACTTTGATAACTTTGACCTTGATTGTATCTCCTGCTTTTAGCGCTGCTGCTTTATCTTTGTCAATTTCACTGGCATAGACCAATCCTTCAAGGTCTTCGGCAATCTTGACAAATACGCCAAAATCAGTGTTGCTGACAACTTCCGCGTCAAGCTCGGTATCAATCGGATACTTGGCTGCGATTTCAGACCAAGGATTCGGCTGAAGCTGTTTCAATCCAAGGGCAATCCTCCTGTTTTGAGAATCAACGGAAAGGATCACCACGTCAACTTTCTGTCCCTTTTTAACCACGTCTTGCGGATGGCTGATACGCTTGGTCCAGGATAAATCGGAGATATGGATCATCCCTTCAAGGCTTGAATCAAGCTCGACAAAAACGCCGTAATCGGTAAAACCGCGGACCTTACCCGATACCTTCCCATTGACGGGGAATTTCGCCTCTGCTTCAAGCCACGGATTCTGCTCAAGCTGTTTAATGGAAAGCGATATCCTGCGCGCGTCTTTATCAATATTCAGGACCTGAGTCTCTACGGTATCGCCAACAGCGAACATTTCGCTTGGGTTGGTAATACGTTTTGACCATGACATCTCTGAAACGTGAATTAAACCTTCGATGCCTTTTTCAAGCTCAACAAACACGCCGTACGGAAGGATATTCACTACTTTTCCTTTTACTTTAGCGCCTACGGTATATTTGTTCTCAATATCCTGCCACGGGTCGGGCATCCTCTGCTTAAGGCCCAGAGAAACCTTGCCCGCATCCTTATCCATACCTAAAACGACAACTTCTATCCGGTCACCAAGCGCGACAATTTCCGACGGATGGCTGATCTTTGACCAGGACATATCGGTGATGTGCAAAAGCCCGTCAACGCCGCCTAAGTCTACGAACGCGCCAAAATCGGTAATCGCCTTGATATTGCCGGGAACAATTGCGCCGGTTTTAAGTTCTCCCCAAATGCGTTCTTTTGCCACTTCACGTTCCTTGGCAATAGCTTCGCGGCGGGAAAGAATGATACTGCGGCGCAAGTTGTTGATCTTAACGATTTTAAATTTGAAAATCTTGCATAAGACATCTTTATCGGCAACGTTCTTAAACGCAGATAACGATGAGGGAAGAAATCCTTCGATGCCTTTGACATCAACCAGGTATCCGCCTTTGACTTTCTTAACAGGTCTACCTTCGATAAGATCACCTTCAGACGCGTTCTTAACGATATTATCCCAGCTCTTAATGCGCAACGCTTTTTCACGCGATAACGCGATCATACCCGCGTCATTTTCTATTGATTCAACGAGAAAATCCAGCTCTTTGCCGACCTGAAGATCGTCAGAGTTGAATTCAGCGATAGGAACCAGACCTTCTGATTTGAAACCGACATCAATCAAGACATCGTTGGTTTTAACAGAAACGATCCTGCCGCTTACAATCTGATTCTCGTGTATAAGCTTAATACTTTGGTTATATAATGCTTCCATTGTTGCTCTGGTTTCGGACATTTGTACTACACTCACTTTCTTTTAGTTATGTTAGTTTATTGTGGTTAAAGTACCTGGAAAAGCTAAAACAACAGCACCTCCTTTACGAGGAATTTTACAATACCCGTAATTGAGGACCGTTCTAAAACAGAGATTACGGAAAAACTTGTGTGGCTTGGTGAAGCGACTATCTGATGCTTGAGGCTCGTTGTGTAGCTTACTAACATGCAAGATGCCTGATTTGTACCATGATATGATCTGCAACATCCTGGTACGGCATCCCCCTTTCTATGAGGATTTGTTTTCCGTATTTCACGGAAACAGGAGCCATTGTAATACGTTTTGCTCCTTTTGGCAAGACTTTTTCAGCTCCTGTAATAAAACACGGGATAATCGGAGCCTGGGCTTTGGCAGCAATAAAACCAATTCCCGCTTTCGGATCAACATCTTCAGGGCCGCTTTTTCTGGTTGCTTCAGGAAACACAACCAAACATCCGCCTCTTTTTACCCGTTTCAGCGCTTCCTTAAGCGCGCCAATATCCGCAGAATCCCTTTTTACGGGAAAAGCGTTTAATCCGGTTATAAACGGGCCAAAAAATTTGTTCTCAAAGAGCTCTTTTCGCGCCATGAAGTTCAATTTCCTGGGGCATGAAGCGCCGAGAAAAACAGGATCAAGGTAACTCACATGGTTACAGGCAAGAATAAACCCGCCATGCGAGGGAATATTCTTAGTCCCTTCAACGTGCAAATGAAAACAGATCTTGCACCAGAGGATCATCAACGGCCTGACCAGTTGATACAGAAAATAGATCACAGAATCAGCTTTCTTCCCAACGCCAGCAGTTTTTGAGCCTGCGCCAGGCTTTTTGCCTCGGCATAAAGCCGCATAAGGGGCTCAGTTCCCGAACCACGGAACATAAGCCAGCTTTGATCTTCGCACATAAGTTTCAGGCCGTCGTAATCTTTGATCTCAACGACTTTTTTGCCGAGCAGTTCTTGCGGCATAGCCTCTTTCTTGACTTCAATTTTTCTATCTAATTTAAGATCATCGCGGACGTAGAAGAACTTCCCATACTTCTTCTCGGTTTCCGTAAGGATCTTAAGCATGTTTTTATTTCGATAAACCATCATTTCAAGAAGCAGCAATCCTGCGACCGAGCCGTCACGTTCAGGAATATATCCTTTAACTCCCATGCCGCCAGCTTCTTCGCCGCCGGCGATAATATCTTCTTTTACCATAAGATCCGAGATGTATTTAAACCCTACCGGTGTTTCATAGAGCCAAATACCGAGGTCTTTTGCGATATTGTCGATCATGGTTGAGCCGCAGATAGTCTTGACAATGCCGCCGGTCCAGTGACGGTCCTGATGTAAATGCAGGGCCAGCAATCCAAGGATCTTTTGCGGGTGGATGAAAATTCCTCCCGGCGCAACAGCAGCGATCCTGTCCGCATCTCCGTCAAGGGCAATCCCGAGATCGAATTTTCCGGCTTTAACCCGTTTTTTAAGTTCTTCAAGATGTTCTTCCAAAGGTTCCGGCCGTGTTCCGCCAAACGATGGATTGATCGTGTTGCGTAAGAATTCCAATTGAATAGAACTACCCTTTAAAATCTCGGCAATGTAGCTGTCCCCTGATCCATACATGGAATCAACGAGCACCCTGAATTTTTTAGGCCTGATCCTCTTAAAATCGATATAGCCGCGTATAAACTTGACATACGCCTTGGTAATATCGGCTTTTTTGATCGATGCCGGATTTTTAGATGTCAGCGCAACCGGATTTTTCCCCAGGAATGTTTCGACCGCTTTGGTGATCTCGGGGCCCGCAGCTCCACCCGTCGGAGTCTTTAATTTATAGCCGTTATATTCCGGCGGATTATGCGAAGCAGTGATCATAATACCCATATCCAGGCCCTGCGTTTTAACCGCGAGGCTTAACGTCGGGGTCGGTGTCGGCCTATCGGAGAGAATTACCGCAATCCCATTGTTGGCAAAAATCTGTGCGGCTTTGGAAGCGAATATGCCGGACATAAAGCGCGTGTCATAACTAATCGCCACCTTTTTACCCGTACCCAGATAATCTGAAACTGCCTGGGATAATATCTGGACATTCTTAATAGTATACGTATCCGCAATAACCGCTCTCCAGCCATCTGTTCCGAATTTGATTCCTGTATTATTCTGCATGTCGAATCCTCTCCATAGCTTGTTGTGGGTTCTTGGCACCAAAAATATACGAGCCGGAAGCAAGTATTGTTGCTCCCGCTTTAATTAACATACCGGCGACGGTATCATTCACTCCGCCGTCAACTGCAATGTCTTTCGTGAAAATCGCGCGAAGCGCCTTGATCTTCGGGACTACCCCGGGAATGAATTGCTGGCCGCTAAATCCCGGATTAACGCTCATGACCAGAACAAAATCGGCGATATCAAGAACAGGCGCAATCCGTTCTAACGGCTCCGCAGGGTTTAAAGAAATACCGGCACGCACGTTTTGCGATTTCAGGAACGCCGCCTGTTTGCGGAATTCTTCGCATGAAATCGTTTCGATGTGCGTGGTAATCATATTGCTCCCGGCGTCAACAAATTGCCCGATAAGCTGCTGCGGGTTTTCGATCATTAAATGCACGTCAAACGGCAATTTGGTTACTTTACGGATTGATTTTACCAGCGCCGGCCCCAGGGTCAGGTTCGGGACGAAATGGCCGTCCATAACATCAATATGGATCAGATCGCAGCCTGCGTCTTCAACCCGTTTAATCTCCCTGTCAAGGCAGCTGAAATCGGCCGATAATATCGACGGTGCAATTTTTATTTTCATAGGTATAGTTTCTTTTTGGTAATATATGCGCGCACCGCGTCAGGCACCAAATAGCGGAACGAAATCCGCTTTTTAATGCAGAGGCGCACTTCAAATGCCGAAATATCGACGGCGCGGATCGCCACGGTTTTTATGTACGACGGTATCTGCTCAAGCGGGTATCCGGGCCTGGTGGCAACCACGAATTTTACCATCGAGATGATCTCTTTCAAGTCTTTCCATTCGGCAAGATAATTCAGGAGATCGGAGCCGGTGATGAAATAGAGCTCATCATGCGGATACTTGCGTTTCAATTCACGTATCGTATCGATGGTATACGATAACCCCTGCCTCTTAATTTCGATATCGGAGACAGAAAAGTATTTATTCCCCTTGATGGCGCATTGAACCATCGCGAATCGGGCCTGGGGGGAAGCGATATCATTATTTCTTTTGTGGGGAGGCAGGCGCGCGGGAACAAAGATTATTCTATCTAATGCCAATTTCTCCCTGATCTCTTCGGCTAAAATCAAGTGGCCGATATGGATCGGATTAAATGTCCCGCCTAAAATTCCGATGTTCATGTCCGGACCTGCCCGTTTCCAAAGATCATATATTTATACGTTGTCAGCTCTTCAAGCGCCATGGGACCGCGCGCATGCAGTTTATCGGTGGAAATACCGATTTCGGCACCCAACCCGAACTGATTGCCGTCGGTAAAACGGGTCGATGCGTTAACATAGACACAGGCGGAGTCAACCCGCTTCAAGAAATCGAGTGAATTCTGGTACTGTTCCGAAACAATGGTGTCAGAATGGTGTGATCCGTATGTATTGATGTGTTGGATGGCTTCATCCATATTCTTTACCACTTTAACGGAAAGGATCAAATCAAGATACTCGGTGCGATAATCCTGTTCAGTCGCACGGCGGACATTTTTAACGATCTTTCTGGTAATCGGACAACCGCGAATCTCAACCCCTGCTTTTTTAAATTTCTTGATCATCGTAGGCAGAAAACGAGGCGCGACCGCATAATGGACAAGCATGCATTCCATGGCGTTACAGACACCCGGCCGCTGGACTTTCGCATTAAAACAAATCTCCTGCGCCATCTTCACGTCAGCGCTTTCATCGACATAGACATGACAGATCCCCTTGTAATGCTTTATAACGGGGATCCGCGAATGTTCCACCACATGTTTGATAAGGCCTTCTCCGCCCCGGGGCATTACCAAATCAATATACTCCTGCAACTGCAAGAGTTGGTCGACGGCTTTACGGTCTTTTGTGGCAACCAAGCTGATAGCGCCATCCGGGATATGAAATTGATTTAAAACGCCTTTGAGGATCGTATAAATCGCGCAATTTGAAGCCAGGGTTTCACTGCCGCCGCGCAAAATAACGGCGTTACCCGATTTGAAACACAACGCGGCGCAATCAGATGTGACATTCGGGCGGGATTCATAAATTATGGCGATAACACCGATCGGTGTGCGGACTTTGTGTATCCATAAACCATTGGGACGGCGCCATGCTTTCATGACTTCACCGACAGGATCCGGCAAATTAATAACCGCAAGCAATGAATCAGCCATTTCCCGTATTCGCTTGTCGGTAAGCGTCATCCTCTCAATAAAGGCTTTGGAGAGGCCTTCTTTTTTAGCGGAGGCGATATCTTTTTTATTCGCTTCCAGAATAGTCTCCGCGTGGCTAAGCAACGATTCACTCATTGCCCGCAAGACATTATTCTTCGTCTCGCTGGAAAGCGTAGTTAAAAAAGCCGCGGCAAGCCGCGCTTTCTTAGCAATTGCCAGGATTTCATTGGTTGTTTTCTGTGCCATAGTATTATTCCGTAAAGACTATATTATCGCAATGGACAACTTCTTTGTCAGAATGCTGGCCGCAAACTTTTTCGAGCTGTTTACTGGAGATTCCGGCCTTACCGCGGGCAAATTCATTCTTGAAACTATCGCAGAGACTGACAATATCGCCGTTTTCAAAGGTTCCCTTACAACACCGTACCCCGACAGACAGCAAACTTTTTTTTGCAAGGATCGCTTTCCGAGCGCCGTCATCGACAAAGATGTAGCCTTTCGGTTTTGTACCATACGCTATCCAGCGGTCCTTCTCATTCAAATACCCCTCTTTTGAAACAAAGAGCGTTCCATGGGTACCTGGTTCACGGACAGAATCTTCAATAACTGCCGTCTTCTTGCCGTTTACGATCAGGCAGGGTATACCGGAATTTACCGCGATCTTTGCGGCTTCAATTTTCGTTATCATACCCCCCACACAGCGTTTTTTATCCGTAGGACAGGCAAGCTGTTTAATCGCATGGTCAATTTTATCGACGACACGGATCACTTTCTTTTCGGCATCCCACAGACCGTCAATATCAGACAGGATAATCAACAGATCAGCGGAAATTAGGCTTGCGACTAACGCGGAGAGTTTATCGTTATCGCCGAATTTAATTTCATCAGTTGAAACAGTGTCGTTCTCGTTAATAATAGGGACTGTCTTTAACCGTAAGAGCGTATTTACCGTGTTTTTAGCGTTCAAATACCTGGTATGATTGGAAAAATCTTCCCAGGTCAATAAAAGCTGCGCGGTTTTAAAACTATCCTTGAAAAATCGCGAGTACGAATTCATAAGGTCGGTTTGACCTACTGCAGCGGCAGCCTGAAGATAAAACAATTCTTTGGGGCGGTCCGTAAGCCCAAGATGGTGCATGCCCAGGGCAATGGCTCCGGAGGAAACGATAACAACTTCGGTACCGTTTTTTACGAGGTTAGAGATTTGTGCGGCAATGCCTTTAAAAACAGCATCGTCAATGCGCTCCCCTTCTGAACAAAGGATGCTGGAGCCGATCTTAACAACGATCCGGTTATATTTTCTTCCTGATTGCTTCAATTAATTCCTCCATCCCCTCTTTTGCAAGTGCGGAAATAGGAATAACTTTCTTTTTTACTATCTCTTTAAAATGTTTCAAGTTCTTTTCGGCATTAGGCAGATCCATTTTATTGGCGACGATGATCTGCGGCTTGCGAAAGACCTCAATACTGTAATTCTTAAGCTCCTTATTGATCGCTTTATAATCATCAACGGGATCCCGGCCTTCCATCGCGCCCATATCGATCAAATGCACCAAGAGCTCGGTTCTTTCGATATGCCGTAAAAATCTATCTCCCAGCCCCCTGCCTTCAGATGACCCCTCAATTAATCCGGGGATATCGGCGATAACAAATGAATCCTGCCCCTTTCCCACAACACCTAAAACCGGAGACTTTGTGGTAAACGGGTACGCCGCTATGTCAGGATGCGCGTTTGAGATACTTGCAATAAGCGTTGATTTACCGGCATTCGGAAATCCCACTACTCCGATATCCGCAATAAGTTTCAGATCAAGCACCAGTTCACGGCTTTGCCCCTCCTGCCCGGGTGAAGGATCAGTCCTGAAACGATTTCCCCTGCCGCCGCGGCCTCCATGAACCACAATAATTTCTTCGCCGTTTTCGTCAAGATCGCGCAAAACAGCGCCGCTCGTAAAATCCTTAACGATCGTGCCGCAGGGGACACGGATAATAATGGGTTCTGCGTCTTTACCGCGTCTGTGTTTGCCTGCGCCATGTTCGCCGGAAGCCCCGCGGAATTCACGGTGATATTGTAGATCAAGCAACGTACGCAAATTCCGGTCCGCGCGCACAATGATATCGGCGCCATTGCCGCCGTCACCGCCGTCGGGAATCCCTTCACGCTGGAACTTATCCCGGTAAAAGCTGTTACAGCCTCTGCCGCCGGCACCGGCTACCGTTTTAATCTTAGCCTGGTCAATAAACATACGCCTTAGGAAAGTTTAATATCCTTAATCTTAAGTTCGGTCAATTCCTGGCGATGTCCATTTCTGGAATGTGACGATTTACGGCGACGATACTTAAAGGAAATAACTTTCGGCCCCTGTGTCTGCGTAACGACTTCCGCTAAAACAGCCGCATTCTTGATATAGGGCTTGCCTATTTCCAGTTTATCATCAGAGGAAACCAAGAGTACTTTTTCCAAAGACAAGTCATCTCCTTTGTTCCCTGCCTGCTTTTCAACTTTTATAAGCTGATCCTTTTCAACGGTATACTGTTTTCCTCCAACTTCAATTATTGCATACATTTGTAAACCTCCTTAAGGTTATAATTACCCCATTTTAAAGAAAATAAGTTTAACACATAATTACCGCTGGGTCAAGGAAAAACAGCGTTAGTTCCTGGCCCAACGCTCAAAAAATGCGTTTCGTTAAAACGGCACGTTGTTCTTTTGTATCAGTTGTCAGATTGGCGCCTGCCACAGCAGAACTAACGCTGCTATCTGCTACTCAAAATTAAGTATACCTAAACAGGATTAAGAAAAAAAAACAAAGCAGCAACCCTTTGATCTCCCAGGTTGCTGCCTTGAATTCTTTTCAGCCAGCTTGTTACAGGATATTTACATCCTCAAAACGAAAAGCAGGATTAGAAATCAAATTAATCTTGACCTTATTGATTCGTTCGACATTCGCCAGTAATGACCGGTCTTTCATGATCTCGTCAATAACTGCCGGATTAAGGGTCAAGTTAACCTCTTTCAAGGTTTTATCCTTGAGATAATGCTTCAATTCTTTGATTGCCTGGATTGATACGGTCAACGGAGAATAAACCTTCCCTTTTCCCTGGCAATACGGGCATGGCTGTAATGCCACGCTTTGCACCGTATTATGAATACGCTCCCGCGTCATTTCTACTAAACCAAATTTAGATATACCTAAGATGTCGTACTTTGCTTTATCATTATGCAACGCCCGCTTTAAGGTATTAAGCACTTCTCTGCGATGGCCTTCACGTTCCATATCGATAAAATCAATGACCACGATACCGCCGAGGTCCCGTAATTTAAGCTGATGGGCCGCTTCAATTGCCGCTTCGCAATTAACCTTAAAGGCCATTTCTTCCTGCGAAATGCGTTTTTTAAACCCGCCGCTGTTAACATCAATAACAACCAGGCCTTCCGTCGGTTCAATGATAATATAGGCCTTTGATTTCATATAGACTTTCGTCTCGAATATCTTATGGATCTGTTTTTCGACCCCTTTTTCGCCGAACAGATCTTCACCCTTGTGTATTTCAACGCGTTTGATCATATAGCTCAGGAATGTTTTCATGAAATTACGGATCCTGAAAAATTCCGGTTTTGAGTCAACGATGAGCTTGGAAACATCTTCGCTGAAGGAATCCCTGATTGCGCGAAAGGTTAAATCATACTCTTCGTAGATGACAGAGGGAGATTTCTTTGTCCCCATGTTCTTTTCAAGTCTTTGCCATAATTTCAACAGGAAATTGGCATCCCGCAAGAGCTCCTGCTTTGATTTTCCCACGGCAACCGTGCGCACAATAAAACCAACATCTTTGGGCAAGTTGAGTTCCTGAAGCACTTGCTTGAGGCGTCGTCTCTCATCGTCATCTTCTATGCGCCGAGAAACCCCTAATTGCCGCTCCAACGGCATAAGGACCAAATACCGCCCGGGGATCCCGATGTGTGTTGAAAGCCGGGGCCCCTTATTGCCAAACGATTCTTTCACAACTTGCACCAGGACTTCCTGGTCTTTTTTAATCTCTTTTGGCGCAGATTTCTCTGCTTCTTCAAGAGCCTCATACGCAGATTCGATCTCTGAAAGATACAAAAATCCTTTTTTAGGGAGTCCGATATCGACAAAAGCAGCGCCGATTGCGGGCAAAACAGCCTCGATCTTGCCCTTATAGATATTGCCGACAATTGTTTTGTCCTGCGGACGCTCAATATAGAATTCTTCCAAACGATCGTCTGAAACAATGGCGACACGTTTTTCCTGTGTTGTTGCGTTAATTAAAATTTCCTTTGACATCGGTAATAGCGATTCCTTTCGGTAATTGAAGTTGTAACCGTTCGATAAATTCCTGAGGCGGTACGGGAGCAGTCAAAACGACAGTCGCTTCTTCATGCATGCTCTCGACTCCTAACTTCAGCGCATGGCTAATGCTGAATTTAGGATGCGGGCTAAACCCTTCGGTTAGTTTTAAGGGTATCCTTGCTCTGCGCATTGCGCGCACAAACAACCTCATCAAGTCCAAATGCGAAATATAAATCATTTCGCCACATTTAGTAAAATGCAAAGTAATGGAATACATATTAATTCACGGACATTTGAATGTACACCGGAATTCCCGAGGAAGGATCGCTACTTTTTTTTCTTCTTATCTTGGACAATTCTTGTTTTCTTGTCTTTCTTGAGTTTGCCAAATTCATCGCTTTGCCCCAAGTCTTGTTGAAGCTTGGCAATTTCTGCAGACGTAAATTCACCGTCTTTGATAATATGCGCAGATAAGAAAATCAAAAGATCGATCTTAGTCTTTTTACTCGTTTTTCTCCCGAAAAGCTGCCCCAATAAGGGGATCTTTTGCAAGAACGGAATTCCTAAATCTTCCTTGTTATAATAATCTTTGAGAAGTCCTCCAATAACAATTGTTTCCCCATCCTTCATCATAACGCGGGTTTCAGCCTCCCTGATTTCCATGATCGGGTATGCATTGGTGCCAAGTGTTGTACTATACGCGCTGATAGCCGGATGAATTACCATATTAATGGAATTATTGGCTCCAATCTGCGGGACAACGTTTAACTGGATTCCTATGTCCTGATAATAATCAAGGCTCACGGTTGAAACCGCGGTGCTTCCGGCTCCTGTCGTTGTGGTCGCTAAAATAGGGTATTTGGTACCCACAAGAATAGTCGCTTCCTGGTTGTTCAATGCCATGATACGGGGAGCTGAAAGCGTGTTAGTATCCGTATCCTCATCCAACGCGTGAACTATCGCTTCCATTTCGGTGCCGCCGACTTTTTTGAGAAGCATCTCAAGGCCGGCCGCATACGGGTAGGTCCCCGGAAAAACCGTTGTACCTTCCGTAGGACTAAAAGCTCCGGGAGTAAAACCTCCGGCTGCGGATATGCTCCTGCCTGCAATAGTTGTTTGCGTGCCACCAATTGCCACATCGCTGGGCGTCGTAGCAGTAACACCGTCTGTCCCCGTCCCCCATTCAACGCCGATATCCAATAATTTTTCCCGATTCACTTCCATAATGCGCGCTTCAATAAGGATTTGCTGAGGCGCTAAATCAATTTGCGCAACAACTTCCTTGATCCTGTCCAAAGCAGGCTGAATATCTGTCACAATGAGGATTTTTGACCGGCCCACAAAATCTGTATTCTTCCGTTGCAGTTTGGTATCTTCAGTCTCACCTTTTTTCACCTTGGCAAATTCCCATCCTGCCTGGCCCGTCATTTCAAGGACGGTAATTTTCCCGCGGGGTGAAAGCTGTGCATCTAAGGCCTTCTTTGCATCCTGCGCATCAATGTACTTCAACATAAAAACTTCCGTGATGACCGGCTGGACCTGCGAAAGTTCCACTTCCTGCTTTTTGAGCGACGTTAATTTTTCTATCGGAGCAACCGTAATAATATTGCCTTTGCGTTCATAGGCAAAACCGTATGTCTTTAAAAGCACATCAAGGGCTTTTTCCCAGGGAACATCGACGAGACGAATCGTAACATTCCCGATAACTTCAGAAGTCGGTACAATATTGACCCCTGCTTTTAAAGCGATGATCTTAATAACATTGCGTATGTCGGCTTCCTTGAAATCAAGCGTCACATTGCTTGAAGGGACAGCTTCCTCAACAGACGGAGTTTCAGCCGGCGCGCTCGTTTTCCCGGTAATCTGAACAACCTGAACGTCAGCCGTTTGCGCAGGGGCTTCTTTAACTTGAGAAGGTTCATTGACGGCAGCAGCTGTCGCATTTTGAGCAACCCCTTGCGCCTGCGCGGCATTCACGGGGACAGACTCTTTCTTCTGGTCAGCCTGAGCGGCGTTTTGCTCTGTCTTCTGCGCAATAGCTGTTACGAAAAAACCGGCGAATATAATTAAAAAAACAGCTATCCGATAAGTCCGCCTATGCACTTAATCCTCCTTCTTTAGCTCGATCTCTAAAGGTTGACCTTCTTTAATAAACGTGACCTTTTTTTCTTCAATTTTCAGGACCTGGTATTCACCGACGGTATTACCCACTTTTACGACTTCACCGTTCACAATCGCGTAGGACAAACCTTTTTTATCAAAAATAATAC
>Ga0209099_1001007_pt1 | contig 30796 bp, 22 predicted proteins | sample AD_JPNHW2_MetaG_FD_184430 | JGI IMG/M metagenome (GOLD analysis project Ga0209099, IMG submission 184430) | Active sludge microbial communities of municipal wastewater-treating anaerobic digesters from Japan - AD_JPNHW2_MetaG (SPAdes) (version 2) | ecosystem: Engineered > Bioreactor > Anaerobic... | reverse complement strand
ATCAAACTCTTTAACAAATATACTCTTAAAACCTAACTGTAGTCGACACCAGATATTAATATCCCTATTAGTTTTATACTTTACCCCAACTAGCAACCCAGCATCCCATTTATCAATAAACTCGTTAAAATTATAACTAGTACTAACAATGCCGGGTAGCGGCGCAGAATCTGTAATTGACTTATCATCGGAAAGAACCCCGTTAGTTCCTTTTGTTTTAAAAGATCCATCGAGTATTCGAGAGTAGTACACCCCGGGGGCAACTGACCATTTGGGGTTAATGGTATATACAGCTATTAACGGGAACTCAAAGAAACGCAACCTTACATCAGTGCTTGTCTCGCCGGAGAAATAGAGAACATCAATATGGTTATCGAAGAAGAAGGGCTGGCTCCGCACATCGGCCTTAGCCGAGAAGGATAGAACATGATAGCTTGCCTCAAGGGCTAAAGCCCACTTATCGGATAGGCAATACTCTACGCCCAACCCAACGTTTGGATTTGGTTTGGGTGTAAACTTAGCCCCTTTGGGAATATCGGAAAATGGGAAAGGAATTGAACCGCCAATATCGACTCCTAATAGCGGGTAAATATGCCATTTAAAATTTTGAGCCTGTAAATATGTTGGAAATAAAATTAATAACAGCAAATAGATTCTCTTCATTTTGGAACGGTGAAATAATTGTAAACTAGCTCAACATCATCAATTGTAAGGGTACTTCCCACTGCGCCTGTAAACAGATCGCCGTCTTTGCTTGAAGCAAATACAACTGAAATATGGGTTGGTTTTTGGAATGTGCTGTATACGAATGGAATTGAAATCTTCTTCATAACCAGTTGAGTATCTCCTGAAACTATTTGTGCACGTCCTATTTCTGTTACACTTGAGCCATCGCGTACTTCAAGAATAGCGTAACCTGTAAACATGTCGCTTCCAGGAATATCTGTTACTGTGAATCCTGCAAATATACTTGCCGGATTATTAAGCGTTGCATGTATATAACGGCTACCGGGTTGGTAGGTATATTTAAACTTGATTGAATCTGGACGTAAGCAAAAGGGAATTCCAAATTGTGTGGCTTTCCTAGGATCGGTTGGGTTATTGATTGCGCCTTGAATATCGAACTTTCCGGTAAAGAGCGTCCCTGATGTTATAGGTATTGAAGAGGTTTCACCGGTGGCAATCTGTGCAACTGTATTACCATCTGAAACAACAGGTGTTGTACCGAATAGGTTATATATACTTGTTCCTTGATTAGCCGTAGCCCAAACAGTAGTAGCTGCTGATTTTCCAGGCTCAATACATGGTTTACCATTCATTCCGGTTTCATAGTACCAATTCTCAAAGTCGCTATCTGGAATTTGGTTATCGCGCAACACTACATAATAATCAATCTTGGTTCCATCTTCGGCGGTCACAGTATATGTAAACCTATCATTCAGATTATCTATAGTAACAGCCACACCTGAAGTAGGGTTTGACTTTGCCCCGGTTGATAGGTTAAAACTGGGGGTGAATTGCAGTGGAAGTGAATCGGCAGGTATGCTATTTGCAAAAAGCATATAAATAATATGGTTGGAATTATCCAAATATACTTCGTCAAGGGTAAACGAGTGACGACTTAGGTTTGCCACCGAATAGTCAAGAATACTTGCTTCATTCGATTTTTGATCCTTTTTACAAGATGTAAACAATAGCAATAAAAATAGTGCAACGTAAATATTTTTCATTTTGTCCACAGTAAGATTATCCATTAATAAATGACAATGTCAAAACTAAGAATTTTTTACAAAATTACATTTTGATATTCAAAGAGTTTGATATGCAATAACATTAATAATGAGTAATGAATCAAAATTCATTTTATTTGGATGATTCTTTGTTTTATTTATCTTTGATTATAGTGTTCATCTACTTGGTAAAAAAAGTATTACCAGTGTAACTAAGTTATTATATGATTTTACCTTTTTAAGGATTAGTTATAAATTGACCCCAAAATATGAAATTTAAATTTTATCAGGAAAAGGGATTCTTCCATACCCTTTTGGCAGCTGTTTTATTTATTACTATTAATATTATGCCTCAACATTTCAAAACCCTTTTTGTAGGCGAAGGAGGGTATTTGAAAATTTTTGGCGGTGGCATAGGTGTTATTTTAGCTATAGGTCTCTTTTTAAAATGGAAATACGTTCTCCAAATACTGGCTGCTTTAACATTAATTGGAACCTTTGCGGTTTCTGTGATACTAATTAATACACCAAGGGAATATACAATCTCGTTTATAAGTCTATTATTGCTCCTAATAGTAACCTTATACCTTCTAATATTCTCAAAAGATGTTAAATATTACGTTGAGGAAAGATAATCTTATTCAAACCCATTAAATCTTCAGTTAAATCGCATAACAACAATTTTAAATCCCAAAAAAGTTTATATGAAAAGTCAACTAGCCTTACTGTTTTCATTCTCTTTATTTTTATTAATCTCATGCAAGAAGAATAATGATACATCTCTTGAGATATATATTGCCCAAAGTCCGAATAAATATGCTTATTGGGAAGGTGAAACGCTCAACCTTGAGGGCATAAAGATAGGGGTGTTAGAAAATGGAAATTATCGGGTAGTTAGCCTTGAGGATTTTGAAAAAGAAGGATTTGTGACTGAACCGAAAAATGGAGAAACCCTATCGAGTAATATCGATAAAGTTATAATTAAACACAAGAGTATTAGCGGTATCGGTGAAGCTAGTATATACGTTAGAAAAAAGATTATATCCCTTGTGTCGGTTGAGAACATATCGGAAACCCCTTTCATTAAACCTAGTTCATGTATTGTTCATAATGATTCGCTGTTTGTTATAACCGAGAATAGCGGTCTTTATGTATATAGCTTTAATACAAAAACCTGGAGTCTCGTTAAATCTGGTGTGGCTGTTCCTAGTTTTTTTACTGTACAAGGGTTTGTAAAAGATAATACTTGGGTAATTGTTAACTTCTATAATGGAGGCAATGGGACCTATTCTTTTATATACTTTTATGATTTCATAGCCCATACGTTTAAATCAAGTCCTGTAATAGAAAATTTTTCATGGAAAGCAGGTGCACTTTATTCTAGGGACACCCTTTTTCTTTACGATTTCTCTGATTATGCCATAACCAGACGGAAAATGTTTTGTTATGATTTTACTCTGAAAAAACTTGTTGATTTGCGAAGAAGCAGTGGATTAAGTGAATACAATGAACCAAATGTTTATAGAAATGTATTGGAATTTAATAATGAAAAATATATTATCATTGAAACCGATGTATACAAATTCAACGATAATACTAAATCATTCGAGAAAAATGGTGTTGCCGATGCATACGGATCTTACTCCATGAGATCTGGTGTAAACTTCAAGTTTCAAGATTATATAATTTTCGGCAATGGTGGTGATTATTTTGTATACTATAATCCCATTACGAAAGAAAAAGGAAATGTTTATAATCAACTTTTAGAATGTAGAGATAATGTCCTTAGCTTTGAATATAATAATGAAATTTATACTATTGGTGGTCAGAAAAAACAATCTGATGAAACAACAGTATTTTTCAAAACTTTAGATAAGCTGGTTTTTGAGAAAACTAATACTCGCTAAACTAAACAAATGGCTCGCTAACACAAAAACTTGGTAGATAAACATTATTTTATTGTATCAAATGAATCAATTTAGCAATTCAATAGTAGTTGAACAGACCTTTAATTCTAAGGCTAACAAAGTATGGGATGCCATTACTAAACCTGACGAAATGCGTCAATGGTTCTTCAATAACATTCCTTCGTTTGAACCAAAAGTAGGATTCGAAACCAATTTTAATGTACAATCAGAGAGTCGTAGTTTTCATCATTTATGGAAGCTTCTCGAGGTAATGCCTAACAAAAAGATAAAATATCAATGGTGCTACAAGAATATTAAAGGTGAAGGGTTCGTAACTTTCGAATTATTTAAAATTAACGAACAAACCTTACTACGGGTAACCAATGAAGGATTAGACTCTTTTCCACAGGATATTCCAGAGTTTTCGAGAGAAAACTGTGAGGCTGGTTGGAAATACTTTATTAAGGAAAGGTTAAAAACTTACCTTGAAAAGCAAAATAGTATTTAGTTAAAGACTATTACAATTTATAACTACAATCTTAATGCAAGCATCTATTAAGACTTCTCTTCTCTTTTTATTGTGCTTTTTGATGTGCTTTAAATCTCAAGCACAACCTGTAGATAATAAAATTGTAATAGTTATTATTGATGGTGCACGATATACAGAAACGTTTGGAGATTCATATCATACATTTATCCCAAAAATGTGGGCTTTATCACAACAAGGTACGGTTATCAATAAGTTCTATAACAACTACTTTACCTATACATCTAAAGCGTTTCCTGCCTTATATTGTGGTGCTTGGACTGATGTTGAAGATATAGTCTATAATGGTTCTTCAACATCACATTCAGTTCTCCCTACTATTTTTGAATATTACAGAAAATCAAAAAATGTACCCTCAGCTGAGTGTTTTTTTATCTCTGAAAGTTTTGAAAGTATTTGGTTACCAAGCTTAGATCCTGATTACGGTGAAAATTACTGGCCTGAATTTAATGCGGTTGGGCATTCAGACAAAGAAGTTGCCATACAAGCCTTAACTGTTATGGCCAATAATCATCCTCACCTTACATGGGTTTACCTCGATGATGTTGACCATTCGGGACATTCTGGGTCTCGGACAGATTATCTAAAAGCCATTTATACCTCTGATAAAATTGTAGGTGCAATTTGGGATTGGATTCAGTTTGACCCTTTTTATCAAAACACTACTACTTTAATAGTAACAAATGATCATGGTCGACATGATGATCAAAATGGTGGTTTTCAGGGCCATGGTTGTGATTGTGAGGGTTGCAGGCATATTCAATTTCTTGCTATTGGACCTACTATAAAACAAAATTTCTTATCATCCAAATATCGTACTATCCCAGATTTAACTGTTACAGCATGCTTTCTGTTGGGGGTTCAGCCCACCAAAACAACAGGAAGTGTCATGTATGAGATTTTTATCTCCGAAAATAATAAATAGAAAACTAAAGCATCTTCTGAACCATTAAAAATCAAAGAATCATCTATTCAAATCCCTTTTGTATCATTAGTTTTCGTTAACTTCGTGTTTTAACTAAAACTTGTTAATATAAAAACTACTATGGTGCAGCAATATTTAAAGCCATTATTTTTTCTAATCCTATTTTTTGCTTTACAAACAATACCAAAAGCGCAAAGTTCGGATAAAATGGTAATTATAATTATTGATGGTGCTCGTTACTCCGAAACGCTTGGCGATGCTACTCACACATATACTCCAAGAATGTGGGGTTTAACATCCCAAGGAACAATGGTAAGTAACTTCACTAACAATAATTACACCTATACGTCGCGTGCAATTCCTGCATTATGGTGCGGCGCCTGGACCGATGTTCAAAGCATTACCTATAATGGTTCATCAACTCAATACGCTGTTCTCCCCACCATCTTTGAGTATTATAGGAAAGATAAAAGCATGCCTGCCAATGAATGCGTTTATGTAACCAAATACCTAACAAGTTTATGGTTACCTAGTTTTGATGCTGATTACGGTGAAAATTACTGGCCTACATTTCATAGCGTTGGTAACAACGATAAAGATGTAGCAACACAAGCTCAACTGGTAATGGATAATTCTCATCCGCATTTTCTGTGGGTTTACTTAGCCGATGTTGATCATGCAGGGCATCTAGGGGTTTGGTCGGGGTATACAAAAGCAATTTATTCAGCCGATAGCATTGTTGGCTTGCTCTGGGATAAACTTCAGGCTGATCCCTTTTATAAAGATTTAACAAACCTGATTGTTACCAATGATCATGGTCGACATGATGATACACATGGCGGCTTTCAGGGGCATGGTTGTAGTTGCGATGGTTGCCGACAAATTGAATTTCTTGCAGTAGGACCATCATTTAAACAAAACTATGTTTCTTCTCAAAGCCGAATACTCCCCGATATGGCTGTTACTGCCTCCTATATATTAGGTGTAAACCCATCAAAATCGACAGGTACAGTTATGTATGAAATTTTAAGTTCGAATGGCGTTAACCAAGAAACCGAAACATTAACTCTAAATAGCAGCTTTCCCAACCCTTTTAGCACAAGAACAACTATTCAATACTTCTTAAATAAACCTGGATTTGTAAATCTTGATATCTATTCAATCACTGGTGAAAAAATTAGGGTTCTTGTAAATGAAACACAAAATTACGGATTGCAAACTACTGATTGGAATGCAACAAATAGTCAAGGGCAACGAGTTCCCTCTGGAATCTATTTCTATAGATTACAATCGGGAAGCCAAATCAAAACTGGGAAATTGATTTTAATGAATAATTAGTGATTTTAAAACACGTAGAAAATTGAAGTTAAGAAGATCCGGACGTATTACGTTCGGATCTTTTTGTTAAATCACTTTTTCTCAGGCCAAACCAAGCTGGCAATTATAGCCATTAAAAAAGCAAATACGAAACTTCCTAATCGTTCAGAAATACCTGTTGGTTCCATTAATAATGTTTTCCAAACAATTGCGCCAACCGTTCCGCAGATAAGGGATGCATAAAGTCCAGCACGCGAAAAACGTTTCCAGAAAAGCAGGAGTAAAAGAGCTGGGCCGAATGATGAACCAATACCTGCCCAAGCATATGAAACTAGACTATAAATAGTATCGCTCTTCATAAAAATTACAAGAAGAATGGCTAACACACCAACTCCAAGTGTCAATAGTTTGTTAAGGAGAAGCATTTTTGACCCTTTCATTGGGTTTTTAGATACGTTTGAATACAAATCCTCGCTAATTGACGATGAGCAAACGATTAACTCAGAGGAAGCTGTTGACATCATTGCTGATACTGCACCCGAAAGAAGAATCCCAGCAAGAACTGGTTGCATCAAACCTACAACTAGTGCTGGCATAATCTGTTCCGAATCAGTGGCAACCTTTGCAGCATCGACCCCAGCAACACCTCCTTTAATTAATGAATAACCAGCAATACCAATAAGAATAGCACCGGCATAAGCTATAATTGTCCATAAAGTGGCAACCCATTGTGCGGTGTTGCTATCCTTGGCATTTCGAAGTGCCATCATACGGGCAAGCAGCTGTGGTTGTCCGGTATAACCTAAAGCCCAACTTAGGCCATTAAGTATGAGCAATACGGCAGCAGCTCCTGTTGCACCTCCAGTTAACGATGTCATTTGAGGCCCTGCCTCAGAAAGTTTTTGTGCAAGGCTAATATTATGCGATGCAAGAATTACCAACAGTAGAATTGGCATTACAATGAGCGTAAAAATCATTAGAACTGCCTGAAATACGTCGGTTGCCACAACAGTAATAAAACCTCCTAAAACAGTATATAGCGTTACAATTCCGGCTCCAATCACCATTCCCCAGAAAAGAGTTAAACCAAATGTATCGTGAAATACTTTTCCAGCACCGCTAAACTGCGCAGCAATATAGAAGACAAAGAAGAAAACAACAATTAAAGCAGAGATAATACCCACTGGTTTCTCTGTTCCCGGGAAACGGCGTCCAAGTAAACTGGGAATGGTCATTGCACCGGTTTTCTCGGTGGCAATGCGTAAAGGATTAGCCATTACCAACCAAATAAAAACAATCCCAATTACACAACCCAAGGCAACCCAAATGGCGCTTAGTCCATTTGTAAACGCATAACCGGTTAAGCCAAGAATTAGCCAAGCTGATTCGCCTGTAGCGCGTTCTGAAAGAGCCAATGAAACTCCACTGATCTTTTTCCCGCCGATTACATAATCTTCATGAGTTTTTGCTTTAAGTGCCGACCAAACGGCTATACCTACAACTAAAACGAGGTAAAGAACAAATACTGTGATCATAACTTTTCAATTTAATTTTGAATAATGCTAAGATATAAAAGTCTAAGAATATCAACATTAAATTGAACATGTTATGTGTTTTTGTAGATTTTTCCTGTCATTCCCAAAGCCCATCGACACTAAGGTATCGTTCACCTGTATCGTAAGAAAAGGTAAGGATTTTTGAACCTTTGGGAACCTCTGAAACAATGTTCCTAATTGCTGCCAAGTTTGCACCACTTGATATCCCAACAAATAATCCCTCCTCTCTTGCTGCTCGCTTAGCCATCTCAAATGCTTCATCTTTTTTGATAGTAATAATCCTATCAACAACCTCAACGGCGTAGTTTTTAGGAACAAAGCCAGCACCGATACCTTGAATTGGATGTGGACTTGGCTTCCCTCCGCTTAAAACAGGAGAATCAAGTGGTTCAACAGCAATTACTTTAATTTTGGGAAACTCTTCTTTTAAAGCCTTTCCTACTCCATGAACATGACCTCCAGTTCCTACTCCTCCAACAAAATAGTCAAAACCTTCGGGAAAATCATTTAAAATCTCCTTTGCAGTTGTTCTATAGTGTATTTGCGGATTTGATGCATTCTCAAACTGCATTGGAATCCAAGCGTTAGGTGTATTCGCAAGAATCTCTTGCGCTTTTTCTATCGCTCCTTTCATTCCCTTCTCCCAAGGGGTTAGAACCAATTCAGCACCATAGGCTCTCAACAACTTCCTACGCTCAACCGACATCGACTCGGGCATAGTCAAAATTACCCTATACCCCTTTACTGCACCTACCATGGCTAACCCAATACCCGTATTCCCTGATGTTGGCTCAACAATTACTCCGTTAGGCTTTAGTAAACCAGATTGCTCTGCATCCTCAACCATGGCCAAAGCAATTCGATCCTTTATGCTTCCTCCGGGGTTTCTACGTTCATCCTTTAACCACACCTCGTGGTTTGGAAATAGCTTACTTAGCCTGATATGTGGGGTTTTGCCAATTGTTTCGATTACGCTATTTGCTTTCATTGTTTTCTCCTTTCTTTAATAATTACTTTACTTTCCTGATAAACCATTGAATAGGGTTGCACACTTTCGGTAAGCCAAACATTCCCTCCAATTACGCTATCATGACCAATTATAGTATCACCTCCAAGGATAGTGCTCCCTGCATAGATAATCACATCATCCTCAATAGTCGGATGGCGTTTGGTTTGCGCCTTATCCTTGCTAACGCTTAATGCGCCAAGCGTAACACCTTGGTAAAGTTTGACCCTATTCCCAATTTTTGTGGTTTCCCCAATAACGATTCCTGTTCCATGATCAATAAAAAACTCTGTCCCTATAGTTGCCATTGGGTGAATATCAATTCCCGTTTTTGAGTGAGCATGTTCTGTCATTATTCTGGGGATAATTGGAATCCCAAGTAATGCAAGTGAGTGCGCAATACGATAAACAAGTATTGCATAAAACCCAGGGTATGCCATTACCACCTCATCAATACTGGTTGCTGCAGGGTCATTAGCAGCAATAAATCTTGCATCAAGTTCAAGCAGATGTTGAACATTATTAAGATCATCAAAAAACGAATCAATCAGCAAGTCTGTATTCTCGCTAATTCTAGAATTCATTGGCTTTAATAATCTCCTGAACTTCTTTCTTAAATCATTACTCGAAAAAGCAACACATTTACCGCCTTCAAGCGCAGGGAAATAGGCAAGTGCAATGTTTTGGGTAAAAAAAATTACTTCCTCTTTTGCAGGGAAATCCTTTGGTACTTTATATCCCACTATTTTTATTAGTTTCTCTACCATGATCTGTAATTTTAAATTGTTACAAAACAAAAAAACCCTCCAAAATTGGAAGGGTCAATATGATTCTAAAATATTAGCTTCATCTATTCAAATGAACATGCCCCTTCCTGTTGGAGAATAATCCAACAACAACAAAGGTTAATGTTCAACTTGTTCAGGTACATTATTATCTTTTTATTACCTAACAAATATATGTGAATTAAGTTTAATATGCCACTTGTAAAAAAGTTATTTATTGAAAAACACCTAATAATCAGTGTTTATAATTGATAATTCTATATTCGCTAACTCACTTTGCTTGCAAGATTTAAATAACCCTTTACAAGATAAATAATAGGTTAAGTATTCCTGCTCAGTTTGTCCGGGGGTTGGTACCAAAATGCAATTTACTTTCAAGGCATATAAATCCATAATTGTACTATACCCTGCTCTGCAAATTAGATGCTTAGTCGATTTAATTGCAGTTGCAAGATTATAGTCATTTAGGTGTCCTGCATAATAAACACCATTTACCTTAAGAATCTCATTGCCTTCAAGCGGATTTCCTTTTACTACGAGTGTTTTCAGGTTATTCTTTCGCCCTAGGTTTGCAATTTGTTCGATAAGTATTTCTCGGTGAGGTGATGGCCCAGAGGAGACCCCTACTAAATCCCAACGTTCATGACCTTGGGGCACCTCAATTCCTTTAAATCTAGATAATGGACCTATATACTTTACATTTCTAGGTAATTTTGATGGATGAGATAGTTTCCCTGCCAGATTTTCTTCTCCCTGAAAGTCTGGAATCCAACACTCATCAAACTTCACGGCAATAAATCGAACAAAAAAGGCTCCAATAGGCTCTAGAAACCTAAAAGGTTTTGGAAACATTACCCTTAACTGATGCGTGATTAGCACCGACTTTACGCCTCTATCCCAAAGACCATATCTATTATCTGATATTATCTGTTTTATACCATACTCTTTTATAATCCTTCTTAAAGCATAATGCTCTTTAATTATATGGTATGGTAATCGAAGAGCAATTCCCAAAAAAGGAAAAGTTTGATTCGATCCTTTTGAAAATTTTACCTTGAAAGATGGAAAATCAAGAATAAGTATTTCTGGGAAAAACGAAGCGATGTATTGCATCTGAAGCCTGTCGCCTGCGGCGATTACTTCATGCCCAGATTCTTGTAATTGCTTTATAATAGGTATTAAGCGGCTTGCATGGCCAAGTCCCCATCCTAATGGACAAACTAATACCCGATTTTTAGCTTCAACATTCATCTATGCCGATACCTGAACTGGTATTCCTAGCTCCTCAACCTTTGCAGCTATTGCCTTTAATTCTTTTAAAGAAACCTTTTCAAGTCCTTGTGCTGGGGTGTCGCGTGCTATGGTGTAAACCATAACCTCTTTGGGTTTAATCACCCTTAGTAAATCGATCCAACTACTTACCTCAACCTCAGTAGTGTTATCTATAGTCTTGCCTTCAAAGTTTCCTTTTAGAAATAAGGTTTGTATAATTAGCTTCCCCTCAAACGATTTTAGGTTTTTTACTAGCTCCTCAGCAGAAAATTTTACTCGCGGTTGATTAAGCAGTTTTATTGTTGAATCGAATGCCGAATCGAGCTTAAGTATATTCTGATCGACCTTTTTGAGTGCTTCAATTACTGTAGGTTTATTAAGCATTGTTGAGTTGGAAAGCACTGCAATTTTAGCCCAAGGAAAATATTTATCGCGCAGCTGAATTGAATCATCAATAATATTAGCAAATTCGGGATGCAAAGTGGGTTCACCATTCCCAGCATAGGTTATAACGTCCAACTCATCGCCTTTTAATTGCATCTTTTGCAATCTTTCTTCTAAATAATTTCTAACCTCTTCTCTCGAGGGTAATCGACCCTTTTCCTTTTTATCGGTCCAACCACATTCGCAGTAAATACAATCGAATGAACAAATTTTTGAGTTGATTGGTAAAAGATTGATCCCAAGCGAAACTCCAAGCCTTCGGCTACGAACGGGTCCAAAAACTATACTGTCGAATAAAAATGTTGCCATAAGAATAATACATAAATATCATGAAAACCTTTCAAAATTCTAAAAACTCGTTGCAAAGTTATGAATTTAAATGATTTATGTTTCTTGTTTGAAAATCAGTATATTGAATGATAAAAGTCATGGTGTTTAGACCGAGTTAGGCTTATTTTTATTTGTTAATCCATTAACACTAACACGATGGCAAATCAATATAAATCCTCAGATTCTGAGTCTGTAAACACCAGCATCCCAATAATTGATGAGGGTCATAGTAAACTTTCCGAAATTCACAATCGCGTAAAGTCGCTTGCCAAGCAAGGTGCAAGCAAGAATGATCTTACCGAAATATTTTTTGCACTATCCTACTTTTTCGAAGATCATCTTATAAAAGAGGAACTTTACTTGAAAAGTAAAGGATATCCTACCCTTGAAGAACATAAGGCTAGCCATGCAGATTTTATAAAAGGAATTGAGCACCTTAAGGATAACTATTCAAAGGACGTAGAATGTAACTTAAAGGAACTTGAAGTTTTCATTGGGGAATGGCTAAATAATCACAACTTGAAATACAATAAAGAAGTTGTAGATTTTCTAAATCAAAAAAAGTAAACTTACTATACTAATCGCTTTAATTTACTTTTTGCGGTTGGTGCCATGCTAGCAAAATCAAAATTTGAGATAAAATTAATCCCTGGCCTTTTTCCTACCTCAAACGATCCGATAGTAGGGTCGAAACCAAGTGCTTTAGCACCATTGATTGTTCCCCATCTTAGTACTTCGCTAAATGTAAGCGAAGGAAATGTATTGAGCAGAATCATCATCTGGTCGAATATCGAAAGCGTATCTGAACTAGCATAGCTATCGGTTCCAAGTGCAATGTTTACTCCCATTTCGGCAATCATCGGGACATCGGGCAAACACCCCTCTATGAACAGATTCGACGAAGGACAAAGTACAAAGAACGGGTTGCTAAAATGAGCTGATAGTTTCTTTATTTCATCCTTCGATGCGAAGGTGTTATGTACAAAAAGCACTTTCGATTCCTTTGGAATATACTTCTCAGCGATCTCTACAGGGGTTTTACAATTTGGTAAATTCAAAGGGATTCCCAACTTGTTAAAATTCTCTGCAAGTAATCCAGATTTGTTCAACAACAGCTCATACTCCTGTTTACTCTCGGCAAAATGCATGCTAACCACTTGCTGATTTTTCTTTATCTCTTCATAAATTAATTCCCATAATACCTCGGAAAGAGAATAGGCAGAATGTGGAACTATCGATGAATTGATCGAAAGTTTTAGATATTTGTTTAATAACTCCAAGGATTGATTGAATCTTTCAGAGCCACTTTCATTGGAAAGACCAAACTGCTCAATAAAATTATAGAACAGGATTTTCGAAGTTTTTTTAAGATCTATTGTATCTGTTGTATTACAAATATCCCCGATAGCTACTACACCATTATTGCTCTCATCTATTAAGGCCGTTTGAATTGATTCGTTAATTTCTTTCTTGGTTACATCCCGAAGATTACGAATTTGTGAAACAAATCCAGCTATTCCTTTTGAATTTTTGATCTTCCCTTTAAGATGCGAAAGTTCAAGGTGACAATGAGAGTTAACAAAACCGGGAACCAGAACTCCGTTGTAAAATTCCATAGAGGCTAATTCCTCAATATTTCCTTTGGGGTCTATTACCTCAACAATAGTATCGTTATTATCTATTACAACGATACCGTTCTTTATTGGAGGTTTACAAATTGGAAATATATAATTGGCAGAAAAACGATGCATTTCTCTATTGTAATACTTGTTTTTCCTGTTGTTTCTTTTTAAGTCGATTTAGTTTCTTAATTGATGGTTTGTATTCGACTCTAATGTTTGTAACAGTCGCATGTTTTTTAAAGTTCTTTTTGCCATTTCGCTGTTTAATGATAGAACCCCTCAATTGGGTTACCAACGAATTTTTTTGTTCTAAAGAAATTAAGTAGTTGTGTACCTTCCCATCTTTAATAAATGGCGTCGACTCTGAACGAAGCCGGTTAATTACCGGTGTTTTGTCGTCAATAAAAAAATATGCTTCGGCAAAAAGTTCGTTAGACTCATCATCTGGGAAAACACATATATCGGCAGAAACAGTATATGTTCCAAGTCCTTTTACAGGAATACTAAAATCAATGGAGGTTGTATTGCTATCAGCGGAAAAATTCCATTTTTGTTTTAAATTCCATAGATTTTCAACACTATCACGAATTGCCAATGAATCGGTCTTTATTTCATTTTCAGCAATAATATTCGTTTCCAAAGCAGAAAGTTCGTTTATTACTTTATCATAAATAACGTCTAAAACTTTAGGTTTCTTAGCATAGTAGGCCAATGAGCTGTCAAATTGTACTTTAGTATAACCAAATGATTCTATACTTTTTGAGTACAAATCTACGGTGTCTTTAAAAACATACTCATCACTAACACCAGCCCCTCTTACGGATGCGTCAACAATATGAATTTTAACAAGTATCGAAACCATATCCTTTTTAGGTATGATGTTATCCTTGGAAGTACATGATACTGCAAAAAGAATAAAAATTACAAAGAGATTGTTTAGCTTAACCATTTTTTATTTGTTATGTATAGCAAAGGTAATGCGAAGGACTTATACTAAATAAAATAAGAAAGAAAAATTCCGTACCGTGTACAGAATTCATCTTTCTTTATCAAATTCATTCTATTTTATCTTATCAAAAAGGTATCCTATCATAATTTCATGAGTACCTGTTTGGTACTTACGAAGTCCAGTATAGCTATAATCATATGAGTAACCAAAAATATACCGTTTCTTATAATTATACCCTATCAAAATTGAGAATGCATCCCTAAAGCGATATGAAAGTCCACCCCACATCTGTCCTCGGTAAGTTACCTTAGTATTTATCTCAAATTGAAAAGGGCTACCGAACATATATTTAAGCAGTAAACCAGGCTCAATATCGTAGTACCTATTTACTATATAGCGGTATCCTCCGCTAATAAGTATATGCTGTTTTAAACGGTTTACTCCATTTGTTGGATTATAATAGAGATTAAGTTTTTGTCCAAAAAGCTGGTTTGCCGAAACGCCAAAATAGTATAAACTATGGTAAATGTAAACGCCAACGGAAGCATCTGGGGTAAATGCAGACTGAGCGGTATTAAAAATTACAGGATCCTGCGTGCTTTGGTTTTCACCTAACGTCAACTTGGAATAATCAACCTTATATTGCAAAACGCCAAAAGAGATACCTCCTGATATTCTGAAATCTTCATTTAACGACATGTTGTAAGCATAGGAGCCCATAAAACCCATTCTACTAGTTGGCCCAGTAACGTCCATAAAAAGGTAACTTCCCCAGCCCATATCCTTTTTCGATAATGGACCAAATAAACTAATGCTAGTAGTTTGCGGAGCATCGTCAATTCCAACCCATTGTATCCTTTCGTTCATTCTTATCTGAAAGTAATTATAGGTTCCAGCAATAGCAGGGTTTGATATGTAATTATTAAACATATACTGAGTAAACTGAGGTATTTGCTGGGCTTGCAGTTGCTGAGTCCATGAAAAACCTAAAACTCCTAGCATTACTATTAGGGTTTTTCTCATATGTAAGATTATTGTTTTCATATTACCTCCTATCTTACTATTGTTACAGATCCGGTAATAGGTGACCAATCGCTTTCACTTGTATGAATATTATACTTGACTATATAGTAGTATGTGCCGATTGGTAAATCATTACCGTTATTGGTTTTCCCATCCCAACCCTTAGCCGCATTATCTCCCTTAGCGGACCAAACCATTGCTCCCCAACGGTTGTATATCTCAATTTCAAGATCAGGGAACAAATAGTCTTTTGGTACTTCCCACTTATCATTTATTCCATCGCCGTTTGGTGAGAATACATTACCAAATCCAAGACTGTTAACAAGTTTAACATACAATGTCAATGAATCCTTACAGCCCTTGTCAGTTAAGGCTTTTACGTATACCTTAATATATTTACTTGTTCTATGTGTATATGGATCTTTTAAGTCAACCCAATTCTGTAGCGGTATTAACGGTTTAATAGCATCGGTATATTCAATAGATGAATTCCAAGTATCAGCCGGCTCAAAGAGTACTGCTGGTTCCCACGTAAACGTGGTTGAGTAGTCGGTATTCGTTGTATTAACATCCATATTGTAACTGGTTCCTGTTAGAATTGAAACAATATTTAAGTTATCAATTTTTTGAACCGCTGAAATATACGGAGGAATATTTAGACCTATTTTTGGGTATATTCCAACCTGAATACTATCACTACTAAAACAACCTCCATCGTTTCTTATTTCTAGGTAGTAACTTGTAGTTTCTTGAGGTTTAACAGTATAAGAAGAATCTGTACTCAAAGGAGCCCCAGAAATATTAGGATATGCATACCAACTATAAGTATACGTTCTATATAGAGGTCCATTTGGATTAGCATATAAGGTAATACTATCACCACCACAAAGGAATGTGTCCTTAACTGCAATTGCATACATATCATAATCTGGATCAGAAGGAACGTAGAACGGATAGTTATACTTACAACCAACAGAATCGGTTATTGTAACGGTGTATGTACCCCCAGAAAGTTTATCAATAAATGGGCCTGTGGTTGGACTAGTTATAGGAAAATCCCATAAAAATGTTAGACTTGAGAATGATCCTGTTCCACCAGTTACATTTGTATCTTTAATTAAAATACTACCAGTGTCAAAATCCGTATCCCTTTTATCATTACATATTGCAGTTGTAATAGTTGGGCTATTAACAAGAAGCATATCAGGTCCAGGAACTATGGTGTCCTTGTCCACAACACAACCATGTGAATCGGTTACAGTTACATGATATGTTCCGCTCACTACGTTTATCAAATCCTGTGTGGTTTGTCCATTTGACCATAGGTAGGTATACTCAGGAGTACCACCGCTTCTATGTAAGTAGATATATCCATCTGGAATGTTAGGGCAAGTGAGTGTATCAGATACTGTAAATGTAACAACTAAAGGATCAGGCTCTGTTAAGGTAACCGTTAATGGAACGCTTGAACTTGCTACGCATAAATTAGCATCTCTAAGTGAAACAGTATAAATTCCTGCTGGTAATCCAGTAAAAATACCCGTTGTGTTGTTTGCGTTAACAGGTCCAGTTATCGAGAAATCGTAAGTTCCAGTTCCTCCTGTGGCTATTATTGTAATTGAACCATCAGTTGTTCCGTTACATAATGGATTTACAACATCTATTTGTGTGATATTCAACTTTTCAGGATCGGTCAATGTAATTCCAGTAACTATTGCGGTACAACCATTTGCATCGGTAATTGTAAAATCATATGTTCCTGCCGAAACATTTGTTGCTACCGTACCGATTGAGGGGCCTCCTCCCGGCCAAGTAATGGTATAAGGAGGTGTACCTCCTGTAATATTAAAGTGAACTGATCCATCGGTTGTGCCAAAGCAGCTTGGATTCATTGAGCTAACAAATTCTGCAACAAGTTGATCGGGTTGTGTTAATGTAACTGTATCCTTAACATTAAACCCTGCAAAATCTGTAACATCAATAATGTAATCGCCTGCAGGGAGGTTTATAGTATCGGGCATGGTTATATTACCAGGTAACTGAATGCATAAAATGGTATATGGTGGTGTTCCCCCCTGAGGTACAACTCCTATGTGACCATCACTTAATCCATTACAGGTAATATTATGAGGATATAGAGTAATAAATAATCCGCTTAATGTAACTGGATTAGATAAAACAAAGCACCCCTTAGCATCAGTAACCAAAACTGTATAAGTGCCATCTGATAATCCTGTAAATAAACCTGTTCCGTTTATAGTTCCGACTGGTTGTAATGTGTAAGTCAATGGAGCGGTACCTCCAGAAGCAGTTACCGTAATTGTACCATCATTTGCACCAACCGCTGTCATTTGAGTAAACGTAATATTATCGATCACTAGCTGTGCTGGTTGATTTACTGTGACAGTCTGAGATTGTGGGCAATTAGCGTCGTCGTTTACAACAACATTATAGTTACCTGCCGGTAAATTGATAAATGTATTCGATAGCTGAGTTGTTGTTCCACCATCAATTGAATAGGTAAGTGTTCCAACCCCTCCTGTTGCGTTAATGGTTATTGTACCATTAGAATCACCATAACATCCATCAACATCCGTTACATCAATGCTATTGATTACTATCAATGCTGCTGAAGATATTGTTATCGGTGCGGTTGTAATAGGACCGCAAGAATTATCATCTGTAATAGAAACAGTATAAATTCCCGGGAGTAATCCTGTAAAATTACCTGTTAAACTTGTTACTGCTCCTGGGTTTAGAGTATAAACTAAAGTTCCAGTTCCTCCAGAAGCGGTTACCGTAATTGTTCCTCCTGTTGTACAAGTAGGATCAGTAAAACTAGTAGATCCGATTACTATCGCAGTTGGTTCATTTATAGTCAAACTGTTGGATGTGGTACAATTATGCGAATCAATTACATCAACAGTATGAGGACCGGCTGCAACATTATTAAATGTACCCGACGCTTGCCATGCACCTCCATCCATTCTAAACTGTAATGGCGCAACACCTCCAGTTGTTGTAGCATCGATTATACCGGTTGGGGGTAAATCTCCGTTACATTTAATATCGGTTCCGGTTAGAGTTAAAACAAGTTGAGCGGGTCGATCGACTGTAACAGTTGTGGTTGCAATACAATCATTTCCATCCTTAACATAAAGGGTATAATCACCTCCTGCAATTCCAACAAAATCACCAGTTGCAAAGAAATTTGTACCATCAATTGAATATGTTAATACACCTGTTCCTCCGGAAGCAGTCGCATGAATTTCTCCGTCAGTATCACTATAGCAAGTTACACCCTTCGTTGTTATTGGAGTGTTAATAATAATTGCAGGTGGGCCTGTAATTATTGCTGGTTTTTGAGCAATACATCCATTTGCGTCTTTCACATAAACTATATATGTACCAACACCAACATTAAATGTTTTAGTTGTAGCAAAGTAATTTATTCCATCAATTGAAACTTGTTTGCTACCCATTCCTCCAAGGACAGAATTAACCTTAATAGTACCATTAATGTTATACCAGCATGTAGTAACATTTGTAGTTACAACATTGAAGGTTATAGGTGTGGGTTCATTAATTGTGATAGGATTTCCATTATTACCAACCTTAACGCAGCCTCGTGAATCGCGAACTTTAATATAGTATTGATTAGTAATACCACCAGGTAAATTTGAGAACACAGGGTTAGTTCCCCAAACTTCAGGTACATATATTGAATATTCGTATCCTGTACCAGAACCACCTGAAACATTACTTATTGTTATCTTCCCAGAGAGATCTCCATTACAGGTAGTTATATTTGTTATTTCATAGTTAAATGAAATCTCAGAAGGTTCAGTCATAACAATTTGTGTTGGCCATATTGCTGAACATCCATTTGCATCTCTAACTGTAATATCATAATATCCTTCACCAACATTAAATATGTTGCTGGCTTGGTATGTGCCACCACCATCAATTGAATACTCTAAAGCACCTGTTCCTCCTGTTGCTGTTATAGTTATTGTACCATCTGTAGAACCGCTACAGGAAATTGGAGTAGTACTAACATCTGATATTATTACCTGAGCAGGTTGTGTTATGGATAAGTTTCCAGAAGATACTGGTCCGCAAATATTTGCATCAATAACCCTAACTTCATACAAAGTACCCTCACCTAATCCAGTGAAATTTGCAGGGACACCACTCGCTTTTGTTTGAGTTGTAACAAGTATGTTATTATAATATAATGAATAAGTATAAGATGGAGTACCTCCAGCTGCTTGAATCTGAATAGATCCATTAGCGTCTCCATAACAACCAATAACATTCGTAATAACAGGTACATCGAGTGTTAGAGGCGTTGGATCAGAAACTATTGCCGTACCCGTGATAATACATCCTATATTATCGGTAACAGTAACGGTATATGTTCCGGCAACTAAGCCTGTCGCTGTTTTTGTGGTTTGAGTAGGTGTTGTGTCCCAACTGTAAGTATACGGTGCTATACCACCAACAGGGTTTGCTGTAGCTGTTCCGTTAGGTGAACCTACACAAAGAGGAGAAGTTGTTGTACATGAAACTGTAAATACAGCACCTACGGTAACCGCAATAACATTACTTGGGCTATCAGTGCAAGGTAATGATGAAACAACTCTTCTGTACCATGTATTCGTGGTAAGTGCAACAGGTTGATAATCCGAACTATTAGCACCAATTATATCAGAAAAAGGTCCTCCTGCACCACCAGTGCTTTGCTGCCACTGGTAGGTATATGTCCCATTTCCTCCTGTTGGTAAAGTACCTGTTAACAAAGCAGGTGTTGAATTATAGCAAATAGATTGACCTGCTGAAATCGTATTATTAGCAATAGGAGGATTAACAGTTATAGCAACAACTCCACTAATTGTTGAACAAACACCAGAATAAACAACTCGTTGATACCATGTTGACTGAGTTAGTGCCCCTGGTTGATAATTTTGGCTTATTGCACCACTTATATTACTAAATGAACCTGTTGCTCCAGTTGTACTACTTTGCCACTGATATGTATATACACCCGTTCCTCCTGTTGGTAAGGTTCCGTTAAGTTGTGCGGGAGTAGAACCTGAACAAATTGTTTGATCGGCTGTAATTGAATTATTTAAAAGTTCAGCGGTAACTGTAATCGTTAGAATATTAGAATATGCTGTACCGCATGATGTTGTTGCCACCCTACGATAATCAGTAGTTTGAGTTAATCCTGCCGGAACATCATAAGTAATTGCTGTTGCACCTGCGATTGTTGTCCATGCACCTGCCCCTACTCTCGATTCCCATGTATAAGTATATGTTCCATTACCTCCCGATGGTGCTGTTGTACTAGTAAATGCTGCTGGATCGCCATTATAGCAGATATTCTGGCTAGCTGCAATAGTGCCACCGGCAACAGTTGCGTAAACAGTAACTGTCCGTGTGTTTGAGTAAACAGTTCCGCAGGAATTTGTTGCTCCTCTACGATATTGGGTTGTGACGGTTAATCCGGCAGGGGGATCATAGGTTAATGCGCTTGCTCCTGCAATAGTAGTCCATGCTCCTGCACCTACCCTTGATTCCCAGAAATAAGTCCATGCTCCATTCCCACCTGAAGGTGAAGTAGTATTAGTAAATGAAGCAGGATCGCCATTATAGCATATTGTTTGATTTGCAGCAATAGTTCCACCACTAAGAGCTGCATATACAGTTATTGTTAATGTATTTGAATAAACAGTACCACATAAGTTTGTAGCAGCTCTACGGTATAGGGTTGTTTGAGTTATGCCAGAAGGAACATCGTAAGTAATAGCCGTAGCTCCACTTATAGCTGTCCAAGAACCAGCACCAACTTTTGACTCCCATGAATAAGTGAACGCACCATTACCTCCCGATGCTGGTGTTGTACTAGTAAAGGCAACGGGATCGCCTCCGTTACAAACCGATTGATCTGCTGCAATAACACCGCCATTTAGAGCAGAGTAAACAGTAATAGTTACAGTATTTGAATAAACTGTTCCGCATGAAGTAGTTGCAACTCTTCTATAATCTGTTGTTTGAGTAATCCCAGTAGGAATGTCATAAGTAAGCGCGTTTGCGCCACCTATTGCAGTCCAAGCACCTGCTCCAACTTTTGATTCCCACGAATAAGTCCATATACCGTTACCTCCCGAAGGATCTACTGTACTTGTAAAGGCAGCAGGGTCACCATTGTAGCAAACATTCTGACTTGCTGCTATAGTACCTCCGCTTACATCTGCATAAACAGTAACTGTGACAGCATTCGATATACCAGAACCGCAGGAGTTTGTTGAAATTCTATGGTATTGTGTTGTTTGATTTAATCCGGCTGGGATATCATAGGTTAAAGCATTAGCACCTGCTATAGCAGTCCAAGCACCTGCACCCACCTTTGATTCCCAAGCATAAGACCATGCTCCACTACCACCTGAAGGAGAAACTATATCAGTAAACGCAACTGGATCTCCGTTATAACAAATAGATTGATCGGCTCCAATTGTTCCTCCATCAATTGCATTACTTACTGTAACCGTTATGGTATTTGAATATCCTGTCCCACAAGAATTTGTTGCAACTCTTCTATATTGAGTAGTTTGAGTAATTCCAGAAGGTACATCATAGGTTAAAGCAGATGCTCCAACTATGGCAGTCCATGATCCAACACCAACTTTTGATTCCCAGGCATAAGTCCAAGCACCACTTCCTCCCGATGGCGATGTTGTATTTGTAAATGCAACAGGATCGGCACCACTACATACTGTTTGATCAGATGCAATTACTCCGCCATCGATGTTAGCGTAAATTGTAATTGTAACTGTATTAGAATATATTGTCCCGCAAGAGTTTGTTGCTGCTCTTCTATAACACATTGTTGTAGTTTGATTTGCAGGTGGATCATATGTTAATCCATTAGCACCAGCAATCGCAGTCCAAGCACCAGAACAATTAGTTTGTGATTCCCAAGAATAGGTCCAAGCACCATTACCTCCTGAAGGTCCTGTTGTGCTTGTAATATTAGCTGGGTCAGAGTTATAGCAAAGTGATTGGTCCCCTGATATTGTTCCACCATTTAATGCAGCATAAACAGTTACTGTAATCGAATTCGAGTAAACAGTACCGCAAGAATTTGTTGCAGCTCTTCTGTATAATGTGGTTTGGGTTAAACCTGCTGGCACATCATATGCTAAAACATTTGTTCCTGCAATAGCCGTCCATGCACCTGCTCCTACTTTTGATTCCCATGAATATGTATAGGCACCATTCCCTCCTGAAGGATCGGTGGTACTAGTGAATGCAGCAGGATCACCATTGTAGCAAATACTTTGATCCGCAGCAATAACACCACCATCCTGGGCTGTATAAACAGTAACTGTAATTGTGTTAGAATAAACTGTACCACAACTATTGGTTGCTACCCTACGATAGTCGGTAGTTTGGGTTAAGCCTGCTGGAGCATCGTATGTTAAAGCAGCTGCTCCGCTTATGGCTGTCCACGCGCCAGCACCTACTTTTGACTCCCATGAGTATGTCCAAGTGCCGTTCCCGCCCGATGGGGATAATGTATTTGTAAATGCTGCAGGATTTCCATTGTAACAAATTGCCTGATCAGCAGCAACTGTTCCACCATCCATAGCGCCATAAACAGTAACTGTAACAACGTTTGAATAAACAGTACCGCATGAGTTTGTTGCTACTCTCCTATATGAAGTAGTTTGAGTTAATCCTACTGGAATATCATAGGTAAGGGCTGTTTCACCTGGAATTGTAGCCCAGGCACCTGCTCCAACTTTCGACTCCCAAGCATAGGTCCAAGTAGGACTTCCTCCTGAAGGTGATGTTACATTTGTAAAGGCTGCAGGGTCTCCGTTGTAGCAGATTGATTGATCTGAACCAATTGCACCTCCATTAACATCATTATAAACTAATACTGTTGTAGTAGCAGTGTTTTCACAACCTTTACTATCCTTTACTTTAACTGTATAATCGCCAGAATAACTAGGCGTAATTCCTGTAATACTTGGGTTTTGATCTGTAGATGTATATGGAGTTGAAGAGTTGCTTGTCCAGCTGTAAGAGACCATCAGGTTAGGGCCTGATGTTAAATTGATAGTTCCGTTATAGCAAACAGGGCCATCGTTGCTTGCTGTTGCAGCAGGTAGTGAGTTTACTGTAACCGTTACCGCACCAGATAATTTTGAACAACCATTTAAACCTGTTACTCTTACTCTATAAGTTCCTGAAGTAGTTGCAGTATAGGTAGAACTTGTTTCGCCAGCTATATCAGAAGCTCCTATTCTCCACTGGTAGGTAAGGCCGGCACCAGTATTTGCACTTAGGACTACTGAGCCACCCTGACAAAAAGTGATTGGTCCTCCTGCGGTGTTGGTAGCCGTAGGTGATGGAAGTAATTCAATACTAATATTTCCTGTACCCGTTCCGCCCCCATCATCCTCAACCAAACAGGATAAATTATAAATTCCAGGAGCTGAGTTTGTGTTAAAAATGGCAACATCTCCAGGAGGTATTATATTTAATGGGCCAGTGTCACCACTCCATGTATAATTTACATAGTTGAATGTTCCGCCAGTTGCATTTACTGTAAGAACATATGTTGTTCCCTGGCAAACAGTTGTAACACCACCCGTTGCTTCAATTGTAACTGTAATTTGGGAGAATGCTTTACCACCTGATAATATAGCTAATCCAATAAAAATTTTTATTAGATGTTTTGCTAACGATATGTTTGAGAAAAATCTTTTCATTTGATGCAACATTGTTAGTTACAACTTAAAAAACCTTGCTTGTAGAAAATGAACAACCATTCTTGTCAACAATTACTACTCTATAAGTTGTATTCTTAGAGTAGTTTACGTTTCCTAATTCAATCTTTTTGTTGTTTTCATACCAACTAAATTTAAAAGGATTTTCCCCTGTTAAATTGATTAACTTGATTTTGCCTTCTTGATCAGCTATTTCTGCTGAAGGAGATCGATTTATTTTGAAAGAGATATTTGTTGATGCAAAGTTGCCAGCATCATCTTTTACTTGATAAGTAATAATATATGTGCCTGCTTCTTTAGCTTTAATAATTGCAACGTTGTTTTCGGTTTTATAAATTATTCCGGAATTATCAATCCAATGATGTTCAACATAAGTACCAGTACCATCATTGGCAACGCCAGCTAACGCGAAAGTTTGATTAGTGCAAAATTCGGTTTTTGCACCGGTAATTTCAATATATGCAGAAAGCTGCTGAGCCCTCCCTTGATTGAAATTAACAAATAGAAAAAAACTGGAAAATAATAGTGTTATCTTAATAGTTTTCATTGCTATCAATTTGTTAATTCAAACTCGTAGTTAATTATTTAAAAGCGTTAATGATTTTCTTTTGATAATTATTTATAAAACAAATAAGCAATTGTTGTTTTATGTACCTTTTCTTTATTTAAGACTCGAAAGTATAGATTTTTCCTGTACTTCCAAAATATTATCCTATAAATTAGCAACTTACAAGCCTCAAATCTTCAGATCAAAAAGTTAAACTTAAAGTATTGATTGATATTCAACAACTTAAAAAATAATGCGTTTAGACATATTTGTTTTACGCATGTTCCAGGTAAAAGTTTTACGGTAAATTTCTATTTCATTAATGTTAATCTATGATTTTATATAGTTAACTTCTTGTTTTTAATGAGTTAATGATTGATTAATGATATAAATCAAATAACCCATTTTTTTAAATGACAAATATTTTGCCATAACCACTAGTTTTCTGATTAATAGCAAATCAAAAAATACTTTTTTAAATTAATGACCGAAAATGGTCGTGAAAGAGTGCATACTAAAGTATGAACCCTCAGAAGATTAATGTAGTAATCAACATAATAAAAAAACCAAGCAAGAAACCGAGAAAAACCTGACTAGGTTTGTGAGCTTTAAGAAATAATCGGGCAGAAGCTAAAAGACCAGCAGCTACTACAAAGATTATTAATAAAGGTAAAACATTTGTATACAGGCGAATAGAAAATGAAATTAGAAAGCCTATCATTCCACCAATTCCTACCAGATGAATACTTATTTTCCACCAGTAGGAAATAATCAAACATAATGCGACGGCAATAGATGCACCAAGCATAAATGAAGTAATAATGAAAGGGATTGGGAGCTTTATTAGAAAATATACAGAAAGAATGTAAGGTATAAGAGTAAAAGTTAAAGGCAAGATTCTTTCTTTATTTGTTTCCATAGCAAATGTACTTATAACCTTAAACTGAATAAATAATGGCATCATCATAAGGGGTAAACCCAATGTATTAGCGCCAACAACCAGAAGGATTATTTTTTTTACATCGCCAGGAAGATATGATACATATGATCCAGAATAGAAAATTATCATAACACCCAAAGTGGGCATTAATAATGGATGGAATAAAATTGAAAGTGTTTTTGCAAAAAAGTTGTTCATGTTATTAAAGCTCCTTCCTCAATCGTGCTACGGCAATCCCAAGCTGTTCGCGATACTTTGCAACTGTTCTTCGGGCAACAGGATAACCCTTTTGCTGAAGAATTTTCATTAGCCTTTCATCGGTTAACGGCTTGCGTTTGTCCTCATTTTCAATACATTCTTGTAGAATTTTTTTAATTTCCTTGGTTGAAACCTCTTCGCCTGAGTCCGTTTGCATACCCTCGCTAAAGAAAAATTTCAAGGGGAATATTCCAAAATGGGTTTGTATATACTTGCTGTTTGCAACCCTTGAAATTGTAGAAATATCTAAACCAGTTTTTTCGGCTATATCCTTTAAAATCATTGGGCGAAGCTTAGTCTCATCACCTTCTTTAAAGAACTCACGCTGATACTCAATAATTGATTTCATGGTTACCATCAGCGTATTCTGTCGTTGCCTGATAGCATCAATAAACCATCGGGCAGAGTCAATTTTTTGTTTGACAAAAACCATTGCCTCCTTCTCCTGCCTTGAAGCGTTGCTCTTATTCTGAGAATAAGATTCTATCATATCAGAGTACTCCCGACTAATTCTCAGTTCTGGTACATTTCGTGCGTTCAAATTGAGTTGAAATTCTCCATCAACTAAGTCAAGCGTAAAATCGGGAATGATATGCTGAATTGTTTGGTTTAGCGGGTCTTGAAACGAACCTCCTGGTTTTGGGTTTAGCCTTAGGATTTCATCAATAGCATCCTTAAGCTGATCATCTTCCAGATTAAGTTTCGTAGCAATTTTATCGTAGTGTTTGCGTGTAAACTCATCGAAATAGTATTTTATAATTTTTCTGGCAAGGGCTATTTCGGGTAATGTTTGATCTTTTGCTGAAATCTGTATAAGCAGACATTCCTGTAAATCGCGAGCACCCACACCAATAGGCTCAAAATCGTGGATGATATACAGTAAATGCTCCAACTCATCCTCGTTGGTAGTAATACCCATTGAGAATGCTAAATCGTCTGCAATTGCGGTGAGCTTACGACGAAGGTAACCATCGTCATCAATATTACCTATAATGTACTTTGCCAACTCATAATTTCTTTCCGAAAGAACCCTTAGTCCTAGCTGACTCTCAAGATACTCGTGAAAAGTTGTTCCTCCAGAAAACGGTATTTCCTCCCGTTTATCATCCTTGGAAGTATTATTCGCATTTAACCGATAGGAGGGGATATCCTCGTCGTTTAAATAATCTTCGAGCGAAAACTCATCCTCTTCCTTTGAAACTTCCTCCTCGGTTAACTCTTCCTCCTGATCCAACTTATCATCAGCTTCTTCACCTTCCTCAAGGATTGGATTCTCTTCTAGCTCCTTCTTAATTCTTTGCTCAAGCAGCATTGTAGGTATCTCCAGCAGTTTTATAACTTGAATCTGCTGTGGAGATAACTTTTGAAGTAGCTTTTGTTGTAACCGTTGCTTGAGCATATATTATAAACTAAAATTCACAGTTTTTGGGTGTGCGAGGGAAAGGAATCACATCGCGGATATTGGTCATACCGGTTACAAAAAGGAGAAGTCTTTCAAAACCTAATCCAAATCCACTGTGCGGTGCCGAGCCAAATTTCCGAGTATCGAGATACCACCACATATCTTTTTCTGGAATATGCAATTCGGCTATTCTAGCAGACAATTTCTCATAATTCTCTTCCCTTTGTGATCCTCCAATAATTTCACCTATTTTAGGGAATAAAACATCCATTGCTCTTACTGTTTTCCCATCATCGTTTTGCTTCATGTAAAAAGCCTTTATCTCCTTAGGATAATCGGTGAGGATTACAGGTTTTTTGAAATGTTTCTCTACAAGATAACGCTCATGTTCCGCTTGCAAATCAACACCCCAGTATACAGGAAACTCCCACTTTTGATCAACTTTCTCAAGTATTTCGATTGCCTTAGTATAAGCTAAACGTTCAAAATTATTATCAACTACAAATTTTAATCTTGATATTAACTCCTCATCATACATCTTATTGAGAAATTCCAAATCGTCCATGCAATTTTCAAGAGCATAGCGAACCAGATATTTTATGAAATCCTCGGCAAGGTTCATATTATCGGCTATTTCGTAGAATGCCATTTCGGGTTCAATCATCCAGAACTCTGCTAAGTGACGAGGTGTGTTTGAGTTCTCTGCACGGAAGGTTGGTCCAAAAGTGTAAATCTCTGAAAGAGCCATAGCTGCAAGCTCTCCTTCAAGCTGACCAGAAACGGTCAATTTTGCTTCTTTTCCAAAGAAATCCTCTGCCCAGTTAATTTTTCCATCCTCGGTACGAGGCATTTCGTTAACATCTAGAGTTGTCACCCTAAACATTGCACCAGCACCCTCTGCATCGGATGCAGTAATAATTGGTGTATGGATATAGAAAAACCCTTTGTCGTTAAAGTACTTATGAATTGCATATGCCATTGCATGACGGATACGAAGAACTGCGCCAAAGGTATTGGTACGAGGGCGAAGGTGTGCAATTTCTCTAAGGAACTCCATGCTATGCCCTTTTTTCTGCAATGGATAGGTTGTAGCATCGGCTACACCATAAAGTTCAATACTTGACGCCTGAATTTCTACTCTTTGTCCTGAGCCAGGTGATTCCACTAATTTCCCAACTACTCCAATACACGCGCCGGTATTGATATCCTTAAGTAAGTTCTCATCAATATTTTGAACATCAACAACTACCTGAATATTATTTATAGTTGACCCATCGTTTAATGCGATAAATGCAACGTTTTTATTTCCTCTACGGGTACGAACCCAACCTTTTGCTAAAACCTCGGTGCCAACAGTACCATTTAATAGCAACTCCTTAATTTTTGTTCTTACTTCCATTTTTCTCAAATAGTTTATAATGATGTAAACAAGTACTTTTATTTATACCTGCAACATGCAAAAATAATATTTTTAAGGTCAATACAGCTTGAGGTAAGAATTTTTGGCAAAGAATTTGATCGAAAGCATAAATAAAAAAAGAGAGGCGCTGTTCCCGTCTCTCTTTTTCGTTTTTAAAATGCTATTCTACTTCTTTTGGTAGTAGTTCTGCAGTCGTTTCTTAAACACCCTGTCGTTAGCGTCGTTTACCGCTTTAACCATTGTTTCAATTTTTCTAAACCGGGTATCCATTTCCTCAGGGGTAATTGAATTTTGATCACGGAATACAACATAACCAATTTTGTATCCAGTATTATCAAGGGACATTGAAACCGCTGCATTGTAATCGTCAAAAATAATCACTGAGGGCAATGAGTTGATATTATACCTTAAAACAGCAGTTAAAACTTTGCTTTGAACAAATTGAATTTGATCCTTTCCCAGATATTTTGCACCAAGTAATAGTCTTACCAAATCAATTTGCGAAACGATTTGAACCTTTTGCTCTTTTCTATACTTTTCGTACTGTTTCTGTGAGGTTTTTTGGAACTGATTAATAAAACTCGTTGGAACACCCAATAAATCCTTAAGATCATCATCCGATTTTCGCTTGCGATACTCCTTTCGCGCAACCTTCTGATCGTAAGGAATGTAGTACTCCCATTTATGAGTACGTTTAAACGATTCGGTCATAGGTTTAGGCTTCCACTTTGTTTCTGGACGCTTCATAATCGGATCGGTAAGGTACAACTGATTCGATTCAAGAGAGTAAATCAAGCAATTGATAAAATGAACGTAACCTCCACCTAAACTTTTGTGTAACGATGCCCAAAGCGTTTTTGTAGCATCAGTTTTACTTGTATCGGTTTTAAATTCATTTGTTCCATCCAACTTTTGATCCTTCAAAAACTGAATAAACTCATTGTCAAGTGTAACTGGATAATAGGTTGTTGATTGATCGGTTGTATCGATAAAAAGATTCTTACCAGTATGGTACAAACCCCTAACGTCCACAACATAATTGGTATCATTGGAAAGCTTAACATGAAGGTTGTAATCAAGCCCCCACTTCATCTCCGAAACTCTTGGCTGACCAGCGTTTTGCGCGTTAGAAATAATGCTGGATAATAAGATTAGGGCCGATATACAGAATGTTCTCATTTCTGAGGTGGAATTAGTTTGCAGGTTAAAGTTACGGAAATTGAATCCACTAACAATCCAAAATATGTATAAAAGTTATCAAACGCTATTCGTCTCGATGAACAGTATTGGGTGAAAAAGCAGGAAGACAAACAGCAACGTACTCGGCTCCACCTTCGTACGGAGAGCTGTACTGAACCCATTCGTTTTTGGGGGCAAGGATTGCCTGACCTGCTTTCACATCAAAGGATTCATTTTTGGTTTTAACATTTAAAGTTCCTTTAAGAACCACAGTATACTCATTAAACTCGGGGCATTGACCGGGTTCAAGCCAACCTTGTGGGCTTGTCATCTTTGCAACACTAACCTCCGAGGTTCCGCTGGTAACCAAACCAAAAAACTCTTCAATAATTTTAATCTTGTTACCTGCTGCTTCAATAATTTGCGGTTTATCAATTAGTTTAGCCATAGTTTTATTTTTAAAATTCTGATGCTAATATAACTTCATTTCGGTAAAAGAGGTAGTTAATATTTTAAATAATATAACTTCTGTCATGCTGAACATAGTGAAGCATCTGTTTTTTAAACGTATAGATCCTTCGCGATGCTCAGAACCGTAGCCCAAAGGGCAAGTTCGGCGAAGCCAATGACAAATTACATTGAACAGAATTCCTTCCAAAAGGTTTTAATTGGTATATATTTGTAAAAAGATTTTCTATGCCAACCAAGATAATTGTAGCTATAACAGGGGCAAGCGGCTCAATTTACGCAAAGCATCTTCTTGAGCAATTAACCAAGCTAAAAAACGGCCCAAAAGAGATTTCACTTATTTACTCAGAAAGCGGCAAAAAGGTTTG
>Ga0209099_1001006_pt1 | contig 30799 bp, 27 predicted proteins | sample AD_JPNHW2_MetaG_FD_184430 | JGI IMG/M metagenome (GOLD analysis project Ga0209099, IMG submission 184430) | Active sludge microbial communities of municipal wastewater-treating anaerobic digesters from Japan - AD_JPNHW2_MetaG (SPAdes) (version 2) | ecosystem: Engineered > Bioreactor > Anaerobic... | reverse complement strand
GTCGTCATACGAAACGATCAGCAGGCTGTCGTTATGCGCATTGTCAAAAGCCTCGGCAGTTACACCGTTTACAGCACGGATGTCGTACTTCGTATAATTGCGTGTTGTCCAGTTTACCAGATAAGGATAATAAATGTCGTATAGCTCACCCGTTGCTGTTGGTTCTTCGCCCGGTGATGAAAAGGTCGGCGAAGGTTTCAGCACGCCATTATCTTCTTTATAATTGAAATAGGTAAGGAAATCGACCTTATCCTGGAATAATTCTGCAGAATCACCAAAATAAACTTTATTTAGCAATGGCAGAAAATAGTGCCCGTAAACATAATTGGTCTGATAACCCATCCTGATGTTCGAAAATTCATAAATGCCGCCGAACACCGAGTTGGGATCCTTAATTATGGTAAGCGAAACACTAGCGGTGTTCCGGTTACGGTCCATCACCGCAAACTGCCATTCTACCTGGCCTTCAACATTTTGATAATAGGTCAGCCCGGTTACAAAACTTGTTGAATTCATGCCTGAATCCAAAACGGTTTTTGTCTGGCCGTCAAAATATTTTTTAACGGTAAAATTGGTCAGGTTGGCATCAATGCCTTCCGCCTGCACTTTGAAATGGATAGGCTTGCCAACTTCAACCGTGTCGCCGTTATTATTAAACCCCGATTCGAAAATCAGGTTTATGGTTGGCGGCAATGCTTCGGGCTCATCCTTGCAACTGATAAAAAACAACGCAGGGATCAAACTCAGCATTATAATTTTCAGACTATGCACAAAATATGGGAATCTGCAGAAGGTTTTATTATTCATTTTTGTTGGCTTTACTGTGGTTTCTTAAATTGAATTTTTATCAAAATAACAATCGAAATGCATTTATATGCATATCGTCGGCAAAAATATAAAAAAATATCATCCAAACAACTCATGTACAAACTGATTATTTATTTTCGGGGACAACAAATTTTTTAAGTTGGCCCGGGACTTTTTCGTAGGTACTGCTGGGTGCAGGGACAACAGAAGGTTGCCCGTTGTCTTCCATGATAGCCATTCCGCCGGAAGCATCCAGAAAAAATGTGAGGAACGCGATGGCCAGGTCAACATGCTGAGCGCTTTTGGGAATGGTCACGCCATAAATCATCGGAGCGCCTTTTTCCAGTATTTTTTCTCCAGGTTTTTTTCCTGTAGTTTCTACCGAAACTGTGGCATACAGATCAGAAAATTTTTCATTTTTCAAATTGACCTCATCCGGCAGCAGCAGGTATTTCAGCTTATGTTGTTCGGCAACGGATCGGTACAAAAAAATGTAGTCCACCGCTTTTGACTCCAGCAAAGCGATGAGGTCGGTTTCCTTGGGGCGTATATAATTCCTGTCCTTGTCACTCATTTTCATTGAAAGGCCGGGTTGATTATAAAATTTTTCAGCGAGCTTCATGGCCATAACAGACCTTACCCCGCAAGGATCGCTCTCCGGGTCGCTGCGGCCGAAAGCAACTTCTTTTTTCAACAATATGTTGTACCAGTTATCTTTGTTGATCTCATCAGCGAACATGGATTTTTCCGTGTAAACAATCGCCATCTCATTGGTTGCAAACTTGATGTTCCAGTCGGCCCATTCGGGTATCAGCAGGTCATCAATGACCTTATAATCTGATGAAAGCATGATATCACAGTTTTTCTTCAGGTCGCTGATCTTTCGTGCGCAATCTTTGCTGCCGGCTGCCTCGGTAAGAATTTCCACTTCCAGATGGCGGGCTTTAAATGAATCGCATATGGCTTTCACAGGATAGGAAAGGCTTCCGGCATGAAAAATTATCAGTTCGCCTTTCAATCCATCATTAGTTGCACTAATTTTCTTTTCAGAACTTCCACAGGAAGTAATAAAAAGAATGGTGGTGAGCACCAGATAACATATTTTTTTCATTTTTTAAATCAATTGGTTGATCATACAATTACATGAGGCAAAAATAAGAATAGTTTTTCGATATGCTGTCAAATACATATCCGTATTGAAATTTTGTTAATGGTTATAAACCATGAAAAACGAAAAAAAATAAAAATGAAAACATTTTTTTTGCAGGTAACTATTTTTCATTACTTTTGCACCCACCTTTGCCCAGGTGGTGAAATTGGTAGACACGCCAGCTTGAGGGGCTGGTGCCCGTACGGGTGTGCAAGTTCGAGTCTTGTCCTGGGCACAATTTTAAAATAAAACGTTATCCAGCCCGGATGGCGGAATTGGTAGACGCGCTAGTTTCAGGGACTAGTATTCGCAAGGATGTGCAGGTTCGAGTCCTGTTCCGGGCACCAAATCAAAGCAGACGAAAGTCTGCTTTTTTAATTTTTATCGGAACAGGACGAGAAGCCTGTCCGGATTAACTACAATTCGCAATTATTTTTCCACATTTTTTTACAACTTATTTATTATTTGTATAATTGCAATCAGGCCAATCCTGATTGTTCTATTATGAAGAATAAATAAATGAGAGAAAACAACCATAATAAAAAGCAACCCGCCACGGCAGACAAATAAAAAATTATGCCTATCGATACCGACGATTTATCCGAAAAAACATACAGGGCCATAATTATTGAAGCCGAAAAATTCAATCATGACCTGACGCTGCAATTTGGCCTGCTTTCCTATCATTGCATGGATGAAGATGAATACATTAAACTGTCAAAGGAATATATTGCAGAGATGCTCGAATTTGATGAGTTTGATTTAGATGATATATTTTTTGGAAATCCGCCACCCATGAAAGATTTCCATGCAGCGCTGAATCGTATAATAAAAAACATTTCAACATTAGAGACTAAATAATATGCCGAAGAAAAAAGCACTTGCCCCTGCGGAAGGATTTAATGAAATTCTTCTTTATACAACTCCAAATGGTAAGGTAAAAGTTGAAATATACATTAAAGATGAGACCGTCTGGCTTACGCAGCAGAGAATTGCTGAGTTGTTTGGGGTTGACAGAACAGTGGTAACAAAGCATATAAAGAATATTTTTGCCGAAAGTGAGTTGAAGGAAGATTCAGTATGTGCAAATTTTGCACATACTGCCAGCGATGGAAAAAAATACAATACACAATTCTATAATCTGGATGTTATTATCTCTGTGGGGTACAGAGTGAATAGTTCCAGAGCTACGGCATTTCGTATATGGGCAACAGAGCGGTTGAGGGAGTATATTATCAAGGGTTTTACAATGGATGATGAGCGCCTGAAAAACCCGAACAACATTTTCGGAAAGGATTATTTTGAGGAGCAGCTTGCACGGATCAGAGATATCAGATCCAGCGAACGAAGGTTTTATCAGAAAATTACAGATATATACTCCCAATGTAGTGCTGATTATAAGGTAGATTCTCAGGTGACCAAAGATTTTTTCTCAACGGTTCAGAATAAATTACATTGGGCAATTACGGGCCTGACCGCTGCCGAGATAATTGCATCAAGAGCTGACAGTAAGAAAGACAACATGGGATTAACGACATGGAAAAACGCTCCGGCTGGTAGGATCAGGAAAACAGATATTAGTGTTGCAAAGAATTACCTGAATGAAAAGGAATTGGATGGTTTAAACCGGATTGTGAGTATGTACCTAGATTACGCAGAGTCTCAGGCGATAAAAGGAGTAGTGATGTATATGGAAGACTGGGTAAAAAAGCTTGATGCTTTTCTGCAATTCAACGAAGAAGCAATCCTGGAGCATCAGGGGAAGGTTTCGCACGAAATTGCCATTAAACTTGCCGAAACAGAATATGAAAAATACCGCATTGTTCAGGACCAGCTTTATGAAAGCGATTTTGACAAGGAAGTGAAAAAAATTATATATAAATCGGGTTTAGGGAAAAGGAATAAAAAAGAATAGGATTGCAAGCATCACAGGTTATACAATTCTTCGCTTCCCGCCCAGACATATTCGCTCTTCGCTGGGAGAAAAATGGGAAGAGTGGTTACATGCCCGCTGTTAAAGTTGATCCGTACCGCCTGAAACAGCATCAGATTAAAGGAGGGCCGTTCAAAGATTTTGCTGAAAAGGAATACAGGCCGCTTACAGAAACTGAGATTGAAAAACATTTGAAAGGTGAGCAATTTATCGGAATATACCCGTTGCTGAAAGATAACACCTCCTGGTTTATTGCGGCTGATTTTGATGAAACAAATTGGGTTGAGCAATGCAGAAGTTTTATGCGAATTTGTTCAGAAAATGGAATTCCTGCATATCTCGAAAGATCACGTTCCGGGAATGGCGGTCATGTTTGGATTTTCTTTGAAAAACCTTACCCTGCTGTAAAAAGCAGGAAAATTGTAATCACCCTGCTTCAGCAGGCGAGTGTATTTTCCATTTTTGACAAGGCTTCCAGCTTCGACAGGCTATTTCCTAATCAGGATTATTTGTCAGGAAAAGGATTTGGAAACCTAATTGCTCTTCCTTTTAATAAAATTGCGCTGGAAAAAGGGAATTGTTGTTTTATTGACCCGGAAATCCTGATTCCTTATCCTGATCAACAGTCGTTTGTAAACCTTATTAAACGGCTACCAATTTTAGATTTGGAAAGTCTGTATGATGACATTTCAAAAATTAATGTTTCTCAAAAGGTTGAGAAAACGCTTGCTAATTATGGAAAGACGACTATCAGGTTAAGAGAAAATGTTTATTTAAACAGAAATTCTCTTCCCTTATCACTTGTGAATTTTCTGAAGGATGAGCTGAACTTTGCAAATACAGAGTTCTTCATTCGGAAAAACCTGGGTAAAAGTACGCATGAAACAAAAAGATATTTCAAACTAATACAGGAAAATGGAAACAACCTGATTATTCCGAGGGGATTTATTGGCAGAATTATCAGGTTTTGTAAAGAGAATAAAATTGAATTTGATTTTAAAGACGAACGTAAAAGACTTGGAGAGGTTGGGTATTTAAGCACTATCAGCCTGTATGAATATCAGCAGAATGCACTGGAAGCATCAAATAAAAAGGATTTTGGAGTGATTGTGGCTCCACCGGGAACAGGTAAAACAATAATTGGCTTAAAAATTATTGTAGAAAAACGCCAACCGGCTTTAATTCTTGTTCACAGGAAACAACTCGCAGATCAATGGATTGAGCGAATACAAACGTTTCTTGGAATTCCTAAACATAAAATCGGCCTGATTGCTCAAGGCAAAGTCAGACCAAGCAAGGAAATTACAGTAAGTATGATTCAAAGTCTTGGAAAAGAAATTGAAAATAATGAAAATTCTGACTTACTTAATTCCTTTGGTACTATTATCGTTGACGAATGCCATCATGTTCCGGCAGAGACTTATAACACTGTTATATCAAAGCTTCATTGCTGTTATATTTACGGACTTACCGCGACACCTTTTCGCAAGTATAATGATGGCAAACTTATTTTCGTTTATCTTGGCGATATAATCTCGGAGCTGAAGACACAGGAAATAGCAAATCAAAAGAAGGCGACAATTATTATCCGGAACACTGATCTTAATGTTCCTTTCAATTCGAGAACGGATAGGTTTGAAACTTTGTCAAATATTCTTATCCACGACAGCGCAAGGAATAAACTTATTCTTGATGATGTGATCTCAGAAATTAATACTGGTAAAAGGGCAGTAATTATAACAGAGCGAAAAGAACATATTGAATCATTGTGTCAGTTCCTGAAACAGAGATATGAAGTAACCGCACTATCAGGTGAGGACAGTGAAAAAAGCCGTACAGGTAAATGGAAAAACCTGAAAGAAGGAAACTATCAGGTACTTGTAACAACTGGACAGTATTTCGGAGAAGGAACAGACCTAAAAAATGCTGAATGTCTTTTCCTGGTTTATCCTTTTTCATTTGAAGGAAAGTTGATTCAATACATTGGAAGGGTTCAGCGAGGTGAGATAGCTCCCTGGATTTATGATTATCGTGATGCTAAGGTTGAATATCTGAATAGGCTTTTTCTTAAAAGAAATGCTTATTACAGAAAACTTGAACACCAGGCCTCACTATTTGATGATACCGGAATCGAAATTACGACAAACAGGACAACTATTAATATTGATGAGCGAATCAAAGTATCCATCGATGACCTTGAATTCAGATACGGTTCTATTGCATTCAGCTTTCTTGTTGATAAGATGGGCACAACACTTGAGTTTGAAATAGAGAATTACGAAATACGCCCCGAATTTGAAGTATTGAAACCTTATTTTGCTAAAGTACTTCGGACAAAAACTGTGGAAATAGAAATAAATGCAGAATTTAATGAAGGGAAATTAATTAGTCAGATCGCCAGGTCTAAAGAACTTGATAAAATTAACAATGAAATTATTGACACCGTGAGGTTCAGGTTTGTTGAGAAGAAATTCTTTGGTAAGATTCCAGGAAAAGATAAAGGTTTGCTTGATTTATCGGAGCTTCAGAATATAAATAAAGATGGAGCTGGGTTATACGATTCTGAATCAGAATTTCTTGAAGATATTCTTAAACATAAGCAGATAAGGCATTACAAACAGTTACAATTTCTCGCTGAAAAGCATGAAGCATCGATAATGAAAATTCGTTTTGTTCTAAGTCCGTTTTCATTTGTTTTTCTGCTTGCTGGAGAAGAACAATTTCATGTAGTTATGGAAACGATGGACACAGAAGAAGCTACTTATATTTGGCATACAGAAAAGTCACTATCCCAACTTAAAAGCCGTTTAAAAGAAATTGATGCAGATTTGAATTCAATAAGGATTGACGGAAGGCAGTCATTTTTAGAAAAGCCACCAAAAAACTTCAATAGAATTCTCCACGATTATTCTGACGAGAAAAAAGGATTCATTATTTGGAAGTCGTTGGTTGAGGAAAAATTGGTCTGACCATATTCAAAAAACCTAAATGCCATAACTGTCATAAACTGCCAGTTAGTGCCAAGAAAAATTCGAACAGGACGAGAAGCCTGTCCCGACGTTTTGCAGTTTTTATTTTTTTGTTTGAAAATGATTTGTTTCATTTGTATACAAATTTGCTTTATTCCTGCCAATGAACCATAAAAAAACCACAAACAAAAAAACAATAAAATACAAGGAGCCTAAAAAGAAATCAATCGGCGGCAGATCAAAAAATGATAAAAAAATCAACCGGTGGGTTTGGCTTGCGCTGGCTGTGGTTATCATTACCACATTTGCCATCTACCTGAAAGCCATACATTTTGAGATATTTTATTGTTGGGATGATAATGTTTATATCCGCGAAAACAGCTTTATTAAAGCCTTGCACTGGGAGAATATCAAATCAATTTTTTCAACGTTTTATTTTGGTAATTACCACCCATTCACCACGTTATTCTATGCCATAGAATATAAAACCGGCCATGGGGATTTTTCTGTTTTTCATTTCAACAATATCCTGCTTCATCTTATTAATACCGTTCTGGTTTTTGTGTTTATCAGAAAAATTTCTCCGTCAAATCAGGCCGTTGCGCTGATCACCGCTGCTTTTTTCGCTGTTCACCCGATGCATGTGGAATCGGTAGCATGGGTCTCCGAAAGAAAAGATGTGTTATACACCTTTTTCTTTTTACTCTCTCTCATTTTTTATTCGGATTACCTCAAATCACAAAAAATAAAACATCTGTTACTTGCCTTTTTCCTGTTCGTTTTTTCATGCTTTAGTAAGTCGGCTGCTGTAGTACTTCCTTGGATTCTGTTACTTCTCGATTATTATGCAGGCAGGAAAATCAGCAGAAAAATGTTCCTTGAAAAAATTCCATTCTTCATTATTTCTTTGATTTTCGGAATTGTTGCCATTTATTCGCAAAAGAGCAGCGGCGCCATCCAAAATATGGCTCCCGCCATGACATTTATGGAACATCTCGCAACCATTTCCTATTCATTTATCACATATTTATTCAAAGCTTTTATCCCTGTCGGCCTTTCAGCATATTATCCCTACCCTGCCGGGTTAGGATCTGCCCTACCGTTTATTTATTATCTTTCAATTTTGATCCTGGCATTGCTGGCGTTTTTTGTTTGGTATTCACGGAAATGGGGAAAAGACATAGTGTTCGGATTCCTGTTCTTTGTTATCACCATTATCCTGGTGCTTCAGATCATCCCGATCGGCGCCGCCTCCATGGCCGAAAGATATACCTACATCCCTTACATCGGGCTGTTTTTTATAGTCGGAAAACTTTTTGAAACCTCATCGGGAACTGTTAAAGCCGGAAAAAAACTGAAAAATGGGTTGCTAATAGTCCTGGCACTTGGTTTTATCACATTTTCCGCTATAACAAATGAACGGGTTAAGAAATGGGAAAATGAAGAAATCCTTTTTTCGGAGGTAATTGCCAGGCATCCGGGCGTCGGCATCGCTTACCTTAACCGGGGAAATTACTATTATAGTTATTATGCAAACACGCTGTTTGTCAATGATTTTTTCAAAAGAAAAACCCATATCGAAAAAGCGGCACACGATTTTGAAAGCGCCCTGAAATGTGATCTGAGTAAAGATAACAAAGTAAAAGCCTATTTCAACCTGGGCACGGCAAAAAAAGACCTGGGTGATTATACCGGCGCTATAAAAGACCTTGACAGCGCCATAAAAATTGATAATGGGTATTACAATGCCTATAACAACAGAGGTGCCGCAAAATATATGGTCAATGATTATCAGGGAGCCATTGACGACTGGAACAGGGCCATAGAGCTGAACCCGCACCTTACCGAAGCCATAAGTAACAGGGATACCCTTACCAGGATTCTTAAAACAAAAAAATAAATGGAAATTATTAAAACTGAAGTGAGCAAAAGAAGTTTTCGGAATAACTAACGCATTTGGTATAACTTTGCAAAAAAATCATTTTGAAAAAAGCCATCGTATCCGTTATCAATGATCTTGTAACCGACCAACGGGTCGACCGCAGCTGCAATACGCTGGTGGGGCTTGGCTTTGATGTGCACCTTGCCGGAAGGCGGAAAAAAAACAGTTATCCGTTGCCGAAACGCAAATACCATATGTTTCGGTTCAACATGTTGTTTGAGAAAGGGCCACTTTTTTATGCCTTTTTCAATCTCAGGTTGTTCTTTTATTTGCTTTTTAAAAAAGCCGACCTGCTTTTTGCCAATGATCTGGATACGCTTTTACCCAATTACCTGGTATCAAAAATCAAAAGGGTACCTTTGGTTTACGACAGTCATGAATATTTTATCGGAGTCCCGGAACTCGTGGGCAGGCCGTTTGTGCAAAAAACATGGAAAAAAATTGAACGATTCGTTTTCCCCAAATTAAATGATATTATAACCGTCAACAAATCCATTGCGGATCTTTACAAAACAGAATACGCTAAAGAACTCACCATAGTCCGGAATATTCCGGAAACCCGCTCTGTATCAGGCGTTAAAACAAGAGCAGAATTAGGGCTTCCGGAAAACAAACAGCTTATCATCCTCCAGGGTTCGGGCATCAACATACATCGCGGCGCCGAAGAAGCTGTGGATGCCATGAAATTTATCGAAAATGCCTGCCTGCTCATAGTCGGCGACGGAGATGTCATCCCCTTATTAAAACAATCCGTGGAAAAAAATGGCCTTACAGATAAGGTGCTTTTTATTCCGAAACAATCGCCCGGGAACCTGTTACATTACACGGCAAACTCAGATTTAGGGCTTACACTTGATAAAGACACCAACATCAACTATCGCTTTAGCCTGCCGAACAAGCTTTTCGACTATATCCACGCCCAAATACCGGTCCTTGCGTCACCATTGGTTGAAGTAAAAACTATTATCGACGAATTCGGGATTGGCTGCTGCATTGAAAATCATACGCCGGAGCATATTGCCGAAAAGATCCGGTTCATGCTGTCAGACAGAGAATCGCGCGAAATCTGGAAAAAAAACCTTAAACTTGCAGCCGAAAAACTTAACTGGGGGGAAGAACAAAAAAAACTTATTTCCGTATTACAGAAATATGCCTGACAAACACGTCCATATCATCGCTTTCGACATTCCTGTCCCCGTGAATTATGGCGGCGCTATTGACATTTTTTACAAGCTGAAGAGCCTCAAAAAAGCAGGGGTAAAGATCCATCTGCATTGTTTCGAATACGATCGTAAGCCATCGGCCCTGCTAAATGAACTTTGCACGGAAGTTCGTTACTACAAACGCGACAATTCAAAAACCAAGCTATTAAGCAGCCTGCCCTATATCGTTGCCACACGGTATTCGGAAGAGCTTTTAAAGAACCTGCTTCACGATAATTACCCCATACTTTTTGAAGGCCTGCATTCCTGTAATTTTTTGAATAACAAGAAACTGAAGAACAGAAAAAAAATTGTCAGGACACACAACATCGAGCATGTTTATTACGAAAACCTTGCCCGCGTAGAAAAAAACATGTTCAAACGCTATTATTACCAAAACGAAGCAAGCAAACTTGCCCGCTTTGAAAAAATCCTGGAACATGCCGACGGCATTGCTGCTATTTCAAAGAATGATGCAGGCTATTTTTCAAAAAAATTCAAAAATGTAAAAACTGTTTCGGCTTTTCACCCTAACGAAAGTATCACATCCAAACCCGGAAAAGGCGCATTTGCCCTTTATCATGGGAGCCTGGAGGTCGGTGAAAATAACGAAGCGGCCTTATTTCTTGTCAGGGAAGTTTTCAACGACCTGAAAATAAAGCTTATCATTGCCGGGAACAAACCCACGCGTGAATTAAAATCGGCTGTTGCAGGCAAAAAGAATATCACGCTTAAAACCGGCCTCGACAGTGAAGACATTTATAAGCTGGTCAGTGAGGCACATGTGAACATACTGCCGACTTTTCAATCGACCGGGATCAAACTAAAATTACTGGCAGCTCTTTTCCGCGGCAGGTATTGCCTTGTCAACACACCAATGATAGAAAAAACCGGCCTCGAAAGCCTGTGCATTTGTCGTGAAACCGCTTCGGAATTTAAATCTGAGTTAAAAAGCCTCTTTGCAAAAGATTATGTCCTCGCAGAAAATGCCAGGCGCGAAGAGATATTGCTGCATAATGGCTTTTCCAACGACCATAATGCGGTAGCGCTTATACACCTCCTTTTTCATTAATCAGCCTGCTTCTCAAGCAAACGCCCGTCTTCGATACGCAGTGTGCGCGACGGGAACCTTCTGAACAACGAATAATCGTGGGTGGCCATTAATACCGCTGTTCCTGTTTTGCTAATATTCATCAGCAATTCCAGTATGTCTTCCGAAGTAGCCGGATCAAGGTTGCCGGTGGGTTCATCGGCCAGGATTATTTCCGGGTGGTTGAGCAATGCCCGCGCTATTCCAACTCGTTGTTGTTCACCGCCAGACAACTGGTTGGGCATTTTGGGGCCCTTACCTGTCAGGGCAACTTTATCCAAAACTTCCGTGATACGGTCCTGCATATCTTTTTTATCATGCCATCCGGTAGCGCGTAGTACAAAAAGAAGGTTCTCATTCACCGTTCTGTCTGTCAGCAGCTGAAAATCCTGAAACACAATGCCGAGCTTCCTTCTTAAAAAAGGTATTTGCCTGGTTTTAATGGTACGCAAATCAAAAGAGGCAACTTTTGCGATGCCGTCCCTGGCGGGCAGATCAGCATAAATCAGCTTCAGCAGGCTGCTTTTGCCGCTTCCTGTCGGCCCAATAAGGTAAACAAACTCGCCGCGTTCTATCGCCATGTTGACATTAGCGAGGATGAGAACATTATTCTGAAACACAGAAACTTTTTCAAGTTGAATGATCGTGTTGCTGCTTACTTCGGTATGTGGCTCCATAATTTAATTTGAATTTCCAAAAATAAGGATTTTTTTTATTGAATCATTGCCACAGATATATTACATATTAACACTGAAAATTTCGTAACTTTGTATTAAAGCATTTGGTCATGAACCGTTTATTAGTAATAACCTTCATAAGTTTTATCGTTATGGCAAATAGTTGTAATTCACAAAATAATGGGTTACCCAAAAACGACCGTAAGCCGGCTGTAGCCGGAAAGTTTTATGCAGGTGACTCGGTTACGCTCACAAAAGACCTGAAAACACTTTTTAGCAATGCATTACCAAAACAACAACAGGATGTACTTGCTATTATTTCGCCCCATGCCGGCTATGTGTTTTCCGGAGTAATTGCTGCAACAGCATTCAACCAGATCGATGAAAATAAAGATTATACCGACATCTTTGTCATCGGATCCAGCCACAGTTCCTATTTCGATGCGGCCTCGGTATACAGCGAAGGAGATTTTATCACACCCCTGGGTACAGTGCAGGTGGATACCGCGCTCGCCAATAAACTGATCCAGGAAAATCCGATAATAAAAAACTATAAAGACGCACACTGGTTTGAACACAGCCTTGAGGTTCAGCTACCGTTTCTTCAGTACAAAATGAAAAGGCCCTTCCGTATCGTTCCCATTATTATCGGAACTGATAATACAGCGGTTTGTGAAAAAATTGCCAAAGCCCTGGCCCCATATTTCAACAGCGACAACCTGTTTGTCATCAGCACGGACTTTTCGCATTATCCGGATTATAAGAGCGCTGCAACAGTAGATAAACGTACCGCTGAAGCTATTGAAAGCAACTCTTCAAAAACACTGCTGGAAACATTAAAATCCAATGAAAAATTAAACATTCCGGATTTAGCCACCAGCCTGTGCGGTTGGTCGTCGGTGCTAACACTGTTGTATCTTACCGAAAATCATAAAAATGTGAAAATCACCGACCTGCTTTATAAAAATTCCGGTGATGTGGCAGTTTACGGCGACACAACACGGGTGGTTGGCTACCACGCCATGGCTGTCAGCGGAAAAATTGAAAATGCAAGCGAATTTTCACTGACAGCAGCAGATAAAAAAAACCTGCTTGAAGTTGCCCGCAACACGCTGACCGAATACATCAAATATGGTAAAACCCCGGAAATTGAAACGTCAGGATTTTCAAGTACCATAAAACAAAATTGCGGCGCTTTTGTAACACTACATAAAAATGGCCAACTGCGGGGCTGTATCGGACAATTCACGGCAAAGAAACCGCTGTATCTTATCATTCAGGATATGACAAAATCATCATCAACGGAAGATTACCGTTTCGACAAAGTAACTGCCGATGAGCTGGCATCCATTGATATTGAAATATCAGTTCTTTCTCCGCTTAAACTTATTAAATCAACTGATGAAATTGAACTGGGCAAACATGGGATTTATATTATGAAAGACGGAAGAGGCGGTACTTTTCTGCCTCAGGTCGCAACTGAAACAGGCTGGACGAAAGAGGAATTTCTGGGGCATTGTGCCCAGGATAAAGCAGGCATCGGGTGGACCGGATGGAAAGATGCCGACATTTACATTTATACCGCAATCGTTTTCGGCGAAAAAGACTCAAAATAAATTATGGTTTTTTCTCTGCAGCCGATATATATTAACTTTCTAACAAACCTCTCCGGCTAATGTCTGTCAGGGAATAAAAGACTCAAAAAACAAAAATATGAATCACAATAAAAATGATATGACTGATAACGAACTCAAAGAGCTACTCGACGAAAAACTTGAAGAATACAATACACCGGCTTTTATTGACAACGATCCCATAAGTGTCCCACACCTTTTTTCTAAAAAAGAAGACATAGAAATAGCAGGGTTCTTTGCGGCCATGTTTGCCTGGGGGCAACGGCCGCAGATCATCCGCAGCGCCACAAAACTGATGCTGATGATGGATAACGAGCCCTATAATTTTATTACGGCAGCCACTAGAAATGACCTGGATCAGTTTGGAAAATTTGTCCACCGCACCTTCGATGGAGAGGATTGCAGATTCTTTATCAGGTCGCTGAGAAATATTTACCTTAAACATCAGGGCCTGGAACAGGTTTTTACTGCCGCATACAAACAACATAACGACATCGGCCCCGCTATTACAACCTTCAGAAAAGCATTTTACGAAATAACTCATTTCCCCCGAAGTGAAAAGCATATTTCCAGCCCGTTAAAAAACTCAGCCTGCAAGCGCATCAATCTTTTTCTGAGGTGGATGGTCCGTAATGACGGCCGGGGCGTTGACTTTGGCCTTTGGAAAGGAATTCCCGCCTCAAAACTGTATTGCCCGCTTGATGTTCATACAGGCAATACTTCCCGTGAACTCGGACTGCTCGGGTTAAAGCAGAATAACTGGAAAGCTGTTGAAGAACTAACCGGCAAGCTAAAAAAATTCGATCCCAACGATCCGGTAAAATATGATTTTTCGTTATTCGGTTTGGGAATCAATAATAAAATCAGTAAATTTGGTGTTTAAAACTGAAAAGATAAACTATGAAACTCAAATTCAATAAATGGCTGTTTTCGGTGATCGCCATCATTTTTGGTTTTTCCGGAACCGTTGCCGCTCAGTATGGCGTTGTTGAAAATCATTACCTGATAAAAGGAAATGTCATGTCTGAAAAATGCAACAATGCCATTCCAAAAATCAAAATTACCCTTAGAGCGACAAACGCTAAAAGTGAGAAGGAAGACCTGGAAGTTTACACGGATGAAAAAGGCAATTTCAGCATCGACAATATGTATTTTCGATCTGATCAGGATTATTTTCTCATTGCCCAAGATACCGACGGCCAGGCAAACAAAGGTGATTTTCAGTCTTCACGCCAGCTGATAACCCTGAATGAAAAAGATTTTGCTAAAACGGCCTATGAAAACTGGGACCAGTACTATGAAAACAAAACGACTTATTATTTCGGATTAAAATTAAAAAAAGATCAACCCTGCGAATGAATTTTAGGTATAATTTTTGTATGGTTTTCGCCCCTAAAATATAAATTATGCGGATCCTCTCAATTAATTTTCCCCATAATACCCGCATCATTTTTATGAACTTTAACCATTCGCATCATGAAAAATAGCAAATTTCTGATCCTGAAAATCCGTGCTTCCTTCATCAAAAATTGCCTGCGGATTTTAAGCATTGCCGGGTTTGGCTTTCTGGTTTCCTGCGTGAAGCAAAACGATCCCATGGCCATGTATGGAGTTATTTCTTCGGATTTTGAATTCAGAGGTGTGGTAACCGACGAAATTGATCAACATCCGATCCCCGGCATACAGGTCAAAATTACAAGCGGGCCTTATGACACCACGTTCATAGCCACCAACCTGTCAGGCGCCTATTATGCTTACCGTTACGACACTTATGAAAATCAAAATGTCAAACTCATTTTTACTGATATCGACAGCGCACAAAATGGAGCTTATGAGACAAAAGCCGTTGACGTCGTGCTGAACTTCAGGGATATCAACAATTCGGAACGTAAGGAAAACGTAAAGCTAACGCCCAAAGATTAGCCGCTGGTTATGCTGAAAACAATAAAAGTATTTTTGCTAAGAACGCGTGCTGTTTACCTGAAATATTTATTAAAGTTTATGGGGCTTGCCGGTTTCAGCATGCTCCTGTCCTGCACCAAATACGGCGCCCCTGTTGCCGAATACGGGGTAATTGCGGATTACAATCTCAATTTTCACGGTACCGTTTTGTCTGAAGATTCATTGAAACCGATCAAAAATATCAACATCAAACTTTCTTTAACACCGGACGACACGCTAACTTCAAATACCAGCGCACAAGGCACATACAGCATCAATAAACCTGCACACGAAACTCAGCAAGGCGCCCTGATATTCACGGATACCGATGGAACACAAAACGGCAGTTTTTATCAAAAAAGTATTACATTTGAAGTCACCAATGCAGATATCAACAACCTGGAACATATTACGAATATTAATTTAGTGCGCAAACCATAGCCATGAGGACCAACCGGAAAATTTTAAAAATCAAATCAAAGTTCTACTATTACACGCTTGTAGTTTTCGGAACCATGAGTTTGTTGTTCTTCTCACGCTGTAACAATGGCCCTTCCGAAGAAGAAAAGGCGGCCCGGATCAACGATTCCCTGGCAAAGGTTCAGGCGCTGCAGGATTCCATTGCAACAGCGGATTCCATCACCAAAGCGCAACTCGAACAGGCACGGCTGGATTCCATTGCCAAAGCAGATTCAATCGCCAAGGCCAAAAAAGCCAAAAAACCAAAAAACCCATATCAGCCCACCACACCGATGACAAAATATGGCATTCCGATGAACCCTCACCCTATTGCTGAATACGGGGTACCGCATAATTCCTATAACGACTGACCTTATGATAGAAAAGCTGCATCATAGCCATTTCCGCATACGATTTTTAAACCCGGCAACAATTATTCTCCTTATTTCAGGAATAATTTTACTGGGTTATACTTCATGCCGGACCCGTCCTGTTGTTAAATACGGCGGACCTCCTGCCGGTTACAAACAAATGGAAAAAAACAACTAACTTGAAAAATCACCGTCCCGGATTTCGAAAACGCGTTGCGCTGAATGTGTTCAGCAAGTACGTCAAGGTGCAGTCGCAACTGCATGAGCTTTCCTACTTTTTCTGGGAATGCACCCTGAGGTGCAACATCAGCTGCATCCATTGCGGCAGCGACTGTCGCAGCGAAGCGGGTGTTAAAGACATGCCGTACCAGGATTTTCTAAAGGTTACTGCCCGTGTCAGAGAAGTTTATGACCCGCACAAAGTGATGATCGTCATTACCGGCGGGGAGCCGCTCATGCGCAAAGACCTCGAGGAATGCGGCATGGAACTATACAAACAGGGCTATCCCTGGGGATTTGTAACCAATGGTTATGCGATGACACCAGAACGGTTTGAACGGCTCCTGCAAAGCGGGCTTCGCTCCATGACGGTCAGCCTGGATGGTTTTGAAGAAAGCCACAACTGGATGCGCGGCAATAAACACAGTTTCGAAAAAGCCGTGAATGCGATAAAACTGGCCGTACAAGCCGGAGATAAGATTGTTTATGATGTGGTAACGTGTGTGAACCAGAAAAACATTGAGGAACTGCCAGCCTTGAAAAAGTTCCTGATCGGTATGGGCGTGAAGCGTTGGCGGTTATTCAGCATTTGCCCCATCGGGCGGGCAAAAGAGAATCCCCTGCTCAACCTCAGCAATGAACAATTTCGCTTTATGCTGGATTTTATAAAAGCTAACCGTGAAGAAGGCATCATACAAACCAGCTTTGGCTGCGAAGGTTTTCTGGGTGATTATGAAGCAGAGGTCCGCGACAGCTTTTTCTTCTGCCGTGCGGGGGTCAACATAGCTTCGGTGCTTGCCGACGGTTCTATCTGCGCCTGTCCGAACATCAACCGCGAAACTTTTACACAAGGCAACATTTACAAAGACGATTTCATCGATGTGTGGAACCATAAATTTCAGCCCATGCGCAACCGCAGTTGGGCCAAGGAAGGTTTATGTGCCGACTGCAAGGAATTCAAATGGTGCCGCGGAAACGGGACCCACCTGCGTGATGTAAAAAACCATGATGTGCTGCGCTGCCATTATAAGATGATACAGGAAGGATAATTAAACTTTTACTTGTTTTTATTTTTTCATGAGGCCATTTGGTACTTCCAGGCATTCGGGCCTGTCGCCTTTTGCATCATTGTAAACCTCAAACTCATTGATCCAACCGTGGCTGGCGTTGCAATTATTAAATAAATACTGGATCTTGCGCGAAACCACTGTTGTAAAAGTATCTTCAACAGGGGCGCTCAAACAGTGGATGGCAGTATATCCGGCAGTCCTTAACCTCATATCTGTTTTGCAAAGTAGCGTATCCCAATCCTTACGTTTCTCATTCCAACTTCGAAGGTAATATAACGGGATATCAGCATTATCACCGGCATGCCAAATAACCACCCGGTTGAATTGCCTGGGTTCTCCAAAATCAATAGTGGCTTGCCTCCAACCGCATGAATCCGCATAGCACTCACGTCCACCGGTAAATGCCAACCCATAAGCCCAATAACTACCACGTACCCTGATGCCGTCCACCATATGCCAGGGAAAAACAGCTTCGCCCCAACCCGGGTCTGATTCCATCGGGCATGGATATTTATACGTGCCGTCGTTCTTAGCAATATCACCATCAGGACTATTAATTTCAATCTTTGTGGAATCACCGGGTCCAAAAAAGACAAAGTACAACGATACTGAGATTGATAATAAAACTATAGACGCGATCAGTATGAGATAAACTTTTTTTCGGCTCTTCGCAACATGCATAAAGTTAAACCTTTAATAAATATTTGTATAAATTTAAATGTTAAAATATATACTGAAATTACATTCTGGTTCAAAAATAATTATATTTGCCTTATGTTTGAACGTATGCGTGCATTAATATTTTCAATTACCTGCTTCATCGTGTTGTTTGGCATCTCCAATTATTCCTGCAGCCAATCAAAATCAAGGGCAGATCAACTTTATGATGAGCTGTTCGCACATCAGGATAAGCTGAAAGATGATACGTCAACTGTTTGGAAATACTATGAATATGCTATATTATGTTCAGAAAAAGAAGGTGCCTGGGATTCAGAAAAAGAGCCTTATGTATGTACTTATGGGTTTCAATTGAGCAAAAAAATTGGTTACACCAAAGGTATCAGGGAATTTACCACCATATTAAAAAAATGTTTCCGGCAAACAGAAGGTTTGCCAAAGATAGCGGTTCACACTTATCCGGATGCTGTTTGCCGCGATACGCTCCGTTTGCTTTATCAGGCACGAAAACAACGCCATGGCGGAACTGTTGACTGGTACAGGGAGGCTTTCGAAACCTATAAAGGAATGAGGATGTTCAGAGAGGCGGGTATGGTTAGATTTTGGAACGCTCTGGCATTCTATGATCAGGATAGTTTCCGGGAAGCTATGCGCCTGTTTGAACAAGCCGGGCTTTATTTTATTTTAGCAGGTGACCACCCTTATCTTCTTAAGCTTTCGTTGTTCAAAGGGTGTACTTATTATTACCTGAAAAATTACGGTTCAGCATTGAAAGAATTTGACCGGGCAAAAAATGAATGTTCCCTGCTGACAGATTCTTCATCGCTGGTATTGACACTTTATGACCGTGGTGAAGTTTTTTCAGCCATGCAGGATCCAAGGCTGGCTCTCACTGATTTCTCAGAGGCGTTCAACCTGGAGCGCATGCACGGAGACACATGTCGTGATATTTCAGGACGTATTAAAGTTGCCCGGGCGTATTATTCCTTAAAACAATTTGCATCTTGTATTCAGGAATTGACGAAGGCCCTTGAAGAAGCCAAAATGAAAGGTGATAAAAACGGGGAGGCTGACGCCCTGTATCTGTTATCTAATGCTTTTATGCAATCAGGAGATAAGGAAGCTGCTGCCGATTACCTGCATAAATTTGTCAGCTTGCGCGATTCGTTATTTACCGCAGAACTGAGCGATTTTATGAAAAGCCGGGAATATTTCTGGATCAACAAGCTGGGAAGGCAAATAACACATCAGGCCCATATCGACCATGAACGAGATGCTTATTATATTGAGTTGCGAAAAAACAAATTTTTTCTCTGGGGCATACTAATCCTGGCAGTACTTTTAAGCGTGATAGGGATGCTGCTTTTCAGGTCAAACAGAAGCAATAAAAAAGCCAATGAATATCTTCGTCAGCTGGATCAAACCCGCAACCTGTTTGTGTCTATCATCGCACATGACCTGAGAGGCCCACTGTTTGCCACCGACCTTTTGCTGAAGCCTGCCATTCAGAAAGCAGAACAAACAGGCCATGAAGAATTGACTGCAACGCTGAAAGAAATCATTATGCAAAACAGCCGCCGCAGGTTATTGCTTGACAACCTGCTTTCCTGGGCCAGCATTCAGAGGGGTGGTCTGAAATGCAACCTGCAGAAGGTCAATATTGCCGAAGTATTCAGCAATGCCATCAATATTTATTTACCTGAAGCACAAGAGACAGGCTCCATAGTCAAAACCGGGATCGTTGAACGTGAAGATATACTTGCAGACCACAACATGATGGATCTGATTATCAGGAACCTAATTGACAATGCGCTCAAGCACGGAGGCCACGGGCTCGAAATTTCTGCCGGAGCAAGCGTAGAAGGAACAAATTTGAGGATCAGCATTTCAGATAATGGCCCCGGAATAGACCAGGAGGTTGCTGACAGGCTTATGCATGATACCGGCATGAATGCAACGGGCAATAACAACAGGCTCGGACTTTCATTGATCCGCTTTTTTGTGAAACTTCAGGGTGGTAAGCTTCGTATAGAACGACTGGAGAAAGGAACCTGCATCAGTTTTACGATGCCATTGTATAAAAATTAACTACAAGGACAATGAATATAAATATTTTTATAGTTGACGATCATAAAATTTTCAGGGATGGGCTGCTGTTGAATTTTACAGCCGCTTTCCCCCACTACAAAGTATGCGGTGAAGCTTCCGGTGAAGAGGAATTAATGAAGTTACTGAGCACTTCGCCCCTGCCCGACCTTATCCTTCTTGACTACCTAATGCCAGGAAAGACAGGGATAGAAATTACTGCATCTTTGAAAAAAAATAAAGATTTTAGCCAGATAAAGATCATTCTTTTATCGGCTATGACAGCACCACACGTAGGCTCACTGGATTATCAATTTGTGATTGATGCGATCGATGCAGGAGCTGATGGTTATATCCTTAAGGATTCAACCATTGACCAGATAGGTAAGGCCATTGAAGAAGTCATGCAGGGAAAGGCATTTTATTTGGGTGAAACATTCAATTTCAAAGAAGCTACCCGGGTCATTATCAGCAATCAGAATAAAATGATCCACTTCCTGAAAAAGGAACACAATTTCGGACTGACACAGCGTGAAGTGGAAGTCATTAAATACCTGTCGGAAGGTATGAGTGCAAAAGAAATTGCATCAAAAATGTGCATTACAGAAGATGTCGTAACTTCTTTCAAGGACAATATAAAAAGAAAACTTTCTGAAAACTATCATGTTGAGCTGAAAAACATGGTCGAAATGGTTGTTTGGTCCATTAAAAACAAAGTGATCAGCATCTGATTTTCGCTTCATTATACCCCCGGTAAATGCCGGAATTTTCCGGATAAATACCTATTTTCCATCTTTGTTAATAAAATTTTAACATATATTTTTGTCATTGCTGTTTTTACTGGCATTTTATTATAAAATGTGTTTACTAAACCCTATAAACTAAGATAAACTATATGAAGATATATCCGAATCCTGCCAATGATAAAGTTACAATTGAAAACAAGTACAAAGAATCCTTTATCTTAAAGATATACGACCTAATGGGAACATTGGTAAGAAATGAATTAATACAAGGTGACGAGAAGCAAATTAACGTAGAGGATTTATGTAACGGAGTTTATGTCCTTGAATTTATCTCAAAGGAAAAAAGTTTGCAGGAAAAATTAATTATTCATAGATAAGGTTGGAAAATTTACATCAATTAAATATTGAAGTGCGGCGTCAGCACTAAAAACTCTGGCAAAATAAAAATGAAAAAACGAAGCTTAATGATTTCAATGGCTCTATTAATGAGTGTATTTTTTGTTTTGGCACACAGTTGCAAAAAAGATGATGATAATGGAGAAAATGATGATAGTATTACGTATGGTACTTTTACTGACGCACGGGATGGAAATATTTACAAAACTATAAAAATAGGCAGTCAAGTATGGATGGCGGAAAACCTGCGTTTTTTGCCAAGCGTTACAGGGCCTGAAACGGGTTCCACTATAACACCCTATTATTATGTTTATGATTATTACGGAACAAATGTGGCCGATGCCAAAGCGACTGCCAATTATACCACCTATGGGGTATTATACAACTTTCCTGCAGCATGCAGTTCATGTCCCGACGGTTGGCATTTACCAAGCGATGCTGAGTGGACACAATTAACAACATACCTGGGTGGCGAAAACATTGCCGGCGGTAAACTAAAAGAAACAGGCACAACTCATTGGGTTAGCCCCAATACGGGTGCAACCAACACAACCGGATTTACAGCCCTTCCGGGTGGCTATCGTTTCATTGATAATAACTTCGTCGGTATTGGCGAATATGGTTTTTGGAGGAGTGTTACGGAGGGCGGCACCGATGGCGCCTGGGTCCGAATCATAACCTATGATGACAGCGAAGTGGACAATGGCACAACCTATAAGGAAATGGGGCTGTCAGTCCGTTGCCTGAAGAACTAATTTTTTATACTGTTTGGCAAAATTGATTACTACCAGAAGTTGTCGGCTTTTTTGAAGTGAAAAAAATTAGTGAAATTTAAACCAGAGAAACACAAAAAATGTTAAGCGTAAAACACCTCGAAACACATGTGTCAAGCTTCAAACAATGTATGCAAGAGAGCATATGTTGTTGATATTAAATTAAAAGATTATACAGAAAAACAAAAATTAATCATCCAAAGATAGAATTGCTAATTCCCACATGTTTTTTAAGATAAGCCGGGAAAGTTGAAACTTTAAAATAAATATCATGTCAATAAAGAAATTAAAATGGTGTGCATTATTCCTGTTCGGCTTTGGGCTGACAGAGATTCATGCGCAAGGAATTCATGAAGCCATACCTGCCTCAGGCGGAAATGCTTCCGGTAGCGGAGGGTCGGTGAGTTATAGCGTTGGCCAGGTTGTATACACCACCAACACAGGAACGAATGGTTCTGTTGCACAGGGCATACAACAAGCTTACGAAATTTCTGTTATTACAGCCATTGAAGAAGCTAAAGACATCAACCTTTCGGCTTATCCCAACCCAACTGCTGATTATCTGACACTGGAAGTCAACGACTATCAGCGTTCACCTTTACGCTTTCACCTGTATGATATAAATGGAAAACTTTTACAAAACGAAAAAATTACAAGCAATCATACGACCATCGTTATGAGCGATCTTGCTACAGCCACATATTTTGTAAAAGTGATCCGTAATAACAAAGAAGTCAAAACATTCAAAATCGTTAAAAATTAAAACACATGAAAAAACTATTTACAATCTTAGCTATAATTTTTTTAACGGTTTATGGGTTTGCCCAGGCACCTGAAAAAATGAGTTATCAGGCAGTAATCCGCAATAGCAGTGATGTATTGGTTACCAACACTCAAATCGGGATGGAAATTAACATCCGCCAGGGCTCACCCACCGGAACAATAGTTTATTCCGAAACCCAAACACCCACCACCAATGCCAACGGATTAGTGAGCATTGAAATAGGTGGTGGTGCAGGCTTTAATACCATTGACTGGTCAACCGGCCCTTATTTTATTGAAACAAAGACCGCTGTAGAACCGCCGTTAACGACTTATACCATTACAGGTGTCAGCCAGCTGTTAAGTGTTCCGTATGCTTTATATGCCAAAACAAGCGGCACACCCGGTACTCCAGGCCCTACAGGTCCACAGGGAATCACCGGCCCGACCGGAGCGCAGGGAATACAAGGTGATCAAGGTGCGACTGGTGCCACTGGAACTCAAGGTGCACAAGGAATACAGGGCGTCACAGGTCCAACAGGTGCTCAGGGAATACAAGGTGAAGTTGGCCCGACGGGGGCACAAGGAATACAAGGCCCTACTGGAGCAACTGGTCCACAAGGCATACAGGGAATCCAGGGTGACCAGGGTGCGACTGGTGCCACTGGAGCTCAAGGTGCACAAGGAATACAGGGCGTCACAGGTCCAACAGGCGCTCAGGGAATACAAGGTGAAGTTGGCCCAACAGGGGCACAAGGAATCCAAGGACTTACTGGAGCAACCGGGCCACAAGGCATACAGGGAATCCAGGGTGATCAAGGTGCTACCGGTGCCACAGGAGCACAAGGGGAACAAGGAATACAAGGACCAACAGGCGCTGATGGCGCTTTGAATGCATGGGGATTAACTGGAAATGCAGGGACCGTTGATGGAACTAACTTTATTGGAACAACAGATGGTGTTGCTCTGAATTTTAAAGTAAATAATCAAACAGCTGGGAGAATAGATAATTCTTTGGGGAATACTTTTTTTGGAGGAGGATCCGGTAGATCCATCACATCAGGTGCAGATAATTCCTCTTTTGGATTGGTTGCTCTTGCAGGGAATACATCAGGGCATTTTAATACAGCTATAGGCGTCGCAACTTTGTATTCCAATTCAACAGGGAACAACAACACTGCTGTTGGCACGGATGCCGGACGAAATAATAATGGGTCTTCAAATGTGTTTCTTGGGTACAAAGCAGGCTATAATGAGACAGGCTCCAATAAACTTTACATTGCCAACAACGAAGTCAATCCTCCTCTTATTTACGGTGAATTCAGCACGGGTGCTATTGGAATTGGAACCACAGACCCGACTTCATCCTATTCGGCTGTGACCAAACTGCTAGTTAACGGTGGCATGGTGGTAATACCTCAGGGAGGCTCTGACCGGGTAGCTATTGCGCCCATGTCGTCACCAAATGCCGGCTATGCATCATTCCTTACGATCGCACCCTCGGATGTTCCATTTAATACCGGAGAAGCACTGGCAAAAGTGCAAATTCAGAATTCATCAAGTACCATCCCCGCCATGTGGATAGTAAATCAGGGAACCGGTGATTTAATTGGAATGAGCAATAGTAATTCATATACCAGTTCATTATTTGTAGTGAAAAATAACGGCAATGTGGGTATTGGAACAACAACACCGGCCTACAAGCTGGATGTGGCTGCTGATGCACAATTTAATGGTGTTCGAATAGGACGAGGAAATGGAAATGTTCCATCCAATACAATGGTTGGTTATGCAGCATTGAATAGCAATACTACAGGATATTGGAATGCCGCTTTTGGAGAACAGGCCTTGAATAGCAATACTACAGGTTATAGCAATGTAGCTTTTGGACAAGAAGCATTATTGACCAATTCTATTGGGACGCAGAATACAGCTATTGGCAGGAGCTCTATGAACTATAATACAGAGGGAATTGAGAACACTGCAGTCGGGGGTGGAAGTTTGCGCTTTAATACAACCGGAAATAAAAACACGAGTATTGGGACAAGCAGCTTATACAGAAATTTATCGGGTTGCAACAATGTGTCCGTCGGATTTTCAGCAGGATTTTATGCTACTGGTTCCAATAATATTTTTCTCGGCAATCAGGCCGGCCAAAATGAAACAGGATCAAATAAACTGTATATTTCTAACAGTGAAACTGCGACACCATTGATTTACGGAGATTTCAGCACCGCAACACTAACCGTTTATAGCAATCTTAATGTTAATAACGCTTACACTTTCCCGAATGCAGACGGAACTGCCGGGCAGATACTATCAACCAATGGTGCCGGAGTTGCAGACTGGAACAGTCTGGCAACAGTTGCCACCAGCGGAGATTATAATGATCTAATAAATAAACCAACTACGGATGGATCGGAAACTAAAATAACTGCAGGAACTAATGTAACTGTTACAGGTAGCGGAACTAATGCAAGCCCATATGTTATTGGAGCAACAACGCTTGCTATTGGGCAAAGCTACCAAGGTGGTATTATATTTTGGTTAGATGCCACAGGGCAGCATGGTTTAATTGCAGCCACTACCGATCAAAGCACAGGAATTCAATGGTATAACGGAACATATAGATTTACCGGCACCACTGGTGATGGTTTATATGCGGGTGTAATGAATACCGCCATAATAGTTGCTACACAAATGGCCGATAACCAAACAGGAAATTTTGCCGCAAAAGTTTGTGCCGATTATTCAGTTACTGTTGGTGGTGTTACCTATGGTGACTGGTACTTGCCCTCTAAATACGAGCTTATGCTACTATACCAGCAAAAAATGGTGGTTGGTGGTTTTGCTAATGCCCTCTATTGGAGTTCCAGCGAGTACTATGACCTCAACGCATGGATAGTGGGCTTCGACATTGGCGGCCAAGGAAATTTCCCTAAGAGTAGTTCATACTCGGTCCGCGCCATCCGTGCTTTTTAACTTGAAAATATGAACCCTGTTTCAATAATGATTTTTAAATCTCAATTTTAAAGAATATGGAAAAAAATATTTTGAACGATTATTTGGAAAATGATAAAATTGATTTTAAGAAAATAAATGTACATATCAATCAACTAAAAGTGTTTATGCATCCGGTCAGGTATGCAATCATGCTGCTTCTTATAAAACATAAAAAAATGACCGTTACCGATCTTTATGAAAAGCTTTCGATGAAGCAGGCGCCTGTATCTAACCAGCTAAAATTAATGAAGGATAGCAAAATTTTACTTACAAAAAGGGATGGCAAAAAAATTTATTATTCTGTCAATGAAAAATTGGTAAAAACTTTATTTGAGTGCATGAGGCTTACTATAAAAGATGAATAATGAAAAGCACCATACAGGTTTGAATTTATCATTTGTTTGTTATATTTGTATAATATATCCCACATAAAATGAGACGTAAACTTCTAATCACTGCCCTGCTGCTCATACTATCTGCAATAAGCATCCATGCTTTTTCGCAAGACATCATCTTTTTAAAAAACGGTGATGAAATAAAAGCTAATGTGAGTGAAATAGGCCTTGAAATTATCAAGTATAAAAAATTTGATAATCCCGAAGGGCCCGCGTATTCCTTAAAAAAATCTGAAGTATTTATGATCAAATACGCCAATGGAACCAAAGATGTTTTTAATGTACAAACAGAAACACCGGTTGCGCTCTCGGGTACCGAAGCACAAACTTTTACCGATGCACGGGATGGGAAAGTATATAAAACCGTTACCATCGGTTCACAAACCTGGATGGCCGAAAACCTGAATTACAGTATTGACTTTTCCTGGTGTAACGGTAACAGTGCTGTAAATTGCAACGGATACGGCCGGTTATACACATGGGAAACCGCAAAAATGGTTTGCCCCAGCGGATGGCATTTGCCATCAAAAAGCGAATTTGACACACTTTTAATCAATGTGGGCGGTAGTGGGAATAATGCCTATCATGCACTTAAAGAAGGCGGCAGCACTGGTTTTAATGCTCTTTTAGGCGGCTGGCGCGACGAAAAAGGGCAATACGGCGACCTCGGAAAATTTGGTCACTATTGGTGCTCGACTGAATGGAAAACCCACGTCGGATGGAGCTTAGGTATAATCCCCCCACTCGAGTTTTCACACATGAGAAACACACGCAAATATTGGGGGTTTTCGGTCCGCTGTGTGAAGGACTAAAATTTTCTTTTTGGTTATTTGGCATTTGCCATTCATTAATATTTTCAAGTACCTGCCCCACATAAAAAAGAGGCTGGCTAAAAAGTCCTTTGTGTCCGCCAGACGGGCAGGAAGCCACAAAGAATTCAAAAAGGTAAATACACAAAAACCTAAACTTTGGAGAAACCTCATTTTTTAACATTGCAAATATTGCCTGACATCCAGCCTTCCCAAATTGCAAAATTCCGCTTTCTTGCAAAATACCACCTTTTACTTATCAAAAAGCAACTATAACTTTATCTATTGCTATCATGAAATCTGCCTGTATATTTTAGTAAAACAAACCAGCCAAACCTTTTGGTAAAAATTTTACACCTATGAAAAATCACTACCAAAAAATTCTGTATGCCATAGCAATTCAACTGCTATGCATGGCTTCATTTTCACAAAACCCTGATAGCATCAGGCTTGTCGGCCCGCGCATCATGATCAGCAATCCCGAAACCGGGAAACAAATGCCTTTAAGGCTTGACAAGTTTGAGCTGAAAGTTGAAGTGGTGGATAATGTTGCCGTTACCACCATGGACATGACCTTTTTCAACGACCTCAACAGGCAATTAGAAGGCGAACTGGTTTTTCCTCTTGCCGAAGGCCAGACCGTCAGCCGGTTTGCCATGGAGATCAAAGGGAAACTGCGCGAAGGCGTGGTGGTTGAAAAACAAAAAGGGCAGAAAGTTTTTGAAGCCATCGTCCGGCGGCGCATCGATCCGGCATTGCTGGAATGGACTCCGGGAAATAATTTTAAAGCACGCATCTTCCCTATCCCTGCAAAAGGTACAAAAAGAATTGTGATTGCGTATGAACAGGAATTAAAAACCGAAGACAATGCATATGTATACAAAATCCCCCTTGAATTCAGTTCTGCCATAAATCTGTTCCTGATAAATTTCAGGGTGTTCAACACCAAAAACCTGCCCATCGTAAAATCAACTGCATGGGACCAGTTGAAATTCAATAAAGACATTGTTTCATATAAAGCAGAACTTGCCAAAGACAATTACCATGCTCAGGACGACCTGGAGATCAGCATTCCGGTATCTGCCGGAAATAACTTCGTTTATGCACAAGCGGGAAAGGTAGACGAAAAATCTTTTTTTTACATAAACATCTGCAAACCGCTTCTGTCCATGCCAAAAAAATTACCCGAAGACCTTTGTATTTATTGGGACGCATCCGGATCAGGAACGTCAAGGGATACCAGTAAGGAGCTTTTGCTGCTGGAAAACTATTTGAAAAAATGCAACAACATGCACACAAAACTTATACTGTTCAGCAATGAAGTGGATACGATCATGGACTTTGAAATTATCAACGGTAACTGCACAGGCCTTTTGGATGCCATTAAAAATACCTTTTATGACGGGGGCACCCAGCTTGGCACGCTCGATTTCAATTTGTTCCCATGCGATGAAATATTGCTGTTCAGCGATGGGATCAGCAATTTTGGAAAATCAGAAATCACGCTTTCGAAAACGCCGGTGACCGCTATCAATTCTTCCAATACGGCAGAACACTCCTATTTGAATTATATGGCAAACCGAACTTCGGGCGCATATATCAACCTGGCAAAATTAAATAACGGCGAAGCAATTGAACTACTATCAAACAATTGCCTCCGTTTTATTTCGGCCGAATATAATACGAATGACATCGAAGATGTTTACCCGTCCATGCCTGTAATCTGCAACGGCAACGTAACTTTTGCCGGTATTACTAAAAAGCCGGGAGCCGCGATAACGCTCAACTTCGGGTATGGCAATACGATCACATCCTCCGAAGTAATTTCAATACCACAGGACTCGTTGCCTACAAACGGCATTGTTGAACGGATATGGGCACAGAAAAAAATAAAAGACCTTCAGGTGGACTTTAAAAATAATGATGCTGAAATAACCCAAACAGGTAAGAAATATTCCATCGTAACGCACAATACTTCGCTGATCGTTTTGGATTCCATAAGGGATTATGTGTTATACGAAATCCTTCCGCCGGTCGAGATGCAGGAACAATATTTTGCGCTGCTGAAGCAAAAAAAAGTCCAGGCCGAAGAAAATTTCAGCACCAAAATAGGCCGCCTGTTACAAAATTATCAGCAAAAAACACAGTGGTGGAGCGGATTGAGCCGGTACGATGAAATAAAAACAAGTACGAATTCAGGAACAGCAACCTTCACCAACCCAGCCATTACGGATACTTTCAACCATGCGAACAGCCCAACTGCTCCCGTTAATACGGCTGCAAATCAAACCACCACCCGGACCATTCCCGGCAACCAGGCCGGGGGCATCACCGTAACAGGCAGGATCGTAGATATGGAAACAGGAACGCCGATACCATTCGCGGCAATTGTAACGTCAGATAATACCTCGGGAACAACCTCAGACATTGACGGAAATTTCTCTATAAATGTAACGCCAAATTCGCGGATAAATATAAGCTACATTGGCTATTCCACCGCCACAGTATCCGTTACAGCGCCATCAAACATTGAAATCCCCTTACGTCCGGCAAATATTGAATTATCGGCATTTGAGGTCATTGATTATTCCCAGCCTTTAATATCGAGGGATGCCACATCATCCATCAGTACTTTTTCATCAGAAATTGAAAAAATGCCGGGACGGTCGGTCAACGACATCATTTCGACTGTCGGCGGTGTGTACGCCGATGAAAACGGATCGGATATCAATTTCAGAGGCGCCCGCAGCGATGCTAATGCCGTGTTCATCGATGGCGTCAGGGTTGCCGGCATGCAAAGCATTCCCAAATCCGCAATCAGCGAAATAACCGTTTATACAGGCGGCATTCCGGCACAATTCGGAGATGTTACCGGCGGGGTGATCGATATAAAGACCAACGGCTACAATAACACGTATTTTCATGAGGACATAATTATGAATAGCCATGAAGATTCATACGGTTACCCGGACAAAAAAAATTACCCCAGCCCGGAGCCAAGCCCATGGGCAAGGAAGCTGGATTCGGTGCCGAAAGCAGATATTTACCTTTTGTACTGCGCGTTAAAACCCGAATACATTAGTTCATCCGCTTTTTATGCAGAATTTGCCGACGCCTGCTTAAAGGCCGGGCAGTGTAAAACCGCCCTGAAAATACTGTCGAACCTTGCCGAAATTGAGCTTCAGAATCATGAATTGTCAAGGATCCTGGCACGGAAACTTCAGCAGTTTGGTGAAAAAGAATACGCCATATTGAAATACCGTGACATTTTAAAACTCAGGCCGGAAGAACCACATTCGTACCGGGATCTCGGGCTTTCTTTATATGAAAACGGCCAATACCAGGAGGCTGTGGATATGCTGTACACGGTGCTCACCAAAGACTGGGACAGCAGGTTTCCGGGCATCGAATCGGTGGTAATCGGAGAACTCAGTGCGATCATAAGTTCCGTTGGAGAAAAGATCGACCTGTCTAAAATTGATGGCTCTATTCTAAGATAAGTATGAAATATGTTATCTTTGCCAGAAATAATAGGATATGCAGATACAGGAAAAGATAAGGACATTATTTGCAACGCTAGATAACAAAGCACAGAAGAAAGTGTTGAGAGAATTAACAAAAACAAATAACATGCGCGATGCGGACATAAAAAAGGTACTGGTAAAATGTTGCCCCTTCTGTAGCTCAG